>Ga0308019_10000632_pt1 | contig 21835 bp, 19 predicted proteins | sample Neamet284_FD_203135 | JGI IMG/M metagenome (GOLD analysis project Ga0308019, IMG submission 203135) | Marine microbial communities from water near the shore, Antarctic Ocean - #284 | ecosystem: Environmental > Aquatic > Marine > Unclassified | place: Southern Ocean | collected 2014-10-01 | reverse complement strand
ATGCGCGTCTGCATTTTTTGAATGCTGCGCTGCCATTTTCAAGTAAATTTCTTTTGCATCCTCAAATTGAGTATTCGCTTCATAATGTCGAGCAAGGTCAACTTGTTTTCTAAAATCATTCGGTTCATTTCTTACTGCTTTTTCAAGATCAGAAGTTGATGGAGCAATACGCATCGTTATACGTTCAATCTTTTTTGAAGCCTTATTGTCAATAAAATACGTCGCTTTTGCTAAATTTCGAGAACTAAGCTCAAAAGCTTCTGCTATATTGTAAATATCATTAGCATATTTAACTGGACTTATAGTTGGTATATCTGATAATCTAGGGACTTTTGCTTTTGTTGCATTAGAAGCAACATTTGACCCTCTTTTTCTTACTAAAGATTGAAGTCGCTGTAACTTTTTCTTATTTGAAGGTGAAGCATAAAGCTTATAAGCTTTTTGAAAATCTTTTAAGGCACTAGCGTAATTTTTTTTCTTTGCTTTTAAATTACCTCTTTTACTGAAAGCTGAAGCTTGTGCTATTTGTTTTTTTGAAGGTTTTTTTGAAGGTTTTTTTGAAGATCTTTTAGGAGATTTTTTGCCGCCACTTTGCTTTTTAGAAATAGAGGTTAATTGCTGAACTTTCTTTTTGTAACTAGAAGAAGGATTTAATTTATATGCTTTTTTGTAGTCTGATAGTGCACCACGATAATCTTTTTTCTTGGCTTTTGTGCTTCCTCTTTTAGCATATTTAGATGCCTGAGAAGAATTTTTCTTTTTAGACTGAGCATAAATAGAAACAGACTGATTAGAGATAGGTAAAATCCCTACCAAAGAAATAGCTAAAATAAATCGCGTTGTCCAGAAGTAAATCAAACGTATCATAATATGCGGAATTTACAACAGACGAAGTTTATAATAATGGCTATTTTAACGAAAATCAGAAATTTGTACCCATTTTGATTTTATCCCCCCTTTATCTCCTGATTCTGTCCAAGCAAAAAATAATTGTTGACCAACCATTTCCATTTGAGGATACCCAGAGACTCTCCCAGGTTCAATCTCAGATACAATTCGTGGTTGCTGAACATTACCACTTTTAGAAACTATTGTAGATAAAATATTTGTGGTCTCATCTGCTGATTCAATCCAACTAACAACTACTTCTTCTTCATTTATCCAAACTAAATCAACTCTACCAATAGGTTGAGAAAGATCAACTCTTATTGGAGATTGAAAACTAACTCCCTCATCAATTGAAAAAGCGACATTGACCATTGGTGTTGCATTTGGTGAAGTATACCAAGCTATTGCGACTTCATCCTCACGGCTTGCTAACATTGGCCCATTAACAGGGCAACCAGCTATTTTCCAATTATCTTCATTTACTGCATAAGGTTCATACCAACTACCATTTGCATATCTAATTATATTAATGTCTCTTACTTCTTCTTCTGAACGATTACGGTAAGCTATTAGTAATGAATTTTTTGTAGTCACAGATGATGTAGGGCAACATTCACAAACCCTATCGTCGAGACCCATCTCCCAATTAAATTCTCCACTAGGACTAAATGTAGTTTGGTAAAGATTCATAGCACCATAGCCAGTCGAATGATCTTCCCCACCCATATCTCTTCCATCAAGCCAGACTAAACCTAATTGATCACTTAAGTCTCTATAAAAAGATACAAAACCATGTTCACCTTTTACACCATCGCGATGAGGTGTTTGAGCTTCAGACCAATTTATACCACGATCAGAAGAGGTTACAACTCTAACATCATAATCATATGATCTTTTACCCGTTTTTTCAAGCCAATGAGCAGCAATTGTATCACCACCAAAATGAAAAATTGAAGGAAAATCAGCCCAATTAACAAAATAATTTTCACCAGATGTGATTATTTTATTTTTAGACCACTTCCCTTTTGAAAACTCTGACCAATTAAGAGACCAATTCGTAGAATCTGATTGAGTAAACCAAGACATCAAAATTCCATTACTTTTGGTAGGCGCTAAACGAGGATAACGACTACTTATTGAAGTTATAGGTTGATCATAATTTGATGATCCACAACCAATAAAGAATAAAATAAATACAAATTTATTCAAAAGTTATATATCTTCTGCTTTTTTACAGCAAATATCTAATTTTCCGTAAGCCTCTTGATCTGCTTTCTTACCATTAACATCATAACCAATTGAGGTAATAGCCTCCTCAATGGCTCCTATATCGATCAAAGATGCTTTATAGGTCACTTTACCTGATTTTGATTTCAAATCAACCTCTATTTCCTTTATACCTTCAAGACCTACAATTACTTCTTCTACTTTCATTGAGCACATTAAGCACTGCATTGTATCAAGCTTAAGTTCAGCTGTTTTGTTATCACTACTACAGCTGGTTAATAAACTAGCCGTAATTATACTTATTATAGTTTTTATCATAATATTCCTTTTAAAAAAATTAAACTAATTAAAAAACAAATCCAATTCCAGTTTGTACGATTATACCATTAGAAATGCTGGATTGTTGGACTTTTTCATTTATTGGTATTTTAACATCAATTCTTGCCATTATACTACCTTTGTAAAATACACCTACAGGGCCTGAAAAAAACCTTTCATCTTTATAACCATCTTTATCCCATTTTAAATTATATGTACCATCCCACATTAAAAAGATACCACTATTATTTTTATTATTATGAATAGGATGCCATCCAATATTAAGATCTAATCCAATCATTTTTGAGCCATCATCTAACGTCCATCCATAGGCATCAATAAGTTGGTAATATTTAGCATTCTCGCTACTATATGACAAGCTAAGACCATAACCACTTTTACTATTAAAAACATCACTATGTAATCCTGTCTTTAATCGAATTTGAGGCGTTAATCCGATGTTTCCAGTTCGTCGTCGCATATTAAAGTATTTTTTTAAAGGTACCGCTAGAATTATATCACCAAGACCTTCATGAGTACGTTTTGGATCCCCCCAATCAATTAACTGTTTTTCATTACTTATTTTATGATAAGGTAATTTAAAAGTAGCTCGAATGGAACGTTTCCAAGTATATACACCTTCAAACCAAGTAGTGTTTCTATAATAACTTTTATTTGAATTATAATTAGGACCAATTTGATTTTTTGACCCTAAGGTTTCATATCTGAATTGAAATCCCCAGCCTCCAGCCCATCTGGGTGCCATATCCATGACAGGTTGATGAGCATAAAGTGAACCTATTAAACTTAATATTAATAAACTTTTGTAGATCATTTTCTATAAATCTAAGTAAACTAAAATTGGAACTAGTGCATAAGCAAAGAAGGCCCCAATCACTAATACTATTGAAGATATATAAAACATACGCTTATTAAATTGACTTGTGACTTCGCAACCATCTTCACCTTCTTCAACATCGCAAGCTATTTTTTGATTTGGCTTAAAAACCATATAACCATTAATAGAAATAAGTATAGCTGCAAGTATAAAAAGCCATCCTTTATTCATCGAAAGCGGTATAAGGAACGGAAAAGATGACAACATAGAAGTAACAGCGGCACCACCAGCAATCGTAGCTACAATAGCTGGTAATACGCAACACAATAATGTGCCAGATGATGTGAAAAGAGTTAAAACACTTATGGCTTTATCTTTCATTTTATATCTTCATATTCAGATGTAATTAATTTTGAACCACTTGGATTTATATATGATTTAAGAACTTCATATCCAGCATCACTAATTATATCAATTGCTTTTTCAATATTTACTTTTTTACCATCTTTTAAGCCGACCAAAACAAATTGATATTCAATATCAGTATAGACTCCTTTAGTATATTTTGTTTTATCAACGAACTTCAATTTAGACAATCCTTTTTGCAAGCCATGTGCGCAAAAAGAACAAACAAGACCTTTTACTTGAAAAACCAAATCTTCGTTACTAACATCTATTTTTTTTCCATTAATTTCAACTGATTGGCTAAAACAAAAGCCTACCATACTCATAATAAAAATAAACGATTTAAATGATCTAATCATAACAATTTTCCTTTTAATTATTTAAAAATCTGGCAATATTGGAAGTCTAAAAGAAAGAAAAAGCTTAGACTAGAATTGGAAAATTAAATGTTTGAGGATTTTCTGGAGGATGATAAAAAAGTACGTTAATATACTTAATTTTATTTTCATAAAATAAATTAGATGACATATCGTCATATGACATATCTAAATTTATTGTAAATCTTAAATCTTTAGTTGGGCCTGATAAAATAGGGATGAAGATAGATCCCATATCACAGCTTTTCATTTCCATCCTACATACTTTATCATTATTCAGAATTTCTTCTTTATCACAACAGGATTTTTCTTTTACAATATTACAACAAGGCATATCGCAATCCATATGTGTGAGAAATGGTGATGCTAGAGAAACTGACATCAATAATAATAGACTTATAGTAATAGTACGATTAAGCATATACAAAGTTACTAAATTAAATTATGATAATACAGATTAATAGCATTGAGGCTTATACAGCCTTAAGAGACAATTAACTTGTAGTAGAGTATATGGCTTACTCCTAAGAATCGATTCATTCTTGCTATAATTTTAATAAGAAGAATATTTTATCATAATATTTATTCAGCTAATAAAGCTGAACTTCGTATGATATGAGCTACAAAGAGAATAATTTAGTAAATTTTAGAGCAAACATGCCGGTGTCTTTTTCATCTCCTCGTACATCTGAGATATTAGAATAGACTAAAAATAAATCACTTAGTGGCGCATGAATTAAATTCATTCTATAATTTGTCACTAGCTTCTCTTCAGCAGCATTATACTGAAAGTAAAGTGTATTAAAAATTTTCACAGAATGATTATACTTAATTTTTAAAGTGTAGACATCAGCCTTAACGGTATTACCAGGAAGTTTAATTAAATTTTTATTTAACCCCATATTAATACTGAATCTATATCCACGCTTAATAGTGGCAGAGACTCCATAAGAGTCTTTTGTTCCATTAAAATAATCGCCTATACTAATATTTCCGTTTAAACTTATCAGTCTAGTTCGGTCACCTCTATAATAAAGACTTAAATTATTAAACTTATAATTACCGATAGGTATCTGAGCATCATAAAGATCAAAAGGGTTTAATATAACTTCTTCAGTTTGAGTAATGCCGGCAAAAAGCATTGATCTATTCATGAATTGTATATCTAATCCTGATTTGAGAGTCCGTGATTCTAGATAACCGTTTAAATTATTATATTGATTAATGAATAAATAAGGATTAAGTGATAAAATTGGACCGCTTGTATATCGTTTATGTCTTCCAAACGTTGCAAATGTTTCTGTTACGTTAGTTCGTTGTATAAACCCTACAGATGGATCAAAATTCTCATTTATTTTTTTATAATAAGCTGCTAAATCCCATTTATTATTTCGCCAAGCAACAACAATTCGACCAGCTGTATTATCTTCTTTTTTACCAAGATTCTCAGTCTGAGCCAGATAAGAATAAATTAATAATTTATTAATATTAAAATTTAAATCTATACCCACTGACTTGTGATCGCGCTCTTTGCCAGCAGAGTTTCGATTAATAAGAATAGCCCCAAAATTTGAATTTTTAAGAAAATTGCTTTTTACTCTAGCAACATTAAATTGAGTTGTAGGACTATCACCTTTAGATTCAGAAGTCATATTTAATAGACCTAAATCAAAATTCCCAACTTTGCCACTAAGACGACCTCCACCCATTATAGGGATCTGGATTCCATCATCCAAACCTATTCTCCTACTGTGAAACATAGTAAATGAACGACCGTACTTATTAGGCTTCATTCTATATAAGTAGTTCGAGATATCACCAAATTCAAAGAGGCTTGCATTTTCTAAAAAAAAATCACGTTTTTCTGGAAAAAATAAAGGGAAACGTGTCAAATTGACTTTCTCTTCATCCGAGTCTACTTGTGAAAAATCCGTGTTATATGTTAAATCTAAAGTTAAACTTGGGGTAACGCTAAATTTCAAATCTAATCCGGTATCTGAATTATTAGTTGATTCGTTATCTGTAATCTTATTTCCTACCAAGAAAGGTTTAATTTGAAGATTTCTACCAGGCCTAATATTGTTTAGACCTTCCAGTGTACCCGCTTTAGAAACAGTTAATAATTTTTCATAAGGTTCAATCGGGCTCCAATATACATCCTCACCTTTCCTACGTACCCTTCTGAGAAAATTAATTCCCCATTTTTGATCACCATTGCTTGGATTAAATCGAAGACTAGTTAATGGAAATGCGAGCTCAATTTCCCAACCATGACTTTGAATAGAAGTTTTAGGCGTTACAATACCTTCCCAAGCCCTATTAATACTCGTCCCATCATTATTTATATACATATCTTTTATTGCACCTGCAGGATTAAAAAGAAATGCATAACCACTTTTATCATCATTAAATGTATCTAACATAATTGCAAATGCATCATTATCTTGAGATTCAAAATCTTCTTCTAAACTTTCTATAATGATTTTATCTGGCTCTGAATCATAAAGAACTGCAGAAATGTATAAATAAACTGAATCATAGAGAACTCTGACAACCGTTCGTTCTGTTGCTTTTGCACCTGGGATAGGTTGGGTTTGGTAAAAATCAGAAATTGAATCAGCTAACATCCATGAAGGTTCGTTAATATATCCATCTATAATGATATCGCCATTTATTCTAGAAGTCTTCATTGTAGGGCGAGGGAATGATTTAAGATCAATAAGATTATCATCTCCGAAGAGAAATGATATCATAAGTGGTATAATAAGTTTGTTTTTTAGTGAATTCATATAACCAGCTAAATTAAAGCCAAGGAAATTATATCAAAAAATATGTATTAAATTAACTTTTTATTTAGAAACAACAAGGACGGGACAAAGAACTTTATTAACGATTCCTTCATCAATTGAATCAAAAAAGTTTTCTTTAAAAAAACTTTGTTTTCGATGGCCCAAAATAATCAAGTCTTTGCCTTTAGAAGCCTCATTTATTACTTTAGGTATTGAATGACCCATCTTTATAGATATGGTTGAATCTTTTGCAATAGAGTCATCAACTGCACTTACCCAACCATAAACATCTTTTTCACTAAATTTCTTTTCTGGTGAATCCATCATCATAGACATTTCGCCTGCATGAGGGTCATTAACATGAATAAATGTCAAATGTCCCCCATTAGCAATTTTAATTGCTTCAGTAATAACTGGAGACTCATCTCCTCGACCACATAATCCAACCATTATGTTTTTATAAGTCATAATTAAATTTACTTTTCAGCAAATTTTATTGAGCAACCTAAAGCTTTGGTCTCAGAAAAATTAATTTTTTTACCATTACCCACCGCTACAATCGCATCAAAAAGATAATTATTCTTTATTTTACTTGGTTTACGAGCATTGTCATCAATTGCTCCACGATAAACTAATTTTCCATCTCCGTTAAAAAGATAAATATGGGGTGTTTTAGTAGCTCCAAAGGCTTGAGCTAACTTAGCACCTTTATCGAGAGTATATAGAAAATCATGATCATATTTTTTAGCAAAATTTTGCATATCAGTTAAACCTTCACCTCTATCACGAATACCTGTATTTGGATTAATGGTAATAAATCCTATCTTATTTTTGCTACTTTCTTTTGCAAGCGAGTTATAACGGTCTTGCCAAGCAACTACCCAAGGACAGGTATTACAAGAAAAATTTACCAATAATCCATTCTCCATTTTTACATCATTTAAGGAAACTTTCTTTCCAGTAATATCTATCATTTTTATATCCGCCATTGGGATACTAGACCCAAGCTCAAGTTCGCCAGCGAAAATTGTTGATAACAATAATGTAATTGATAACTTATTTAATATTTTTTTCATGATTACTCCTAGTTTTGACCAATAAATATTACACTTAATTTAAATATTTAAGAACTGCTTTTGAAATTTGTATATCTTGAACCGCCACACCTGTATGATCGGCAATAGTAATTTGATCATCATTTAGTCTTTTATTTGACTTTCCTTCAATTATTTGACCAAGCTCAATTACATCTTTCATCCTAAAGCCCTCTTTTATTGCTTTAAATATTTCGCCTCTTTCCTCACATTGAGAACAACTATCTGCAACTACTAAATCAGCATTTAATAAAACCGAAGATGATATTTCTTGTTTAGTAATCGTATCTGAACCCATTGCCGTAATATGAGTTCCTGGATGAACCATTTTTATCAATGGTGTTTCAGTTGGTGTACAAGTAACTATTAACTGACAATTATTTATTATTACATCGATATCTTTAGTAATGGTTATATCAAAACTAGTATTAGACATATCTACTTTATACTTTAATAATGATTCATCACTTCTACCCCAAACAAGAACAGATTTACAATCTATAATATCTTTCAAATATTCTAATTGCATTCGAGCTTGTACCCCCGTGCCAACAATACCAATATTTTTAACTTTACTGGGCGCTAAAAACTTAGCAGAGATTGCACCTGCTATCGCTGTTCTAACATCAGTCAAATAAGATTCATCATTTAAAATAGCTTTTGGTTGTCCGGTCTGTTGATCAAAAACAAGCATCATTCCATTACCATTGGCTAATCCTAAATTTGTATTTTTTAAAAATCCAGATGCAATTTTTATAACATAGACATCATCATTCTTTATGTATCCATATTTAATATGAACGTCTCCAGGAGGTGAATCAAAATGTAACTCACCAACGGCAGGAACAATTACTTCTCCGTTTGAATAAGCAACAAAACCTTTTTCAATTTCTTCAACTAAATTCACGTTAGCTAAAGCAGACTTAATTTCATTTAAATTAAAAATTTTCATTATAAAATTGATTTTAAAACTTCTGAGCTAATATTTCCACCACACATAACAATCACGACATTCTGGCCAATTAAATTATCTTTTATTTTTAAAAAGCCTGCAATTGCTGCACCAGCGGCACCCTCTATCAGTTGATGATGTTTTTGAATACCAATACGAATACCTTCTGCAATTTGTTTTTCTGATACAACTATAAATTTATCGATAATATCTTGACATAACTTAAAGGTTATTGAGCCATTTTCTACTCCGCCAGCAGTCCCATCGGACAATGTATCTTTTGATGGTAAATCCAATTGTTTTCCTGCTTTAATTGATTCATACATAACACATGAGTTTTGTGGAGAAACACCATACATATTAATATTTTTACTCATTGATTTTAAATAACCACCTACTCCAGAGATTAAGCCACCTCCCCCCACTGAAATAAAAACTGAATTAATATTTTTCAATTGATTAAAAACTTCATAGCCAAGTGTTCCTTGACCACAAATAATGGAAGAGTCATTGTATGGGGAAATATACGTAGCTCCAGTAGTTTTAGATACTTTTTGAGCATGTTCCTCAGCATCAATACAATCTTCACCAAAATACTCAACTTCACCACCTAGGCTATTGATATTATCAACTTTATTTTTATGAACATTAACAGGTACAACAATCTTTCCATTTATCCCAAGGATCGACATTGCTAAAGAGCATGCAGCACCATGGTTACCTGTAGAGGCTGTAACAACTCCATTTTCTTTCTCTTCATCACTCAAGGAAGTCATTTTACTTATAGCGCCTCTAAATTTGAAAGAGCCGGTCTTTTGAATATTATCTAATTTCAGATAAACATTCCCCTCTATAATTGAACTTAAATAAGGAGAATATTCTAAAGGTGTATTTCTGATATGAGATTTTGACCTCTCATATGCCTTGCTGACATCTTTAGGGAAAGAAATCATAAAGATTTAAAAATTGGTGTTATTCTACCAAGAGCAGCTTCTAAGTCTTTAGATTTAGCGCCATAACCAAAACGAATATACTTATCCATTCCATACCAATCACCCGCAACTAACATTACACTAACGTCATTTCTTACTTTTTCTACTAATGATGATGAATTAATATCTGAATCATATCGGATAAAAGCCATTGCTCCAGCCGAAGGTGGAATAAAACTAAATTTATCATCAAAAGTCTGAATCCATTCTAGAAAAATCCCCAGATTTTTGGTTAGTGCATCGCGTGTTCTATTTAATGAAATCATCCGATTATCTGGATGTAAAACATAAGAACCTATTAAATCGCTCAATCGACCAATAGCAATTGTTGTATAATCATGCATAGCCCTGCAGTCCTGAATATATTCTTTATTTGATATAGACCAACCCAAACGCAAACCTGGAAGGCCATAAGCTTTAGATAAGCCACAATTAACAATTGTTTTTGAATAATTAATATCCCAAAAAGAAGTGCATTCTCTTCGATTAAGTTCCGCACCACGATATACTTCATCACACAATATCCAAGCATCTACTTCTTTAGCAATCGCCCCAATCTCGTATACTATTTCTTTAGGTAAAACTGAACCAGTAGGATTATTCGGGTTACATATGCATATCATTTTTGTTTTGCTCGAAACTATTTTTTTCAACTCATCAAGATCAGGTTGCCAATTTAAAGATTCTTTTAAAGAAAAAGTTTTAACCTTTACGCCTAACCCTTTCGCAAAACCATAAATCTGCAAATAATTTGGAACCATATATATCATCTCATCGCCAGACTTAAGTAAAGACATAATAGCAACCATATTAGCTTCAGCTGAGCCATTAAAAGCTTGAATATTATCTTTGTCTGAACCAGGATAAATACTCGAAATAGATTGTCTTAATTCATTTGAACCCTCTGTAAAACCATAAGTCAATTCAGTGTTCTCAATTTTTTCAATAAATTCAGTACTGAATAAAGATCTAAGCGTACCTGGATGCACTCCACTTTCCGATAAATTATAATCTACTTTGTTCTCCCATGTGGATTGTTGTCTCTCTAATTGAAATTTTTCAAAGTTCATAAGCTTAAAGCCTTTATAATTGCTGATTCAAATCGATCTTTATTTTTTTTCATTTCCCAATAGTCAGATAAGTCTCCATTTTTATTATAAACAATTGTAAACGGTAACGCACCTGACCATTCTCGGCTTATTGCATTAATAAAATTATTATCATTACCTTCTTCTTTAATAAAAGATAGCCCTTCAACACCTGCTTCCTTAAGAAAGTTTATCACTTCATCTTCTCTATCTAACCAATCTGCGCTTACAAAATAAACTTTAAGATCTTTATCTTTATATTGTTTAGATAAATCAACTATCATGGGAAATTCTTCAATACAGGGTGCACAATAAGTAGCCCAAAAATTAATTAAAACAGCTTTGTTTCCCTGATGTGACTCAACTTGCTTATTTATATCAGAGGCATCTACAGTTTTAAGTTTGAAATTATCTTTATCACAGCCAAATATAATAATCAGTAGGATTGGAAATATTTTTTTCATTTGTATATCTTAATTACCAACGATAAAAACCGCATTACCAAAAAGAAGTTTGCCATTATACCAAAACCCTCTAAATAAGGGATTATCTGCCATATAGATTATTCTCCCTCTTCCTAGATCCTCGACACCAAATACCATTGATTCGCGAAAATTTTCTTGAGCTTTATAACCTACAAATCCACTAACTATTGATGTAGAATCTAAAATAGTACCAACATTCCACCCCTTTGGTAAATATGCATATCGACTATTACGTAGTTTGAGTGAAAAATATTCATTATCATACCCAAAAGCTAAAGGATGACTATTATCCATTTTTACTTTAACAATTGATCCATAGGCATTTTTACTAAGTTGAGATCTTTGACGATCTTTATAAAGGCTTAGTCTTTCAGATAGATTTCGTTTTTCATTCTTCTTTTCAGATAATGTTTTCTCATCGTTGTTAGCAAATTTTTTAAGGCTAAAACCTTTTTTATCTACAAACTTATCTAATGAAGATTCCATTAATATAAGTCTTCCACCAGATCGTACCCAATGGTGCAATCCATTTATGGCCTCTTTGTCTAAATAATTATGACTTCCACTGGGAAATATCAATACATCAAAATTATACTTTGGAATATCCGCAAAATAATCAGTTCTTAAGACTGTAACTGGGAACTCTATCTGCCTTTCAAAAAAATGCCAAACTTCACCATAGTGTGAACTTCCAACACCATCACCTGAGACTAATCCTATCTTAGGTCGTTTCACTACTCGCATTGAAGAAGAACCAAAATCTTTACCTTTTGAAACAAATCCAGTTGATGCCGCAACAATTTCTCTATCAAACTGTTCAGCTCCTTTATTTATTATTTTATCAAATTCAGAACCATACTTCTCATTCCCTTTTCTAGTAATGACTAAAGTTCCTCTACTATATTCATACCCATCCAAGGAGAAAGCCTCCTCCGAAACTCGAGTTACAATATTATGTTTAAATAAATATGCAAGAAATTTGACATCATGAATACTTTTCCATGGTAGTATATAAGCATAAGGTAACTTATTTAAAATTTTATTTTTTGAAGAAAATGACCTAGCACTTGAGGCTTTTATATCACTTTTTACTGCATAGGATTCTAATCCATAAACATAAGGAATTGACCATGCCGTAATATCGTAAGTCATCGTATCTCTTAAAGCTGTTTGAGGCTCAAAAAGAATCTGAACTAAGACTGACTTTGCCTGTTTGGCGGTTATAATCATATCACCCTTAGATACTTTTAACTGCTCTGATTTACCAGATAAATAACTATATGCTTTTAGTGATTTGGAAGAACTCACTAAACCATGTTCAATCCCATTTGTATCTAACCAACTTTTAAGGTCTTTTAATTTATCAGAATTATTTGTTTTAGAAATAATATAAGCACTATAAATACCCGGTGGATTCTTTTTGCCGTTCTCAAAGAATTTAGAAAATTCATTTAACATTCTATCCACATTATTAGAGGCTACTTCTATAGTAGATAGACCTGTTGTATAATGATGAGTTAATCGATCTTTTAAAGTAAGCGTATCACCATCTTCAGTTTGGACAGCTAAGCCACCACGACTATGACCCGCTTGCTCATAAGTCATTCCAATTGCACCATTGTAAGTTGGATAGGTATCTCCATAGCTTGGATATAATAAATCAAATACTTCTTTAGTAAAATATAGCCAATTATTCTTATCAAAATATTTAGCGTGATTTTTCCCAATCATAGTTTGGAATTCTCTTTGCCAATCAGTTATGTACTCATGAAAAGGTTCCGATGCAGGTGCAAAAAAATAAGGATTGTTCACTCCTTGCTCATGAAAATCTACATGAATATGAGGAAGCCATTGATTATATAATTTAATTCTAGATTGAGATTCTATTTGCGTTTGCCATGCCCAATCTCTATTTAAATCAAAATAATAATGATTAGTCCTGCCTCCAGGCCAAGGTTCTCGATGTTCTCTTGAAAGAGGATCAACATCTGGCCACCTATTTGCTGTCATCCTAAACCAATTTGCATATCTATCTCTACCATCAGGATTTATACATGGATCTAAAATAACAACCGTATTTTGCAACCATGCTTGTATTTCTTTATTATTTTTATCTGTCAAAGCGTATAATGTTTTCATTGCAGCTTCGGTTGAATTTGCTTCATTACCATGGACATTATAACTAAGCCATACAATGCCAACTTTTCTTTTTGATTTACTACCTTTTATCAACCCAGCACGCTTGAGGTTATCTAAGCGAATGTTTTCAATGTCATTTATATTCTCTTGACTAGAGATAACAGCAACTAATAATGGCCGCTGTTCATAAGTCTGACCATAAGGAATTATTTTAATATTTGGTACAGCATCGGCTACATGCTGAAAATATGAAACAACTCGATGATGATAAGTGAAATTATCTCCCAATTCATAACCAAGAAATTCTGAGGGCGATTTCAAATTATCCCCAAAAATAAAAGAAATAGATATTATTATACTAAATATTGCTTTTAGCATTTTGACTCCTAATTAACCTGAGTAGAAATTAGGAAAGTAAAATATTTAAGAGTAACCAAAATTAAAGATATTTCATTAAGTTTCTTTTAACAATAGAAGACGCAGTTAGCAAACCAGAGAATAAGGCACTAGTCAGGCCAACAGTAGTTATATCCTGACCAGTAATATATAAATTATTTATTTCAGTCTTTGGTCTAAGCCATTTCTGCCTAAACCTTTCAGATGTGTGATCAAGGCCATACATTTCACCTTTTGAATAATGTGCCATGTCTCTAACTGACAAAGGTGTTGACAATTCATAATAATCTATTGCATTTTTAGCTTCAGGTACATGTTTATAAACTACATTTAATATTTTTTGAGCTATATTTTCTTTAAAGTTTTCATATGATTTACCACGTTTTTTCCAAGGCTTCTCTTCCCAATCTTTATACCAATCCCAACGTCCAAGTGTTATAGCTTCCATTGTTGAACAACCAGGATGATTTTTATTCCATTCTGGATCTTTTGCTGAAGGAAATGAAACATAGACGACAGGGAATTCACCATTTGGCTCCTTTTGAAAATTGATAATATTCTGATCATGGTCATATCCTGGGTATATCCATAAATTCGTTGTTTTTAACCCTAATTCTTCAGCCGTTTTATTTAATCCTATATACAGACAAACATAACTTTCAGTCGGCTGTACTTTCTTAAGTTTTGATTTTAATTGACCACTTTTATTTGAATGCCTTAAAAAAGTATTTACTGTATTAACTATACCCGCACTACTAACTACTTTATGTGATATCAACTCATCACCATTAGAAAGACGGACACCGCGTGCTTTGTTGTTTTTTACTATTATTTCATTAACGTCCGCATTAACAACAACTTTTCCACCTAAAGATTCAATTAAATCAGTAGCATATTCAGCTATCATCCTAGAACCACCCACCGGATAATTTGCTCCATCTAAATAATGCCGTGCTACCATAGCATGCATAGCAAAACTACTTCTTTTTGGCGGAAGTCCATAGTCACCCCATTGACCTGTTAAAACACTTTGTAGCTTTTTATTATTAGTTAAGCCATTTAAGACTTCACTTGTAGTCTTATCAGAATTTTCATAAAAGTTTTTTGTCATCCTATTGCTTACAATTGGTAAAAGCCAATTAGGGACGAGCTTACTTGCGAAAAATCCCTTACTATTTTTAGCTTGAGTATTTAGAAGATTTATATACTTAACGATAGCCAATTTTTCTTCTGGAAAATAAGAAACCAATTTTTCAATAAAACTTTCTCTAGGAGCTACAAAGTCATATGATTTATCTGGAAAGATAATCCTATCATAATTCGCATCCATCTTCGCCCATTTAAGTTTACCATCCGTAACTTTATCAAATAATTTTCTTGTATGAGATTTTTTATTATGAACTTCTCCAATGTAATGTATCCCAACATCCCATTCGTATTGTTTACGTTTGAACGTGTGGGTAAATCCACCCACTTTAAAATGTTTTTCAAGGACTAAGACTTTATAATTATTTTGAGCAAGTAAAGCAGCAGTAGTAAGTCCACTCATACCCGAGCCAATAATAATCACATCAAATTTTTCATGTTGGAGCTCAGATTTATATGGAATCCATTTTTTCATATTAATCTCCCAATTGTGGAAATTTAAACCGGGATAGGTAAGAGGGACGATGTGATCTAATCATAATTTCAGAAACTCTTTCAATAATATCAGGATATTTTGAAGCAATATCATTTTGCTCTTGAATATCTAAATTCAAATCATAAAGTTCAATTGACATATTTCCATCAAAAATATTTCTTCTGATTGCTTTCCATTTACCCATTCTAACTGCTTGTTGACCTTTATACGCAGGAAACTCCCAATAAAGGTATTCGTGAGTGACTTCTTGATCTTGACCTAAAAATGTGGGCATAAGACTAATACCATCTATGTTAGGAGGGGGTACAATATCTAATATATCACAAAATGTTGGTAACATATCTTGGAAAGCAGATATACGATTTGTTTTTGTTCCAGATTTTATTTTTTTAGGCCAACTTGCAATCATTGGAACTCGAATACCACCTTCATGAACAAAGCCTTTAGCCCATCCAAGATCAGACCTAAAAGGTTTTGCGCTATCAAAAAAACGAGCATCTACACCACCATTATAAGTAGGACCATTATCGCTCGTAAATATTATCAATGTATTATGATATTGCCCTATTGCTTTTAATTTTTCTACAATATCACCTACTTGCTCGTCTAGATAAGATATCATTGCTGCATAAGTAGCTCGAGGAGTTTGATTCGGAAAATAAGATTTTCCAATATAAGGGTCTTCTTTCCCGAGCTTTAGTCTATAGTACTCAACCCATTTAGCCGGAGCTTGAAGAGGCGCATGCGGAAGGGGTGATGCATAATAAAGGAAAAAAGGGTTGTTTTTATTTTCTTCCAAAAAGTTTAGCGCTTCATTATGCATTAACTCAGGAGCATAATCGTTCAATTTAAAATCTAAATAACTAGAAGAATTATTAGGATCGGCATATTCTGCTAGATTAGTATGAGGAGGTACGTTTTTATTATTTAGAATTTCTCTTTCTTCATTTCGCCATAGATGCATTGGATAAAGAGTATGAGCTTGTCTTTGACAATTATAGCCATAAAAAAAATCAAATCCTTGACGATTTGGTAATCCCTCAGTGTTTGGTCCCCCTAAACCCCATTTTCCAACCATCCCTGTTTTATAACCAGTAGATTTTAGTAACTCCGCAATCGTTATTGTAGTATCCTTGATTGCTCTTTGACCTTCTAAATTCGGATTGTCAAACATCGCTTGATAATTCCAAATATCTCCGCGTTCACTCCACTCATCATTTCCTCTAATTGGAGTATGTCCAGTATGTTGTCCCGTAAGAAAAACTGATCGTGAGGGCGCGCAAACTGGCGATCCAGAATAATGGTCTGTAAAAATCATTCCATTACCAGCTAAAGCATCTAGATTAGGTGTTTCAATTAGCTTTTGTCCATAAGACCCTAGCTCCCCGTAACCTAAATCATCAGCTAATATATAAATAATATTAGGCTTAATCTCAACCTTAACGCACGATGAGAAAAGTAAGATATACTTTAGTACCGCTATATACAACCATATTAATCTAAAGTTTTTTATTAGCATTTATTTAGCGACTTAATGCTTAAGTAATTATAAGTAAATATAAAAAGTGTCAATTTATATAAATTTTTATCCGTCCCCATGGTTGAAGATAAAGGACAAAAGGGCAAGGCAGAAAGGATTAACTCGTATACTTAGCTTTTCTATGAGCAGTGGCTCTTTTATTTGGATCTAATTCCATTTTACGTAAACGAATAGATTCAGGAGTCACCTCTACTAATTCATCTTCAGCAATGAATTCAATAGACTGATCTAATGATAGTTTTTTAGCCGGCCGTAACACGACAGTTGTATCAGAAGAGGCTGCTCTCATATTTGTAAGTTTTTTCTCTCGAGTAATATTTACTGGTAAATCTTCAGTCCTATTTCTCTCACCTATAACCATCCCATCATAAACCTCAGTTCCAACCTCAATAAAGAGTTCTCCCCGATCAACCATTCCCAAACAGGCATAAGTTGTTACTTTACCTATACGATCTGCAATTATAGCTCCACTTTTACGTTGAGGGATTGGCCCAAACCATGGTGCATAACCATCGAAAAGCTTATTCATAATACCCGCGCCTTGAGTATCAGTTAAAAACTGACTCCTAAAACCAATTAGCCCTCTTGATGGAATTATAAAATCCATAGATACTCTACCATGCCCATGATTAACGAGATTCTCCATTCTTCCTTTACGAACAGATAATTTTTCTGTAATAATACCAATTTTATCTTCAGGAATATCTAGAAAAACTTTTTCCATAGGCTCTAAAGTCTTTCCCTCTTTTTCTATTGTAATAACCCGGGGTTTTGAAACCATAAATTCATAACCTTCACGACGCATTGTTTCAATCAACACTGCCATTTGCAACTCACCCCGGCCACGAACTTCAAATACATTTGTACGATCAGTTGAATGAACTTGTAAAGAAACATTTCCTAATATTTCTTTTTCTAATCTCTCACTAATATTTCTAGAGGTAAGATATTTTCCTTCTTTACCTGCAAATGGTCCATTATTTACATAGAATAACATGGAAACTGTTGGCTCATCAATAATAATCCGAGGCAAAGGTTCTGGATTCTCATTAGAAGATATTGTATCACCTATTGTAACACCTTCAATTCCTGCCACAGCTATGATATCACCAGCTTCTAGTTTATCCACCTGAACTTTATTGAGACCATTAAATGTATATAAAGCAGAAAATTTTTCATTATTTCGAATACCCTTTTCACCACAAAGAGCATAAGATTGGTTCATTGATAATATTCCATGATTTAACCTGCCAATTGCCACCTGACCAACATAGGAATCATAATCTAGATTAGTGACTAAAAATTGAGGAACATGATCATCATCTGCGATAGGACCTTTAATATTATTTAAAATCGCATCAAATAGTGGTTTAAGCGTCGTTGAATCATCCCCTACCTCATTATGCGCAATACCATCTTTGGCGATAGTATAAAGAATCGGAAAATCTATTTGATCATCATTCGCATCTAAGTCTATAAATAAATCATATACTTCATTAACAACTTCATCTATCCGAGCATCAGACCTGTCAATTTTATTAATTACAAGTATAACTGGAAGGTTCTTCTCCAAAGTTTTTTTAAGAACAAATCTTGTTTGAGGTAAAGGACCTTCGCTAGCATCAACTAAAAGAAGTGCTCCATCAACTAAATTAAGACTTCTTTCTACTTCTCCACCAAAATCAGCGTGCCCAGGGGTATCCATTATATTTATCTTTATACCCTCATATTGGACTGCTGTATTTTTTGCAGTAATCGTAATTCCACGCTCTTTTTCAAGATCCATAGAATCCATAACACGTTCTTCTACTTCCTGATGATCTTTAAACGTTCCTGACTGTTTTAAAAGTCCATCAACAAGGGTGGTTTTTCCATGGTCAACGTGGGCAATAATTGCAATATTTCTAAAATTATTTTTTCTCATTAAAAAGTTTTCCCAATTGGTAGTTTTCCATTCAAATAAAGCTTGAGAATATGATAATTAATATTGAGATAAAGAATCTAAATAGTCAAAAAGGAATCTTCTCTCTTTAGCTTAAATCTCTAGACAAAGAAGGACTGGTTCATTTGAACTTATGCTCTTAAAACTTCTTCAAAATATGAAAGCCAGTTCTCACCTAGAATTTTTTCAATAGCACGTTCTGAATATCCTCGTTTAAATAAACCGTAAGTTACATTCCTAAATCTTCGCGGCTCATCTAATTCAGGAATCCATGGTGGCCACTTTACATTATAGGAAGGTTTAAATGATTTTAGTCTTGGTTCATACCATGACTCCTTTGTTGCCCAAGCTTTTTGTCCATGAATTTGAAAATCTGTACTTAACCCTACATGATCTAATCCTGCAATTTTAACCGCATGATCTATATGATCTAAATAAGTTTCAATTGTAGTTTTTCCTCCAGGATCAGGACCTATGAAATATCCTAGTGCAGCTATTCCTATCATTCCACCTTTTTGAGCAATATAACGTAATTGTTTATCTGTTTTAGCTCTTGGGTGACCTGGATATAAGGCCTCACACATAGTATGTGTAAAACATGCTGGTGGACTTGAAAAATAAATACCATCATTGGAAGTTTTTTCTCCACAATGAGATAAATCAACAATTATACCTAATTCATTCATTCTTTTAACTACCGCAATTCCAAAATCTGATAATCCAGCATTTGTTCTCTCCGTACAACCATCGCCAAGTAAGTTTCTTGTATTGTATGTTAACTGAATACAACGGGTACCCAAATCATACATTACGTTCAACCTTTCAATATTATTCTCTAACATAGTGGCATTTTGATGTCCATATAAAACCGCTAGCCTACCTTGTTTCTTCGCTTGTTTAAAATGAGCAGCTTTAGTTGCTTTCAAATACACTTCCGGTTTTAGAGATATTCTTTCATTCCAAACTATAATACTTTTTAAAGTGCTATCCCAATTACGTGAAGCAAGACTAGTATGAATACCAGTATAACCAGATTTTTTTATTGCATCTAACTCTTGAGTATCCCAGTCTGTTGCTTTCATGGATTCTATCCCTTCACCATCATGGCCAACATTTAAAGCATCAATCACAATTGAACGGTCAAATAAACGATCCAGGTCACTTTTAGTTTTAATTTGAAAAGGTGATAAACCTAATGCAAGCCCTGAAGCACCAACTGTACTAAGTTTAATAAAATCTCTTCTATTAATATCTTTTAAATTTTTCATTTTGGTAAAGTAAGCCCTGCTTTTATTTGTTGATTAAATCTAGTTAATTGAAAAATTTTTTTCTTCTTTTCACCTGCAATAAGATTGCATATGTATTCTCCTACTGCAGGCCCCATTTTAAAGCCATGACCTGACCCACCACCTACTAATAATAAATTATCTAAAGCTGGATGATTATCAATTATTAAATGTTCATCAGGACTATTTTCATATTGACATACTCGTGAATCTATAATTTTTGCAGATTTAAGTATTGGAAATCGGTATGAAGCAAATTCTTGTGCATCTTTAATCATTTTTTTCGATGGCTCTCTTAAAGTTGTTTCTGGATCAAAAAATAGGCCTCGAGCATCATTTGCAATTTTAAAACCATGATATTTAGAGCCAGGTATTCCATAATGAAAGTCTTTTCCAAAGTCACCCCACATAGGCATGTTATCTAACATTAAAGACTTAGGACAGTCAAAAAAGAAGACCTCTTGACGAGTTGGTGAAATTTTATCACCTAATATTTCAGGAAACAATTCTTTCATCCAGGGGCCGCAACAAAAAATATATTGATCTGCATTACAAATTGAACCACTACTAAATTTTAAAGTTTTTTCTTTTTCATCAACAAAAATCTTGTCTTGAATATAATTCCCACCAATACGTAAAAAGTTCTCCGTAACTATTTTACAAGCATAATTGGCTCTTAAAAATCCTGCTTTAGGCTCAAAATAAAAAGATTTAAGATCTGAAAGGTTAATTTGTGGATATTTTTTTTTTGTTTTAGTTAATGTCAATTCTTCTACAGGCCAGTCTATTTCAGATAAAAAAGGGAGTGACTTTTTAGCAAACTCATCATCTTCAGAAAACATCCAAAGAATACCTGTATTTACATAAAGTTGCTCACCCCACTGTTTCTGGAATGCTTTCCACAGTTCTAATGAGCGATTAGTCCATTGGATGTATTGATGATTATTTCCGTAAATGCCTCTAAGCATACGTGATTCTCCACCAGAGCTAGCTTTATAATTTCCTGGGCCATAACAATCCACTAATGTAACCTTGTGACCAGCTGATTGAAGATAATACGCACTCCAAGAACCAAATGCTCCTGCACCAACTACAGTAATCTTCAAAATAACCTTATTAATTCAGTAATTATCAACTTAAAAGCAATTAAAGTAAGTGCAATCCGAAATACATTTTGGAATACCGATTCTGGAAGTTTGCCTAACATTTTTTTACCAAAATTAGTACCTAAATAAACTGCAATAATCAATGGCAGGATAACTTTCCAATCGGTCACATAATTAACATTAAATAAAAAAATAAAAATCGGAATCTTTCCTAAGTGTCCTAGTGCTTGGCATACAGCTTTAGTCGCAATTATTGAATGCTTATTCAAATCTGTATTTATAAATAAAGGTGCAATTAATGGACCTGCGGCTCCAATAAAAACAGTAACTA
>Ga0308019_10000628_pt1 | contig 21883 bp, 15 predicted proteins | sample Neamet284_FD_203135 | JGI IMG/M metagenome (GOLD analysis project Ga0308019, IMG submission 203135) | Marine microbial communities from water near the shore, Antarctic Ocean - #284 | ecosystem: Environmental > Aquatic > Marine > Unclassified | place: Southern Ocean | collected 2014-10-01 | reverse complement strand
ATTGGCCGAGAAGTTCCTCGTCTGACGGTGAATACCTTCGAGAATGTGCAATCGAAATAACGGCGATTTCATGCCCCGTCAATGCAGAAAGCACTGTGGCGTTAAGTGAATAATTTTGTTTTGCACCAGTTGGTTGACGTTGTAAAGCCTCGAGGGCTTCAATCAATTTACGTCGCTGAATGGCGCTTCCGACCTCATCAGGAGCCATGATGGCACGTTGGAGCGCTTTCATCACGGGAACCATTCCTGCTAATTCGCTTAACAATCCATTTGAAACAGGTGCAGTATCCAAATCGAGTTCAATTTCGGGTATTGGCGGAATCGATTGAGAGAGGCTGTCCATTTCCGTGACATTCACCTCGAATTCATCCGCAGTATCACTCTCAGACTCATGTTCCATGAAGCCAACTTCATCATGAAGCATGAACGCTGAATCCTCTTCGCTTATTTCTTCTTCAGCGCTATCAGATTGTTGGAAGGAAGGGTGTTCCCAAAGTTCGACTCCATTGTCCACCTCAACCATTTTCGCTTGCGGAGGTTCTTCGTGCTCCTTGTCAAGGAAATCACGACTGCGAGTGAAGAGTCCAGTCATCCCCTTCGGCGTAAGTTCGTCGAGCGGTGGGCGTTCAAAGACCTCGGGTTTTGCATTGGGAGGCACGGCGTCATAGCCTTCTTTGATGTCTTCCACAGTTTCCAGAATCTTCAATTCCGCTTGGTTATGTTGGTCCTCAGTGAGTTGATCAAGGTCAAGGTCAAAAAGATTCATGTCTTCGATACTTTCCATAATCCGAGTATCTTGTTCGATTAGCAATGCCTCAGAGTCTTTGTCAATATGCTCGACATTCATTGGTTCAATACTTTCCTCAATCGGCTCTTCAGGCTCTGAAAAGAGGGATTCAAATGAGGATTGAGGAGGTGCTTCAAACAAAGAGGGGCTGTGAACAGGTTCGGAAATGGGCGTAGATGATTCGTAATGTGGCTCGACATAGGTGTATTGAGACATTTTTGCGTTGTCAATAGCGTCACGCATGACTCGAATCACACTCGAAGGCAAGCCTGAGGTTTGTTCCAAAAGGTGCTGTGCATCTTCCTTGCCAAAGGTAAACGGTTGACTGGTCGATTGTTGTATCCGGCGTTCAACCAAAAGTTGAATCTCTTCCAATGAAAGATTTGCCAAGGGTTGCATCTGGTCCAATCGTTGCAAAACCGATTCGTGCAGCATGGCCTTATCTTTGGTTTCGAGTACGACGACAATGACCGCTTGTATGCGTTCAAGTGTCGGCAATGTATCTCTCAGTGCCACATTGAGAGCAGAAACGTCAACTGTAGAGGCATCGATGACAATCAAAGGCAGGGCTTTCGCGAAATTCTGAGATGCTTCGAGGATTTTCATCGTGAGGTCATTACGGTTCTCGGGAACATTCGAACTGACAAAACGAGAATAGATATCTTTCAATAAATTCAATCCTGCATCCATTCGAGAAATATGGTCGATATGAACTGAAAGCGGGGCGATTTTCGAGGCACAGCGAAGCAATGAGGTTCTCCCAGAGCCATGCTCTCCAACCAGTAAAATACGCCGAGGAGATCGGAACTGAATGTATTGAGAAAGCACCGAAAGCATGTGCTGGCGTCCCACTAAGAGATTGGAATCGCTCGATTCCAACGATAAAGTGGAGAATGGATTAGCATCAAGCGGAGGTAAGTCCATTTCTTTCCCAACGATTCGCATAAAGGGAGCAATCGCCTTTGGGTATTTCATGTTTCACCATAATCGGAGGCTTGAGAGAGGCGTTAGGATATGTTAATCTTGAAGCCGTAGCGGTTTAGAGTGTCTAATTAACACATCATTAACGCATTATTAACGCGTTAATCAAAGCGTTAAACCCGTTAGCAACCTCTCACAGATTCACTTCTGGCAAAAAACAAGAATGCCCCGTTCTTTCACCTCAATGCCGATTCCTTGATGGGGTACAGGCGTGTGGCACAACTGGACGTGAACTCATGCCAGTGGAAAACAGTCGTTTGAGTGGTTTTTTCCGCCATACCGTTGCAGAACGACGTCAAATCGTTGCTGACATGGCCGACTTAAGTGAGCAGCAAACCGCTGCACTCGAAGCCTGTGGTGCATTAAGTGAAGAGGCTGCAGACCGAATGATAGAGAATGTCATCGGAACCATGTCACTCCCTGTTGGAGTTGCGACAAACTTTGTTATCGATGGCAAGCACTACCTCATTCCCTTCTGTCTTGAAGAGTCAAGCGTTGTTGCTGCTGCATCAAATATGGCGAAGCGTTGCCTGAAAAACGGTGGATTCCATACAAATTCCGATGCACCAATGATGATTGGGCAATTGCAGATATTGGAGTGCTCTGATTGGAAAAAGGCTGAGCAAGACGTTCTTTCGAATGCTGAAGAGCTTATTCAACTGTGCAACAGTCTGCCTTCAACCATGGTCCGCCTCGGAGGCGGCTGTAAGCGCATTGAAACCCGCCTACTCGACTCCATCAGTGGACCGATGCTTATCGCCCACATCGTAGTTGACTGCCGTGACGCCATGGGAGCAAATGCAGTGAATACAATGGCGGAACTGATCGCACCTCGCATCGAAGAAATCACTGGTGGAAGAGTCCATCTACGCATCCTTTCCAACCTCGCAGCACATCGACTGGCACGAGTTAGTGCCGTATTCACTCCCGAAGAGATCTCGGAAGATGGAACCCATGAAAATGGTGTTTCTGTCATTGAAGGGATACTCGAAGCACAGCATTTTGCTCAGGCCGACCCGTTCCGTGCTGCTACGCACAATAAGGGAGTCATGAACGCTATTAGCAGCGTTGCTGTTGCTTGCGGACAAGATTGGCGGGCTGTCGAAGCCGGTTGCCATGCATGGGCCGCTTACAGCAACGGAACCTATGGCTCAATGACGACATGGGAGAAAAACGCTGAAGGGAACCTCCTCGGCTCGATTGAGACGCCTATGGCAGTTGGCATCGTTGGAGGCGCCTCTAAGGTCCATCCTGTGGCTCAGGCGAACCTTGCTATACTTGGCGTGGAATCTGCCCAGGAATTGGCTGGAATCATCGCTGCAGCAGGTCTCTCACAGAACCTTGGGGCACTTCGAGCCCTTTCGACCAAAGGAATTCAAGCAGGTCACATGAAGTTACATGCTCGCAATATGGCGGTTTCCGCCGGTGCAGAGGGTAAAGAAATTGAAATTGTCGCTACCCGCTTACAACAAGCATCAGGACCTAAAACGCAAACGTTAGTCGGAGAATTACTTCAACAACTGCGGAATGAATGAACAATCACTCTTCTTCACCAATTGGTAAAGTCGACTGAATCAAACCATCGAGTTCGGTTTCTTCCTTGAGAACGGCTGCATCCTCCATACCATCGAACAGCCCAGTGGTCTTGACTTGTTCACGGAACCATTGTTTGACCTTCTTACGGTCGGTATAAGGGCATCCAAAGATCTCTGAAAACCGGCGAGTCGTAGATAATCGGCGAGTATTGCCATCTTTTCGACGGTCTACCATACCCAGTTGAGCCAATTCACGTACGTAGTCGTAGGCTTTCTGACCCAAGAGTTCTACCAATCGTGACTGAGGCATTGGCTGATGATAAGCGATGAGTGCTGCCGCCTTGAGCAACTTTTGTGGAATTTCAGTTTTGGTTCCTTTCGGGAGGTAACTTGCGACCTCCGGCTTCACTTCAATCGCCCAACGTGTACCGACTTCAGCTACCTGCAAAGCGCCACCACGGCGGCGTTTGAGTGTTGAACGAAGTGAATACAAAGAATCCAACATCTCGTCTTCATCGTAACCCAACGCTGTTGAAAGTTCTGCAACACTCATTGAGCGACCAGCGCCGAATAATGTAGCCTCCAAGAGTGTGTCCACTGGTACTTCTGTCATTTCTTTCCCTCTCATTCAACCAACCATTCATGGTTTTCATACGACTGTTCTTCAATGTCTTTCGATTCTGGAACTTCGACAACAGCCTGTTCTTTTTGCTGCTTTGCCAGAGCACGCTCTTGTTTACGGATCGAATCTTCTTCAGCAGAACGGGCCTTTTCGGCTCGGAGTTTCGCATGCCGAACAGAACCTGAATCCTGTTCTTGAATTCGCTCATTCTCTGCTGTTTGTTGAGTTTCAATAAGTACATTAATTTCTTCAAAAGTCTTCATTTGGGGCCAACAATCTTCCAAAAATATTTCACCATCTGGAACGCTGTCTTGAGTAATAGAAGCAAATCCTCGATGAGTGAGGAAAAGGCCTGCAATAAAAGAAGCGACCTTCGCTTCATCGTCATAACCTTCAGGGACTGTACCAAAGGCTTGTTCAAGAATCGGTTTGAGTTCTTTCATCACTGCAAGGACAGGTACTTTGGTTTGACCAGCAGCCAAACATGAGGTGCGGAGGGCTTGCCAACAGCGCTTGATATCACCTTCAAGGTCTTCATTGTGCATTCGACCATCAACGTCAGCAAGGTATTCTTTCAATTCCTCTTCGTGTGCTAATCGATTTTCTTCTCGAAGTCGAAGCATTTCCGCATCATCGGAAGCATCTTTGAAGGCTGAAAGTAACTCAACCAAGGTAACAGGACGACCTTCATCGCGCCGGACACGGTTTTCCAAGAGGTCTGGGAGGATCTCATCAGCACTGCCTTCAAGAATAGAATTCGTAAAGAAAAAGTCTTCATCATTGTAATCAGCCTCCCAACCAAATCCAAGACCGTCATCCCAATCTTCTTCTTCTTCCGAGAATTGGACACGCTCGAATAAATCCTCGGCCTGTTGGTGTAATACTTCCCATGAAAGGCGTATTAAGCGCCCACATGCCGGTAAGTCGAGTGAACCTGCTTCGGATTTAACTCGGGCAGTGAATACTTTGAGGAAACTTGAGAGGTCGATGTTCCAAGCATCGAGTCCTTCTTCTCGAACCAAGGAAAGAACGAGGGCTACGGAACGGTCAAAGGGGTCGATAAGGGTTTGATGTTCTGCCTCCTCTGTAGCAGCAATCGTCATGATTTTATCACCGAATAAGGCTGCTTCATGTGAATCTTCACCAGATGCTAACAATTGGTCAATGACATCCTGGCGTAGAAACCATTTGTCCAAACCTGATTGTTGCTCCGCCATAATACTCACCTCAAATTGTGTCTTCCTCGGCTTCAGCGGTCTCTTCAGCGACATCAGATTGTTCTGCTTCTTCTGCTTCTACGGCTTGAATCGCTTGAGCAACTTCTGCATATTCTTCGATATCTTCGGTCATGTCTGCAGTTCGTTCTGAAAGTGCTGCAAGTCCTCGACCTGATTCCGTCTTCTCTTGGATTGAGTCTTCTGAAGCAGGCATGTGGTTGAGCAATCCTCCAAGGCTACCTGGTGTTGATAATGGCTCAGGAACTTCGGGCATTTCATGAGAGGCTGCTGATGCTTCCTCGATTCGCGAATGGTTCTTGGCATTGTCTTTTTCTGCTTCTGCCAGTGCTCTTTCACCCAAGGCGATTGCCTTGTCACGGTCAAAGTCAACAATGCGACGACTGCAACCATCGCCACCGTGCGTAACACCAATGTGATGGTCGGCAAGACGAAGTGAAACTTTGCGCAAGGTGACCATAATGAATTGAGCCCGCTTACTTCGTTCTCGGCACATCAATGCGATTCGCTCTGCATTGTATCCGTCGAGGTTTTGGTCAACTTCATCAAAGTAGTAAAATGGACTTGGGTCATAATCTTGGATTGCAAAAATCAGAGCAAGAGCAGCCATCGACTGTTCACCGCCTGATAATTGGTGACGAGTAACCTTCGCTGACTTTCCACGTGGTTGAGCCCACAATTCGAGTCCACCCTTGAATGGCTCATCCTTGTTTTCAAGGAATAATTCACCTCGTCCACCATCGCTGAGGGATTTGTAAGCAACCTGGAAGTTTTCATTGACTTTTTCCAGAACCTTCAACAAACGTTCTTTGCGTTGGCTTTCAAGCTTCTCAGTGACATCGATAAGGTGCTTGCGACGATCTTGGAGGGTCTTGAAATCGCCCTTCATTTCTGAAAGTCGGGCTTCACATGCATCGAATTGTTCGATTGCGAGCATGTTGACTGGACCGTGGGAGTCAAGTTTACGTTGAAGAGTCCGTTCGTTTCGCTCAGCATCTCCGACACTCGGTAAAAGAGCATCTTCATCTGCAAATTCGATGTTGTTTTCAATCATCTCTTGCTTTGTTTCTCGGATTGATTCATCCTTCAAAGCAAGGGTACGGCCCATTTCTTCAACCAAGGCTCTGCGAGAACGGGCATCTGTGGATTTTTGTTGGAGATTCATTTGCAAACTCGTTCGCTCTTCGATGAGTTCCAATCGTTCTTCCTCGAGACCTTGATTTTCTTCAAGGAATTGGAAGCGTTCAGCTTCTTTTGCTTTCAAGTCTATAGAATCTGTCGCTACGCCGGCTTGGAGTGTATCCATACGCTCACTTCGCGTGATTGCATTCGCATTCAATTGTGTTATGCGCTGGCTAATTTCATCAACACGGCTGCTCAAAAGAGTTTGATGACTTGAATCGCCATTCAGAGAAATTTCTGCTTGAACTTTGAGCCCTTCAGCTTCAACACGCTTGACTTCTGCAGCATGTAAGCGGTCTTTGAGATGTTCTGGACTTGCGTCCTCCAATGCCGATTGTGCTTCACCACGTTGTTCGTTTACTTCACCAAGATGTCGTTGAGCCTGATCGAGTTCACGAATCCTGTTTGAACCTTCCAACTTGAGTTCATCCAAGCGCTTCTCATGTTTGGCAACTTCACCGAGTGCATTGCTGTGATTGGTTTGTGCTTGCTTGTGCTCTGCTCGCCATTCTTGGAATCGTACGGCATGGTCGCCGTCTGAAAGAGCATTGATTTTGGTACGTGTTTCGGATTGAAGACGACGTACATCAGACAGTGCCCCATTGACTGTATCGGCCATCAAGCGGAATCGTTCAACATCTGAAGAAAGAGCTTCGACTTCACTTGCACCCTGTATGTTACCACCAAAAGAAACGTGTGATTTCCGCCTCGAACCACCAACCATGGCACCTCCTGCTTCAGTAACGTCGCCTCGGAGCGTCACCAAACGTACACCACCCATATTCATTCGAGCGGTCGACATGGAATCCACGACAAGGGTATTTCGAAGAACAAAACGAACCGCGATATCAATTCGTGGGTCGAAATCCAATAATTCATTGGCAAAACCAATTACACCTGGTTTCTTTGAAACCATCAATGCCTTTCCAGCAGCACGGGATTGAGTGAGTTTGTTTAGCGGTAGGAATGTTGCACGTCCTGCTTTGTTTTGGGCTAACCATTGAATGGCTTTGGCAGCAACTTCGTCGCTATCAACGACAACTGAGGTCATACCGCCGCCTACAGCAGTTGCCAGTGCATCGGTGTGAGCAGGGTCTCTGGGCTGACATAATTCTGCAACAGTTCCGATGATTCCTGACAATTCGCCACGGTCTCGGGCTGCGATAATCGCTGCAGCACCGCCAGCCATGCCTTTGGCTCCACTCTTGTTTTCGAGTTCATTTTTCGCCGTGCTGAGTTTCCGTTCGGTTTCGCGTAATCGGGTTTCAATTGCTTGTGATTCTTCGAGGAGTTTTGCTTCAGAGCGTTGATTGGTGAGTAATTGCTCTCCGAGTTTACGACGGTCTTGGTCGGGTGCATCAGCGCCAAGTTGTTCGCCCTCTAACTGAGATTCACCCAATGCAAGACGTGCGCTTTCTGCCGACTCTTGAGCAGTGCTCAATTGTTCACTCAACATTTCAGCTTGTGTTGCAACACGATTGACTTCATTCTGCGCCAATACCAAATCCTCTGTTGCCTTTTCAGTGACCTGGATGGCTTTCGAAAGAGAACGAGACAATTCTGCATTTGCAGTTCCGGAGGATTCGAGAAGAAGTTGAACATCGGCCTCTTCTTTCTTTGCTTCGAGCAAAGCCAACTCCGCTCCTTTCAAATCTGAACTAGCATTGACGAGTTCTTGTTTGAATTCATCAAGTGAAGTTTGTGCTTGCTGTAGAGATTCTACAAGTTCAATTAATTCCTCTTTATCTTCGAGGTCTTTATCTTCTGCTTCGCTGATTCGGTCTCCACTGGTTGCAATTCTAATTTGAAGTTGGCTGATTGCGCCGAGTAAACCGTTTGAATCGCCACCCATCAAATCTTCAATTTGCTTTTGTAGCACTCCGATTTGATCTTCAAGAAGTAAGAATTTTTTAGCACCATCTTTGACTGCCTGCTCGAGTAATGATGCTTCTTCATCAATTCTCACACGCTCATCGACCATGTATTTCCGTTCGGAATTTTGACTTGCCAATTTGGATTGGGCTGAAATGACTCGAGCAAGCTTGAGGTCAGCAACCAAATCTTGAACCTTGATTGCAAGGTTCTTTTCTTTCGTCAAATCCTTGAGCCGTGCTTTCTGTTCATCTTCAAGCAGACCAATACGTTCAATGTATCCTTCAACCATCTCTTTTTGACGGTCTGCCTTTCTGATTTCATCATCGTATGAAGTGACGCCTGCAACACCATCAAGCACTTTGCGGCGTTCTTTCGCCGTCATCTTTGCTAACTTTGTAACGTCGCCCTGGAGTACGATATTGTAGCCATCCGGGCGAGCATTTGCGGCACCAAGAAGGCGGTGGAATGTTTTTTGACTGCTTTCTTCTCCGTCGAGAAGATAAGTCGTCATGGTGTTATTGGATTTCGACAAACGAACTGAACGGGTCATTCGCACTTGGTCTTGGTCCAAAGGAAGTCGGCGGCGACCACTGGCAAGCAAAGGGTTTGCAAAAACGAGTGTAACCTCACAAGAACGAGCTGGTTTGGAATTTTTACCACCATTGAAAATCAAATCCTTCGCATTTTGTGCACGAATTACTTTGTTGCTGCGAGGACCAAGAACAAATTGGATAGCGTCTCCACAATTGGATTTCCCTGAACCATTCGGTCCGGTAATCGCGGTGAATCCTCGATCTAACGGAATGGTGATTTCACCCTTAAAGGATTTAAAATTTGAAATTTCTAATGCTTGTAGATACATTCCTATCCCTCTAATCGAAGTACTTTACCTCGACCTTAACCGTAACACCCATTGCCCACAGGACTTAAACAATGCGAGTGATTCAAGGGCAGTGCCTTGGTTTTGACTCGTGTTTCACTCAAGCCAGAAGGCTTCAGAAACATGGTATGAAATTACGACCAGGAGGCTCACAGTGCACCAGATTGACCGCATTCATTACATCCGCCACCTTTACAATAGGGGCATGTTGCAAGAACTTGCAGACTGCTCGAGGTATTTCGCCTCATATGCAGCTGTGAATCCTTTTTGAGAAGTTGAGAACGGGTAATTCGCTGTGTTGTACCGCTGCGTGAATTCAAGGACATTTTCACCGAACCAAACGCATCTCTGAAGTCACCAGCAACTTTCCTTCTCTTGTCGAGACGGTCCCGTGTTTGTTCAATCGCTTCTGCTTCCCAATATTTCGGCCCACCCATAAGGAAGGCTCCTAGTGCTGCAATAATACATTGAAACAAGAATGGGTTGATGTAAAAGGGAATCAATTCTGTGATTCCTTCAGAACTTGCTGAACGAGGAAGAAACTCAAGGCGGTCAAGAATGGCGATACTGAACAATGCTGCGCCCACGCAGAAAAGAACATGGTAACGACGCTCAGAACGACGGCCTATTCTCCGGAAAAGCCGACCAAACAGCAAAACAAACAATCCCAAACAAAGGAAGAGAATGTCTGCTCCATCCCAAGCACCAACAGCACCAAGACAGGAAGAGGGATCGCCATTGGCCAAATCCGCTTCGATAAGTGAGGTGCTGCAATACGGCAAGAACAGATCACCGATGTTTATTTTCAGATTTTCTGCACCCTCAATGAAGAAGGGTGCGACTTTTCCAAATCCTGCATTCGCAATGGAAAAGCCAATAAGTAAACATCCAAACACAAAGCCCAATGCTTCCCGAAGAGATGAGGACTTCATTTTCCTCACAGAGGAAGGAATCAAAAAGAGGTCGGCAAGCCACCAAATACCAAAACCTTGGAACGTAATGAGTGCTAGAAACCAGATGAGAATTCCTCTTCCAAGGTATATGTGGTGAATGCCGAGAGATCCGAAGAAGAACCACAGCAGATAGGCCACGACTTTGCTGCCTGACTTCGGTGAGTTCCTCGGTTGCCCCTGCATGCTAAGCGGTTCTTTGGACCGCATATTATTCTATTCAAGAGGTAATCAAGGGCCGGTCATAGCGATTTCGCTTGCCGATGGGGTGAAATGTAGTTGCATGCACCCCCCAACCAGAGGGAGTACTGTGGCACGCATCGTCATCATCGGAAGCGGTATTGCTGGCTTATTTGCTGCTTTACGACTTGCTGATGCAGACCATAGGGTTACCGTCATCACCAAACAGCGACCAATTGACTCCTCAACAAATTGGGCACAGGGGGGAATTGCCGCTATTCTTGACAAAACAGATGGGGTAGGACTTGAATCACATATCACAGATACACTTGCAAGTGGAGATGGATTATGTGATGAAGAAGTTGTGCGGCGAGTGATTGAAGAATCCGGTGCCCGAATACATGACTTACTCAATATCGGTGTGCGATTCGAAAAAGATCAGGATGGCCAGTTTCATTTTGTCAAAGAAGGTGGTCACTCACAACGCCGAATTCTCCATGCAAAAGATGCTACTGGAAAAGAAATTGAACGTGCATTAAACGATGCTGCAAGTTCACATCTCAACATTATACTCAAACCAAATACGCTCGCAATGGACTTAATTCAACGTGAACACCAAAACCCCGAAAAAGGAATTGCAGGGGTATGGTGCCTCAATCAAGAAGATAACATGGTCTTCACAGAACCCGCAGATGTACTCATGCTCGCTACTGGAGGAGTAGGGCAATTGTGGTCTCAAACCACAAACCCACCTGTCGCTACGGGTGATGGTTTGGCAATGGCGTATCGGGCGGGTGCGGAAGTAAAGGACATGGCTTTCATCCAATTTCATCCGACTGCACTTGCGGTCAAATCCGACCGACCTTTCTTGATTACTGAAGCAATGCGAGGCGAAGGTGGAGTCATTCTTGATGATGAAGGACTTCTCAAATGGCAAGCTGAAGTTCGGGCTGCGGGTGATAAAGGGTCCGAAATATTACCAGGACCCTTTTCATTCACACTGAATCATTCCCCGCTTGGTTCAATGGCAACACGAGATATCGTTGCTCGGGCAATCGATCAGCGATTGAAAGAAACTGGAGACAAGCATGTCTATCTGATTACTTCCCATCTTGACCAAGAACATCTTTTGGAACACTTTCCAAACATACAGAGCAGACTCGACCGACATGGATTGAAACTTGGTCGTGACCCGCTGCCAGTCTCTCCCGCAGCACACTACATTGTTGGAGGGTTAGCAGTTGACGAATACGGAAGACCAAACAGTCGAGAAACTGGAGCAACTATCCCCTCATTGTATGCGATTGGAGAAGTTGCATGCACTGGAATGCACGGTGCAAACCGACTCGCTTCCAACAGCCTACTTGAAGCGGTAGTCTATGCCGACCGTGCTGCAAATCATATCATCAAACATAAACCAGAGAGCAATGAATCACAATTACCGGAATGGCGGGCTGATGGACTTGAAGACTTGACTCAACATGTATCGGTATCTCACGATAGAGAATCTCTGACCAACACCATGTCGAGAGAAGTTGGAATTGTTCGTAGATTTAATCGCCTTCACCGTGCCTCTCGACGTTTACAACTTTTGGCGAAAGAAGTTGATTTTATTTGGAGAAGTGCCTTACCTTCAAGACAAATTGTTGAATTAAGAAATTTGATTCTGGTCGGGCAGTTGGTCACCGAAGATGCTGAAAACCGAAGTGAGAACCGAGGCTTACACTACAACACTGACCTCATTCAGAATGAAGAGCGTTGACCATTGCGACCAGCATTTGATTGAGTGGTGTTGCAATTCCTGCACGTTCTCCTCGAAGGACTATGGCTTGATTGAGCACAGATATTTCGGTCATTCTTCCCGCTCGAATATCTTGAAGCATACTGCAGATATTGCTCGAAGTGGCTGTAATTACATGTCGCAGTTGTTGTTCGAGTTCTGCGTCACTCGGGATTGCAACACGCTCCATTCGAGCCACTGCAGCACCTTCAAGCAGAGTTGAAAAGGCTGCTGAAAACAAATCGGGATGCAACAGAGTTCCGTTTTCGACTCCTGCCAATGCTGCAAGAGGATTGATTGCGATATTGAGAAGGACTTTTTTCCAAAGAGTAGCCAAACCATCTGAAGACCATGATGGTTCTAACCCCGCTGTCGAAAGGGCTTCGAGCAAAGGCTTTGCTTCAATTTCACCAGGCCCTCCGGTCAAGGACCCGAGAACAGTTTCGCCCTTACCGGCCCAATGAACAACGCCAGGCGATGGTCGCCATGCTCCGTGAGTAGAGGATGCTGCAAACACACGATGCGGACCAAGGATTTCCACACACTGCTCAGCATGACCAAGGCCATTACTCAAACACAAAGCCATTCCTTCATCGTTCAATAGTTTGTGAGCCAATTGAGCAAGATAGGTCGTTTGACCGGCTTTACCTGTGAGAAGAGCGAAATCAATTGTTCCGAATACATGCGGGGGAAGACCAACCTCTTCGAGGGAGAAGAATACCTCTTCATTCGAAAGAAATTGGGTTGCTAAACCCTCTAACTGGAGCCCATGGGCAGCCATATGGGCACCGTGGCTCCCTCGACCATGAATGAAGAGTTCTACACCTTCGACTTGTGAAAGAAGTGCGGCATACAAGGAACCAAGCGAGCCTGACCCTAAAATTGCAATACGCATTTCTAAACCTCACACATAACTCGATAAATGTATTACCAGCGCTTCATCTTGATGTTCAAACCAGATCGTCGAAATAGTACTCATCGATGGAGAGAATTCAAACGAATTCCACCCAGTTGAAAGTGTATTTGTCGAAATAACCGTCGACCATTGCTCGCCATTCCCTTCCTTTTTTATGTACACAGGTATTGAGGAGTTACTTGAACTATAGACTGAGAAGTTCGCACCTTCTGGCTGCAAGAGAGTACCGTTGTATGCAGCCATCCACATGTTCGACCAGATTCGATGAGATGTATTGTAGCGTTGAATTACCAGTTCGGGTCCTTCTTCTACCGAGAAGTTGAAACGAGGTTCAACAGAAAGGTGTGGGGAACAAACATGCATGCTTGCACCGTCTGACATTTGGAGAGTTAAGGATTGATTCTCATCAGTGACAGAAGGTATATTCGAAATCTTTCGAACATCCACATCCCAAACCCACTCACCTTCGCTTGGAGAAGGAGGTATTGCCAATGAGGGGTCAAGAGGGCACAGTGCGTCAGTTGAACTTAGTAAGCCACTTGAATTAAGGAGGAATCCCCATCCAAGTGAAGCGTCGCTGGTAATTGTCCATCCATCTGAAGGTACAACGGCAACTAATGGGAAATCAGGTAAACCCCCATCAAAGAGAACATCATTGAATTGAACTGTATTGAGTTCAGAAGTCCGAAGTACAACCGGATCTAAACCTCGCAAACAAAGACGATTTGGAGGCTCTTCGAAACTTGCTGAAAGGTTGTTATGGCCTTCAATCCACTGCAAACGGGATTGAAGGTTCAAAACTTGCCCAGCATCGGGGAAACTCACATTCAAGACCTCTTTTGAATCAATATTGAGTTCCATACAGCGTTTCATTTCACCTTCATCATACAACATCTGCCAAGGTGTAGCTGGGTGAACCGGTAATTTTGGTTGGACTGAGATTGGATAACTGTTGTATTCACCTTGGGTCAATGAAAGCAAAGCGAAATCCAAGGCAGTCGGAGCGTAGTTGAAAATCCCATCCAATGGAGTTTGACTCCATGTCATATTCAGGAGAACTGTGGTTTTCTTTTGGGGCGGCAGAGTACTCCCACAACCGAAACCATTGATGTCAAGCGTATCTTCGCCATCACATTCCCAAACCAATACCCAATCAGCCAAAACTGAATCATGCTGATCGTAATCAATCGTCCAATCTCTATTGATTGAAGAAGGGTTGAAAACGGTCAAAGAAATGAGAGCGCTCCAATTACCATCACTTTCTTTCGCAGTATAGTTCATGCCAAGGTCATAGATGACCGAAGCATCCCAATCATCATCAACCTCAAATGGAACTTGACTGGGTAAGGCGAATAAAACTGCAACCAGCATCACAATTCCAATATTCTTCATGCTCTGAAGGTCAAGCCCTTTAGGTTCGTTGAGGATAAGAGGCAAATTTCTATTTGTGCCCATGAACAACAACAAAGGTAAAATCAAAGTGAGGACAAAAATCCAGATGCTAAATCCAATAAACGCATCAAACATCCAAGCGAATGCCAAGATAAGAAGGAAGATGAAAATCTGATTGCTACTGCTCCGTGCTTCGGTTGGCCCTGCTCGAGCCATCATGATTCGACCTCCAGGGAATGTAGGAATAGGAAGCAAAGAAATCCACCCAAAGAACGTCAATAAGGCTCCTGCTTTGGCAAAAGGATGTGACCATGTGAGTCGAGTGAGGTAATCATCAACTTGCCATTGACCGACAACTTCGACGAGGAAAGGGCCCTGTGCGACATTCTGGGCACTTGTAACTGCGATATATTCGGGAGTGAGCCAAAGGCCGATACCCCACAAGAGCATACCAAATGTAACCAGAGATGCTGGAACAGAAACCGCAACCCAGCCCAACACTTTGCGATCATCCCAGAGTCGAGCATCCATCCGAGGTAATGTTGGAATGAGGAAGAGACCAAAAGGCCAAACGAGAGAGGATTGAGATAACAAGCCGAGACTCCAGAGGGAAATCGTCGGTTCAGGTATAGGCGTGATATGGCCCACACGGTGATTAAAGTGCAGTGCTATTTTTTTCTGAATATGCGAAGCGATAAACAGACTACCAAGCACTGGTAAAGTATAACCAAGCACGGCGTCCAAGAAGGACGAATCATGGAACCATCCACCTGAAGGGCGTGAGCCATCCATCCAATATGCACCTGCAAGAGTGAGGGTTAGTGCAGAAAATGCCCAGAGTAAGAACGTCAAATTAAATGAAGGGAATTGACGTTCAGGAATTGGAAACAATTGAACGAGCCAATCATCACCGTGGGAAAGTTTTGCTGCCCAACCAAGTTTCTTCAGATAGGCGTTCGCTTCATCGAGACAATCGTCGATATCTTTGTCATTTTTTGGAGAAACGACCCAAGATGGTAAAACTCCGCCCGACATGTTTGAAGCGACATGAAAATAACGACAAAGGACCGTCGAGAGTAAGTCATGCTGTTTCCATTCTAAACGATGGGTAGGCATCGATTCGAGGGAGGAATCTACATCCACCGGAACATCTGAATCGTTCGAATTAACCGACATGCCATCTCCTCAAACCTTTGTGGTTCTGCATCCCCTTTGAAGGAATCCCTCAAGTTGTTCAAACCAGTTAAACAACTCACTTGTTCTTGAAACGCTTGAGACGGAAGGTTTCTTCACGTTCCATCTCTTCAAGTCGGAGTTGAATAAAGACACGGGCTTCCTCAAGTTCTGGAATCACTTTGAATTCCAAAGCATTGACACGTCGCTTGGTTGCTTCAATTTCTTGAAGAAGACGCTTGAGTGTTGCTTCCATTTCCGAGGCTTTGACAATCTTTTCAATTAAATTTCCAAAGGAATCTCCAGCCTCGTCGATATAGGTTGATGAACCAATGTATCCAATGCCACGTTCTTCGAAAGTAGATTTCAAATTCGTACCACTGACGCTTGGAACGACAACACCCATGATATTTCGGCGTTTAACTTCAACTTCAGGATGACCGGTATTGGCGATAGCGGCAGCACGGACTGCTAAACCACCTTCAATTGCATTAGCAAGATCAATGCGTTGTTTTGCCAGACGGTATGTTGCCGTCAAGTCACGCTTTGCTTCAATCATAGCAGAAAGGAGGGAACGGAACTCGTGAAATAAACCGTCTCGCTTCATTTTCAGCAACTTGTAGCCGTTTTTGGTTTGCTTGATCCGCGCCTTGAGCTTAATCAACTCACTGCGGGTTGGTTTGATGTCGAGTGCCATATTCTTTCACCTCCTTTTTAGATTCGTTCGAGCGTTTCAAGCTCGGTTTTCTGGGTGGTACTTGTCAATCCATTCTTGGTCAAGACGGACAAGGTACTTTGTGTCGATTGCAGACATGAGAGTCCAACACAAATCGAGTGTTTCCTCAATTGAACGGTCTTCGTCACGGGTTTGGCGAAGGAACTTGTCTTCGAAAACACCGGAGAAAGTAAGCAGTTGCTTATCACGCTCATTCAATGCATCTTCACCGACAATGGCGACAAGTCCACGAAGTTCGCGGCCTTGGGCGTATGCTGCATACATTTGGTCAGAAACCGCCTTGTGGTCTTCACGAGTGGTTTTCGCACCAATACATGAACCCATCAATCGAGAGAGAGATGGAAGAACGTTGATCGGCGGATAGATACCTTGTTGGTGTAATTCACGTGAAATAACAATTTGTCCTTCAGTAATATATCCTGACAAGTCAGGAATTGGGTGCGTAATATCGTCACCAGGCATGGTAAGAATCGGGAATTGAGTGATTGAGCCCTTCTTGTTCTTGATAATACCTGCACGTTCGTAGAGCATTGCCAAATCTGTGTACATGTAACCGGGGTAACCACGTCGTCCTGGAACTTCTTCTCGAGCAGCACCAATTTGACGTAGAGCGTCACAGTAGTTGGTCATGTCAGTGTAGATAACCAAAACGTGGTAGTCTTTCTCGAAAGCAAGATATTCTGCAGCGGTCAAAGCCAAACGAGGCGTAATGATTCGCTCGACTGCAGGGTCATCAGCAAGGTTGACGAACAAAACAGCGTTTTCAAGCGCACCTGTGCGCTCCAAATCGGACCGGAAGAAATTGTATTCTTCAGCGGTAATACCCATAGCGCAGAATACAACAATAAACTCTTCATCTGAATCCTTGAGTTTTGCTTGACGAGCAATTTGCAGAGCAATATCGTTGTGCGGAAGACCAGATGCCGAGAAAATTGGCAACTTTTGTCCACGGACCAGGCTTGTACAAAGATCGATTGCAGAGACACCAGTTTGAATGAAATCCTTCGGACTCTGTCGGCTGTACGGGTTGATAGCAGCACCGATAATGTCGGCTTTCTTTTCAGCGACAATCTCTGGGCCACCGTCACGGGGACGGCCTGCACCATCGAGAATTCGACCGATAAGGTCGGTACTTACTGGGAGTTTGAAGACATCACCCATGAAAGTGACACCAGCTTCTCGGTCAATCTTTGCAGTTCCTTCGAAAACTTGGACAATCACGAGATCATCAGAAGTATCGAGAACTTGTCCGTTCTTGATGGTTCCATTGGAGAGTCGTAGGGAAACGATTTCTCCAAAAGCAACAGGTTCAGTTTTATTCAAAAAGACCAGAGGTCCTTTCACGTCAGTAATGGTTCGGTATTCTTTTCCAGTCATGATATTCCTCTCCTCAGTTTTCCTCTACCGTATCGGCGATTTCCGTGGTCATTTTCTTGACCATGCTTTCGATGTTGTCGATGTATCCCTTTTCGAAACGACCACGCATAAGGTCGGACCGTGATGGGACGTTTACTACGTCGTCAAGTACGGCACCGCCAGCCATAGCAGACTTTGCGGAATCTTGGAACGTTAGAATTGCTTTTGCCATTTGGTACTGCAAGTGAATGTCACAGTACGCATCAACATCGTGGAAACCATTCTGTTGCAAGAAGTACTCACGAATCATTCGAGCGACTTCAAGCGTCAACTGTTGGTCGGTTGGTAATGCATCGGAACCGACCAATTGGACGATTTCTTGCAATTCCGCTTCAATCTGTAAGAGACCACTAATTTGAGTTCGAACTTCTGGGAAGTCCTGGGCGATGTTATCGCGGAACCATTGGTCAAGACTTTGTGGATACAAAGAATAAGAGTTCAGCCAGTTAATTGCAGGGAAGTGACGTTGTCGTGCAAGACCTGCGTCCAATCCCCAGAAAACCTTGACAATTCGAAGAGTTCCTTGTGAAACTGGTTCGGAAATGTCTCCACCAGGTGGAGATACAGCCCCGATAACAGTAACTGAGCCATCGTCGCCGTTGAGTGTTTCAACACGACCTGCTCGTTCGTAGAATTCTGCGATACGAGAAGACAAGTAAGCAGGATATCCTTCTTCACCAGGCATTTCTTCAAGACGAGACGAAATTTCACGCATTGCTTCTGCCCAACGAGAGGTTGAGTCAGCCATCAAAGCGACATCGTATCCCATGTCACGGAAGTATTCTGCAATCGTAATTCCAGTGTACACAGATGCTTCACGAGCAGCCACAGGCATGTTGGAAGTATTTGCAATCATGACGGTTCGGTTCATCAATGGTTTACCGGTGTTTGGATCAATCAAGTGAGGGAATTCTTCCAACACTTCAGTCATCTCGTTTCCACGTTCACCGCATCCGATGTAAACAACGAGTTGTGCATCGGAATACTTTGCGAGTGATTGTTGTGTAACGGTCTTACCTGAACCGAATGGACCAGGGATTCCAGCTGCGCCACCTTTTGCAAGAGGGAAGAGGAAATCCAGAATACGCATACCGGTGATAAGAGGTGTTTCAGGAGCGTACTTCTGTTGGAAAGGTCGTGGTGTTCGGACAGGCCACTTCTGCATCATTTGTATTTCAGTACCATCTTCAAGCACACAAACAGTTTGTGTAACATTGAAGTCGCCGGATTCAATCGACTTCACGACACCGCTAACGGTTGGAAGCACCATGATCTTGTGAACAATAGTTTCAGTTTCTTGAACGTGTCCAATAACTTGGCCACCGACCACTGAGTCACCAACGGCAACTTGAGGTTCGAAAGTCCAAATCTTTTTCAGATCAAACGCATCTGCATCGACACCACGAGTAATGAAAACACCCATTTCTTCTTCCAAGGTAGGAAGAGGACGTTGGATACCGTCATAAATCTGAGTCAAGAGACCAGGACCCAAAGAAACGGAAAGGGTTTCTTGAGTGTTCAATACAGGTTCACCCGGACGCATACCAGAGGTATCCTCGTACACTTGGATGACAGCCTTATCGCCGTGCAGTTCAATTACTTCGCCCATTAAACCTTCATCGCCAACACGAACCACGTCATACATTGCAGCGTTCATGCCAGTTGCAGTTACAACAGGACCGGATATTCGATAAATTACTCCTTCATTTCTCATTTATATTTCCTCCATATTTTTTTGGAATTTCACTTCCACAGGTCGACTCCAATTGCCTTACGAATTGTATCTCGCAAGGTGGTGTCTTCTTCCGTTCCAATGCCAAGCACGGTCGGAGAGACGGATGCCGAGAGTTGGTCACGAAGACGCTCTGGCAGCGTAGTAAGGATTGTGGAGTCAACCACGACAATCCCTACGCTTTTTGTATTGAGTAGTTTTTTGAAAGTAGAGATTGTAGCCTCTTCTCCTTCAGGGTTGTGAAGATTATCTATACCTGCAAGTTGGAATCCAAGAGTGAATTCCGGTGTTCCTACGACTGCGATATCCATACATCTTCACCTCACAAAATATGTGCTTCGAGCACTTCAACAGAGAGTCCAGCAATGCGCCCACGAACGATAAAGCGCAAATCATTCACTTCTTGGACTTTCATGGCCATGTAGTGAACAACGGGTAGTGCTGATACTGGATGAAGGAAACTCATTCGCTTCATGATTGCATATTCTCGTTCCTTGAACCAAGTAACGACGGGGTCAAGGCTGTTCATTTCCTTCGAAGAAGCAAGTGCTGCTTCAAACGCAGGGAAATCAAATCGGCCAGAACTTCGTAACAAATCCATAGCGGCGTCTCTACCACCTGCTGCAATCGAAGAGAAAGCACGGAGAGGAACCAAACGACCACCAGGGACAAGCATCGAAATGACGTTTTCCGAAGAAATGCCGACTGCTTCAGCCTCAAGAATGTTCAAGAGGTTGCGATGATCGATTTCAGCGCCAAGGAGTTCTTTCAAGAAACGGACATCTGCTCCTTTACCGGTCATGGAAGACAAGGCTTTCTTGAAATAATGAACATCAAGGGCATCTTCGTAATCTGCAAGTCGAGCATCTTCCGGAACTGCGTTGAGTGCAGGGCCAAAGGATTTACGACGCATCTGAACAACTGCAGAGCGCAAATCATCAGAATTTTCAATTATTTTCAGCCATGGTGTGTTAATGTCATTCAGTTCAGGAAGAATAGAATGAGATACCTTTTCAAGTTCAACATCATTTACAACGGCTCGGAGAACAACCTTAGCATTATAATACTCAAACCGTGAGGTATAGGTTTCGACAATAGCACGGATTTTACCGTTACACATCGAAAGCATCTGCTCGAGTTCATGTTCCAAGTTGTGGGTTAATGCGGCTTCAACCAAATCTCCACCAGTCAATTGCCCTGCATAGAGATCTATCTCTGCACGGTATCCCATCTCGCTAACCGCAACGGTCAGTTGTTCAGGTGATTGGTTAATCAGTTGACGTAGCCTAGAACGGTCCGCAAGCTTCTGCCGACGTGACTTAGCACGGGCAGCAACATAAGGTGTATTTCCAAGCATTACCATCATTTATCCCTCAGTCAAAAAGTATTGAATTAATTTCAGCGAGTTTTCCGCTCCAAGTAGATTCAAGGAGGGTATCAAAGCGCATATCATAGGACACTGAACCATCTGGTGATTCAAGAACAAAGCCACCAAGACCGACGATTGGTTCACCAATCGTGCGCTTGCCAGCAATTTCTGAAAGTGACTTACGGTCAAGTTCGACAGGTCGGATTGTGTAATCATTACCACCAATCTTGTCAGCCTTTGCCATCAAGGTCTTGAGCAAACTTGCTCTTCCTGAAAGTTTCGGGTTTCCAAGTTCGTCGCTGGTCGATTGGAAGGTCTCATCGAGAACCTTTCGTCGAGCAATGAGAATTTCTTTTTGGTTGGCCTGGCGAGCACTGGCTACAACTTCACGAGCAATTTGAATTGCTTCTCGTTCTGTGCGAGCTGATGCTTCCGAGCGAATGGTACCGGCCTTTTCATTGGCTTCGGCAAGAATTGCCTTGGCCTCTGAATTAGCCGCTTTGACCATAGCCGAGGCTTCAGCCTCAGCAGATTTAGCGATATCTTTTGCGAGTGTTTCAAGCGTCATATATATTCCTCTTTGTATTTTTTTTCACTTTACTGGGTTGCCCCAGAATGTTTGACTTCTTCCTCACAGGAAGAGAGGCAAAGCACCGAGAATCACGATTGATTCCGGCAATGCAGTGAAAATAAGTGCAACACCGAATTTGCTACCGTCTTCAGCAAGCATGCCGACAGCTGCGCTGCCAATGGCTGCTTGAGAAAGACCTGCGCCAATGGCTGCAAGTCCTAGGGCAATTCCAGCGCCGATTGCAGAGTATCCAGATCCGTCGGATTGGGTGAGTTCTGCGTCTTCAGCTGCTGCGACCCCTTGAGCAACCATGGTAATGGCTGCCAATAGGATCAATGTTCTTAGGCTCATTTTTAGGGTATTTACGTTCATATTTACTACCTCCGTTTTTTGTCCGTTGGACTATTATTTGCTCTCCACGTATGAATTCTCCACATGGAGATTACGGCCACCGAGCGGTGCAAAAGCACGGCCGGACCCGTCGTAGAACTTGCCCATCCATTCCACAAAGTGGAGACGAGCAGCGTGAATAGTAGGGGAAAGAATTCCCAAAGCGAGGGCAAAGACTTGG
>Ga0308019_10000627_pt1 | contig 21888 bp, 27 predicted proteins | sample Neamet284_FD_203135 | JGI IMG/M metagenome (GOLD analysis project Ga0308019, IMG submission 203135) | Marine microbial communities from water near the shore, Antarctic Ocean - #284 | ecosystem: Environmental > Aquatic > Marine > Unclassified | place: Southern Ocean | collected 2014-10-01 | reverse complement strand
ATCAGAAAAAATTATAGCAGCATCAATATTAAATCTCTTTATCGGCTGTAATGAAATTTCTGAACTTAAATTACTATTTAAACATAGTTTAATAAAATTTTTATTCTGAAGCCTGATTTTTCGGAACTCAGGCAAGTAACGCCCTGCTTGTCGCATAAACCAAACGGGGACGCAAGAATGATCTTTATTTAATATACAATTTGTTAATCTAGTCATTAATATAATAATTTATTTAAAAGTATATTATTTGATGTAGGTCATGTTAGTTGGTGAAACAACTATTTATACATAGTTTTAAACAACTTGTCCCACAAGCAAATAAAAAAAAAGCTTATAAATCACATAAAATCTTTAATTATCAAGCAAACAAAAAAAAATTTTTTTATTATCAACAATCAATAAAATGTTCAAAACATGTTAATCATTGTGGAAGAAGTTTTTAAATAATGACCTTAAATGTATAACCATAAGTTATAATAAGGTTATTAACAGAATTACTTATGAGACATAAACACCTAATTAGCCTAATTTCAGATTCCACAGTTATAAAAGTTTTTGGTATAAAAAAAAGATGAAAATAATTTTAGCATCTAAAAGCAAAGTCCGAAAAAAGATACTAGATGAAAATAATTTTTCTAGCATTGTTGTTCCGTCAAACGTTGATGAGGATCAGGTCAAAAATTCATTATTGGCTGTGGGCGCTAACGCCATGCTAATATCAAAAAACCTAGCAGAATTAAAATCTACAAAAGTTAGCAGAAAATATCAGGATGAATTGGTGTTAGGTGCCGACAGTGTTATAAGTTTGAACGAGGAATTGATTAACAAACCCAAAACAAGAGAAGAAGGTTTGAAGATATTAAAGAAACTTAATGGATCATTACATTATCTAATAACTTCAGTTTGCATCTCTAAAAATGGGGCAATGATTTGGAATTTTACAGATCAGTCAGAATTAAAAATGAAAAAACTTTCTGATATCGAACTTAATAATTATGTTAAAAAAATTAAAACAGAAACTTTGCTTGCTTATGGAGTTTATCAAATAGAAGCGGGAGGGTTAGAACTCTTTGAATCAGTCAAAGGAGATAGAGATTCAATCATGGGCTTGCCCATTAAACAGATAATAGATTATATTAAAACATCGACATGACAAAAAAAAAATATGGCATTATAGGCAAGCCATTGTCTCATTCACAGTCACCAATGTTACATAATTCTTGGTTTAAAAAATATAAAATGAACGCTAATTATTCGTTAATAGAAATCGACGAAAATCAGATTGAAAGTGTTATAAAAAAAATCAGAGAAAAGGAGCTTGTGGGTATCAACGTGACAACTCCCTACAAACAAGCTGTAATACCTTTTTTAGATTCAATAATAAACGAAGCCAAAGATACGTTTTCAGTTAACACGATTTATCTGGATAACAACAACAAAATAATTGGAGAAAATACAGATGTATACGGCTTTGACCGCGCGTTTATGAATCAAATTAAAAAAAATAATCTTAAAGAAAAGAAAACGCTTGTTTTGGGCGCGGGGGGAGTAACACCGTCAATAATTTATTGTTTAATTAAAGAAAAAATAAAAAAAATATTTATTAGTAATAAAACAATGCAAAAGGCAAAAAATATAAAAGAAATATATCCTTTAATAGAAATTGTCCCATGGGAAAATATAAACGATGCAGTAGAAGATATGGATATAATTATTAACACCACAAGTCTTGGCATGATAAATGGAAATGATTTTGAAAAGACATTCAAAAAAACTAAATCTGGAGTAATTTATTACGATATTATCTATAATCCGTTAGAAACAAAAATGATAAAAAATTTTAAGGAGAAAGGGTCTAGAACTTTCAATGGCCTTGAAATGTTTTTGCGTCAGGGCCAAGAATCATTTTTTATCTGGAATAAAATTAAACCAGAAATCAATAAAGAATTAGAAAAAGAAATAATATCAGGAATAAAATGATCGTTTTTGGAGTCACCGGCTCAATAGCCTCAGGAAAAACCACTGCGACCTACTTGATGGCAGGTAAAAAATATCCGCTATTTAATGCAGATATGATTGTAACGAACTTGTATAAAAAAAAAGATTTTAATAATATTTTGATAAAAAAATTTAATTTAAATAGTAAAGTAAAAGTTAAAAATCAAATTAAATTAATCTTAGAAAAAAATAAAAATAATTTCTCTAAATTAGAATCTATAATTCATCCTTTCGTGAGAAAAGAAATGATAAATTTTTTAGAGAAAAAAAATAAAATATTATTTTTAGAAGTACCTTTACTAATAGAAAAAAAATTAAATAAATATTTTGATAAATTAATCTTTGTAGGGGCGAATAGAGGACTAAGACTTAAGAGATATCTTAAAAAAGGCGGTAATAAAAAAACATTCAACTTACTAGATAAAAAGCAACTACCTGCTACTTTTAAAAAAAAAACATGTGATTATACATTCTCTAATAACTATTCTTTAGCAATCTTAAAAAAAAATATTAAAAATTTTATGAAAAACTATGAATGAAATTTTTTTAGATACGGAAACAACAGGACTATCAGTCAACGATAAGCACAGAATTGTAGAAATTGCCTGTATTGAAACATGTGATTTAACGCCTACAAAAAGAATTTTTCATAAGTTAATAAATCCGCAAAGAGATGTTCCGCATGAGGCATTCAAAATCCACGGTTTTTCTACGGATTTTTTAAAAGATAAAGTGACTTTCGATAAAGTTGCTGATGAATTTCTGGAATTTATAAAAGATAAAAAAATTATAATTCACAATGCATCTTTTGATCTTAGTTTTTTAAACTATCAACTTAGATTAACCCAAAGAAATGAAATTAAAAAAACTAATGTAATTGATAGTCTTGAGATCGCAAGAGGAAAATTCCCCGGCTCTTCTAACTCTTTAGATGCCCTTTGTAGAAAATTTAATATAGATTTATCTAAAAGATCCAAACACAATGCATTACTGGACTGTGAGCTTTTAAGAGAAGTTTACATAAATCTATTAGATGCTAAAGAACCCAAGTTCATTTTTTTGAATGAAAATATAGAATCAAATTTAGAGAACAGAACGAATAATAAAAAACATTATTGCAAAACAGTTATTAAACCTACTAATGAAGAACTTGAATTACATAAAAATTTTCTAAAAAAAGAAATTAAAAAAAATTATTATTGAATAGCTCTTTTTAGATAAAGTTCTTTAAAATCAATACTTTCATCTATTTTAATTTTATTAAAACCAGATTTTTCAAACAATAAAACAAACAAGGTTCTTATTTCAGGATAAATTTCGTTAGGAACTTTTATTAAAATAATTTCTTCTAAAGATTTTTTATTAGTTATCTCATCATTAATCTCAACAATTGTAGAAAAAACTATTTTAGTATTTATTTTTTCAAAATTATTCGCGTTCGGATTGAGAGAAAGTGTTGTCTCTACCTCAATAATTTTATCTTTAAATTGATTACTTTTAATATCAATATTAATTTTGTAATTTGCAATATTTTTTTCTAATAAAAAAAAAGTTTTAGGGTTGGGTATCTCAAACTTCAAATCTTTGATGTATTTAGCTACTATTTTATAATTCATCTTTTTCTTTTTTTTCCTCAATTATTTCAGCATCTATAATATCGGAATCATTTTGTGGCTTTTCTTTATATTTGTTTTTAAGCCAAAAGCTTATTATTATTTTTCTGGTAAGTGGAAAGAGGAATATAAAACCAATCGTGTCTGAAATAAACCCAGGTAAAATAAGTAAAATAGCTGCTAATGCAATTGATGCGCCAGATAATATTTCATAAAAAGGAATTTTATTTTTATAAAGGTTAACCATGCCCGATCTAATTGTGTTTAATCCTTCTATCTTTGCATAATAGATTCCAATAGCTGCGGTGAAAAAAATTATTAAAATTGTATTAAATGTTCCAATTTGCTGTCCAATTTTAATCATGACTGCAATTTCTAAAATTGGTAAGGCGATAACTAGTAGTAAAAGTGAGTTCATTTGCTCCTTACAAAAATATATTATTAATGTATATTTATCAAATAATGAGTAACAATTTTGGCTTTATGGACATAATTTTACTAGCAATGATTGCTGGGTTTATTATTTTACGTTTAAGAAATGTTTTAGGTAAAAAAACTGGACACGAAAGCAAAGCACCACATTTTGATGAGAAAACCTATAATCAATCTAAACGGCAGGCAGAAAATAAAACTACTATGAGTGAAAATCTAGATGATAATGAAAAAAAACAGTTCTTAAAAGGAGCTGAAATCGCCTATGAAAGTATTTTGGTTTCCTTTGCCAAAGGTAAAAAAGAGAAGCTTAAAACGCTTTTGACAAAAGATATTTTTAGCAATTTTGAACAAGCGATAGACAACAGAAATAAAGAAAACATAAAATCAGAACTTACTTTTATTGGTTTTAAGGAATCTAAAGTTGAAAAATTTGAAAAAATTAAAGATGAATTTTTTTCTACGGTAAAGATCGTTTGTGAAATTATATCGGTTAAAAAAGATAAAAATGAAGTCATTATAGAAGGCGATCCTGATAAAATAAAAACTGTAACTGACTATTGGAAATTTTCAAAAAGTGTTTCTAGTAAAAATCCAAATTGGTTTCTGGCTGAAATTATCAGTAAGTGAAAAAAAAAGATGATATTCCCGATATAGAAAAAAAAATCTGGGAAAAATATCTTGAAAATCCAAAAGATATTTTTGATAAAGAACTAAAAATTACAAAAACATGTAGCAGAGCCGAAAGACATCGTTTTGACTTACATGGTTTTACTTTGCTCGAAGCAAATAAAAAAGTCAGGGAGCTAATAACTCATTGTTATGAAAATAATTTTAAAGAAATTTTATTAATTACCGGAAAAGGTCTTCATTCAAATACGGATCAAAATACATATGTATCGAAAGAATTGAGCAAATTAAAATTTGCTGTTCCTGAATATATTAAAACACAAAAGGATTTATCGGATAAAATAATTAGTATTGAACCAGCACATATTAATGACGGGGGAGAAGGTGCTATTATAATTAAATTAAAAAAATTATAAAATAAACTTACTAAGATCCATGTCTCTTGTTAGATCACCAAGATTTTTCTCAATATATTTCCTGTCAACTATAATTTTTTCTCCTGAACGATCGGAAGCTGTAAAACTAATATCTTCTAAAACTTTTTCTAGTAAAGTATGAAGTCTCCTTGCTCCAATATTTTCAACTGATGCATTAACTTCAGCAGACATTTTTGCCAACAAATCAATCCCATCGTCAGTAAATTCTAAATCCACTTTTTCTGTTTTTAACAAAGCAACATATTGTTTAATTAAGCTATTATCCGGTTCCTTTAAAATTCTTTTATAGTCCTCTTCTGTTAAAGCGTTCAATTCAACTCTTATTGGTAAACGCCCTTGAAGCTCAGGTAACAAGTCCGAAGGCTTTGCGAGTTGGAAGGCTCCCGAGGCAATAAATAAAATATGGTCCGTTTTAATAGGTCCATGTTTGGTATTCACAGTTGTGCCTTCGATTAAAGGCAGCAGATCTCTTTGAACACCTTCCCTAGATACATCGCCACCTGTACGATCACCACGTGCTGAGATCTTATCAATTTCATCTAAAAAAACTATACCATTGTCTTCTGTTGCCTTTTTAGCTTCGCTTATAATTTTGTCTTGTTCAATTAACTTATCCGATTCCTGTGCTATCAAGATATCGTGAGATTCTTTGACATTCATTTTCTTCTTTTTTGCTTTTTGCCCCATTGATTTACCAAGCATTTCAGAAACGTTAATCATTCCAATATTAGCACCAGACATCCCTGGTATTTCAAATCCCTGCATACTGGATGGACTTTCATTTACTTCTATCTCTATTTCATTGTTATCTAAATCTCCGCTTCTTAGTCTTTTTCTAAAACTTTCTTTAGTAGCTACACTTGCTTTGTTTCCTACCAAGGCATCTAAAACTTTTTCCTCGGCTAATAATTGAGCCTTAACGTGTACTTCTTTTCTCTTTTTTTCTTTTTCTAAGGCTATAGCTATTTCAATTAGATCTCTAATAATTTGTTCTACATCTCTTCCGACATAACCTACTTCAGTAAATCTCGTAGCTTCAACTTTAATAAAAGGTGCTTCAGCTAATTTTGATAATCTTCTTGATATTTCTGTTTTTCCAACTCCTGTTGGTCCAATCATCAATATATTTTTTGGCAAAACTTCTTCGCGCATTTGCTCGTCAAGGGCCTGTCTTCTCCATCTATTGCGCAACGCAACAGCAACCGCTTTCTTTGCATTTGTTTGGCCAATAACATATCGATCAAGTTCAGAAACAATTTCTCTTGGTGACAAAGCACTCACAATAGAGTTTTCTTTTTTTTTAGTTTCTTTAACTAAATTTAAATTTGCAACTTTAGTTGTATCTCTCATGTCAAACTTTTTCTATTGTAATATTATTATTCGTAAAAACACAAATTTCCGAAGCAATTTTTATAGCTTGTCTAGCAACCTCTTCTGCCGAAATATTGTTTTTAATTAAAACTTTTGCTGCGGCTAGGGCGTAGTTGCCACCCGAACCAATTGCAATAATATTATCCTCTGGTTCCAACACATCACCTGTTCCAGAGATAATAAAACTATTTTCTTTATCAGCAACTGCCATTAGAGCTTCCAGTCTTCTTAAATATTTGTCGGTTCTCCAATCTTTTGCAAGTTCCACTGCTGCTCTTGGAAGATTGCCAGCATGTTTTTCAAGTTTAGCTTCTAGTCTTTCAAATAAAGTTAGTGCATCGGAAGTTGAACCAGCAAAACCTGCTATGACACCACGTTTATCGATTTTTCTAACCTTTTTAGCGTTACTTTTTAATACAGTATTACCAAGGCTAACCTGACCATCCCCAGCGACTACAGTTTCGTTGTTTTTTCTCAAAAGTACAATAGTGGTTCCGTGCCACTTTTCAGTTGTATTCATACCTGTTGTATGTGGCAACTAATTTGAATTGTTCAATAGATATTTTGCATTTATTGATAAAAAGAAAATTTCTCTATATATAATTAATAGATTTCTCTTTTATTTATGAGTAGAAAAGCAAAAATATCTAGAAAGACCAAAGAAACAAGTATTGCTGTTGAGGTAAATATTGACGGTAAAGGTAGATATAAAATTGAAACAGGCATAGGATTCTTAGATCACATGCTTGAACAGCTTTCCAAACATTCTTTAATGGACATCTCAGTGAAAGCTAAAGGCGACACTCATATTGATCTACATCACACGACCGAAGATACAGGAATAGCTATTGGTGAAGCCATCAACAAAGCAGCTGGCAACCGAAAGGGAATAAGAAGATATGCTCACGCATTAATTCCAATGGACGAAACTCTTACACGAGTTGCAATAGACGTTTCCAATAGACCATATTTAATTTGGAAAGTTGATTTAAAAGTCGAAAAATTAGGTGAGATGGACACAGAACTTTTTAAAGAATGGTTCCAAGCTTTTTCACAATCTGCTGGAATAACGTTACACATCGAAAATATTTACGGAGAAAATAGTCACCATAAAATTGAGTCTTGCTTTAAAGGTTTAGCCAGATCATTGAAAGATGCATTCGAAATAGACAAAAGAATTAAGTCTTCTATTCCTTCTACAAAAGGTAAACTCTAAACTTAATGTTTGTAACCGTAGTTGATTATGGCTCTGGCAATTTAAGGTCAGCAGCCAAAGCTTTAGAAAAAGCAAATAAAGATAATAATTTAAAATATAATATACAAATAAGTTCTGATCCAAATTTGATAAAAAGGTCAGATAAAATTGTATTGCCTGGACAGGGATCTTTTAAAGATTGTAAAGAAGGGCTTTTAAAAATTGCAGGGCTAATTGAAGAATTAAATGATCATGTTTTAATAAAAAAAAAACCTATTTTTGGAATTTGTGTAGGAATGCAGTTATTTGCGACTTACGGCTTAGAAGAAGAAAAAACAGATGGTTTAAATTGGATTAAGGGAAAGGTTAAAAAGATAGATATTCAGGATAGTAGATTTAAATTACCCCACATTGGATGGAATGAGATTGAAGTCTTAGGTAACAATAAACACTTTTCTGAAATTAAAGATTTAGATCATATGTATTTTATACATAGCTATGAATTTGAACCAGAAGAAGAAAAAACTATTATAGCTTATACTAGTTATAATAAAAAGATTGTGGCAGCGGTTGAAAAAGACAATATTTTTGGCACTCAGTTTCACCCAGAAAAAAGTCAAAAAAATGGACTAAAGATCTTGGGTAACTTTTTGAAAAAATAAAATGAAAATATTTCCTGCAATAGACATCAAAGATGGAAAATGCGTTAGACTCACTAAAGGTGATTTTGATCAACTCAAAATTTATAATGAAGATCCAATTAAACAAATTGAAGATTTTTTAATACATGGTTTTAAAAATATTCATATCATTGACCTTGATGGCGCACTGACTGGTAAACTTGTTAATTTTGAGATAATTAAAAAAATTATTTTAAAACATAAGATTAGCCCCCAAGTAGGTGGTGGCATTAGAAATTTAGAAAGCGTTAAGCAACTTTTAGATATTGGTGTTGAAAAAATAATTCTAGGGACAGCTGCAATTAATGATAAGTCATTTTTAAAAGACGCTTGCAATCAATACCCAAGCAAAATTGCTCTCGCAATAGATGTAAGAGATAAAAAAATAGCTTTGTCTGGATGGAAAAATCAAACAGAAATAGATGCTTTAGAATTTATAAAAATAATAGAAAGCTACGGTGTAAGTAGATTAATTTACACGGATATTAATAGAGACGGCACAAATATAGGAGCAAATATTCAAGAGAGTTTATATGTTGCTAAAAATACTAAAATTCCCCTTATTATTTCTGGGGGAGTATCGTCAATAAATGATATTAAAAATATTATAAATTATAAAGAAAAAAATATTGAAGGTATCATTGTTGGTAAAGCAATTTATGAAAAACAAATAGATTTAAAAGAATTAAAGGATTTAGAATAGATGCTTAAGAATAGAATAATTCCTTGTTTAGATGTAAAAAACGGAAGAGTCGTAAAAGGAATAAATTTTTTAGACCTCAAAGATGCAGGGGATCCGGTAGCGCAAGCAGCTTTCTACGACAAAAGTGGAGCTGATGAAATTTGTTTTTTAGATATAACGGCAACACATGAAAGAAGAGATATTATTATAGAAACAATAAAAAAAACTGCAGACAAATGTTTTGTACCTTTGACTGTAGGAGGAGGTATTAAAAACATTGAGGACATAAGAAAACTCTTAATTGCAGGAGCGGACAAAGTATCAATTAATACAGCCGCAGTTAAAGATCCATTGTTTATCAAACAAGCTTCACAAAAATTTGGGAGCCAGTGTATAGTTGTAGCGGTCGATGCAAAAAAAATTTCAAATAATAAATGGGAAATATTTACACATGGTGGTCGTGAAAGAACACTTATAGATGCTGTAGAATTTGCTAAACGATCTGTTTTTAATGGAGCGGGGGAAATACTTTTGACATCAATGGACAAAGACGGAACAAAAACAGGTTACGACTTAGATTTACTTAAAATAATTACTAAAAGTGTTCAAGTACCAGTAATAGCCTCTGGAGGAGCCGGCACTTTAGAGCATTTATTTGAAGGAATAAAGATTGGTGGAGCTAGTGCCGTTTTAGCAGCGTCCATTTTTCATTACGGAAAATTTACCATCCAGCAGGCAAAAGAATATTTGGCATCTAAAGATGTTCAAGTTAGAATTAAATAATGACTAATTTTTTATTAGGACTTGCAAAAACCATCAAGGCACGAAAAGATAAAGATATAAAAAAATCTTATACATCTTTTTTATTGTCAAAAGGGTTTAGAGAATGTCTATCTAAATTTAACGAAGAAACCCTAGAATTTTCAGAAGCTATAAAAACCAATAAAAACATAGTTCATGAATCCGCAGATGTTATTTATCATTTTTTAGTTACACTTGAATCAAGAGGTGTTAAATTTATTGATGTCTTAAAAGAATTAGAAAAAAGAACAAAACAGTCTGGTCTTGAAGAAAAAAGAAATAGAAAGTGATGAATTATGATAAAAATAATATTTTTGCTAAGATCTTAAGAGGGGATGTATCTTGTAAAAAAATTTATGAAAATGACTATGTACTTTCTTTTTACGACGTTAAGCCTCTAAAAAAAACACACGTACTAGTAATACCTAAAGGTGAATATATTGATTTAGATGACTTTCACAGTCATGCCACAGAAAAAGAAATTATAGAATTTAACAAATCAATTACACACATTGTTAAAATCTTAAAAATTTCTAACCAAGAAGAAGGCTACAGAGTAATCAGTAATATTGGAAAAAATGGTGGGCAAGAAGTACCTCATTTACACTACCATATTTTTGGTGGTGAAAAAGTTGGAAAAATAGTCTTTTAATTTTTAATGCCCAAAGTACAAAGATTTTTCTTAGAAATAAAAAAAAATAAAAATAAAAAACAAGCACCTCTCTTTCCTGAAAAAATTAAAGTTTATTTAGAAAAAAGAAAAGATATTAATATTAATAAATTTTTTTACAGACAAGTTGGCAAAGAACATTTCTGGCGTGATAGACTTTTGTGGTCTGATAAAGAGTGGAATAAATATATTAATAATAAAAATTTAGAAACCGGTATCATAAAACTTGGTGGTGAATTAATTGGTTTTTACGAACAAGAGTATCATAGAGATAAAAATGAAATAGAATTGATACAAATGGGAATTTTAAAAGAATATCAGGGTAAGAAATTTGGATCTTTCTTATTAGAATATATAATTTATGAAGCTTTTAGCAAAAATGCAGAAAGAATATGGGTACACACTTGCAGTTTAGATCATAAATACGCTTTAGAAAATTATATATCAAAAGGGTTTAAGATATTTAAAGAAGAAACAATTAACATTACGTTTTAATTTCCAGCAGGAATTTTAAAAAAACTATTATCAATTTCTGTATTTATTTTCTGAATTTTCAATGCAAAATGAATTTTGTTGTGAAGTTCATCCTCTACCTTCCAGCCTATTAGTTCAAAATTTTCTTTTTCAAAAAGAAATGTAATTTTTTTTCCTTTTTTATCAAAATAAATTAGCTCAATATTTGTATTTATTTCTAAATTTGACCCCTTAACTAAACTAATTAAATTACTTTTTTTTAAAATTTTTACAAACAAAGATTTTGAAACAGGATAGAAGTAAATTTTATTATACCTTTTTTGTAATACTACCAATGTTTTATTATTTACTATAATTTCTTTTTGATTTTTATTTAAGTAGATACATTTAAGTTTATTGTCAAAAACAAGGAAGCAAGTTCCTGTCTCTACTTTTTTTTGTGTGGTTTGTTCAAAACTAAAAGTAAAATTATTAATTTCCAATAATTTATTTATAATTGATTGTTTCTCATCAGCATGCGTGTAGGTAGAATGGTTAAAAAATACAAAAAGAAATAAAAGAAATCTTATAAACAAAGTTATAAAACCTCTCTTTTACCAACGTGGTTTGCCTTACTAACAATACCCTTATCTTCCATCATGTCAATAATTCTTGCTGCTCTATTATAACCAATTTGTAATTTACGTTGTAAAAAACTTGTCGAGGCTTTACCTTCAGTTTTAATAATATCCAAAGCTTGATTGTAAAGCTCGTCAGTATCATCACTAGAGATGTTATCCAAACCAGCATTTTTTTCGTTTGCTGTTATTTCCTCAATATAATCAGGTTCTCCTTGCGCTCTCAAAACATTAGTAATTTTTTCAATTTCTTTTTCAGAAACATAAGGACCATGTATTCTAACTATTCTATTTGCCGAAGACATAAATAACATATCTCCATTACCTAAAAGCTGTTCTGCTCCTTGTTCACCTAAAATTGTTCTACTATCTATTTTAGAACTTACTCTAAAAGATATTCTTGTAGGAAAGTTTGCTTTAATGGTTCCAGTGATAACATCAACACTAGGTCTTTGCGTTGCCATTATAATATGAATACCCGCAGCTCTTGCCATTTGTGAAAGTTTCTGTATATAATTTTCAATTTCTTTACCAGCCACAAGCATTAGGTCAGACATCTCATCAACAACAACAACAATATAGGGCATTTTAAGTTTATGTTTTGAATTATACCCATCGATGTTTCTTACACCATCTTTACTCATTAATTTATAACGACTATTCATTTCTTTGACTGTCCAACCTAACGCTGATGCTGCTTTTTTAGAATCAGTAATAACTGGACTTAGCAAGTGTGGTATACCCTCATAAGCAGAGAGTTCTAACATTTTTGGATCAATCAAAATAAATTTACATAGATCAGGGCTTAGTCTGTAAAGAAGAGATACAATGATTGTGTTTATACAAACAGATTTACCCGAACCAGTTGTACCAGCTATTAAAAGATGAGGCATAGAAGTTAAATCACCAATGATAGGCATGCCCGATATACTTTTTCCGATAGCAATAGGGAGGTTTATTTCTTTTTTCAGAAATTTTTCATTTCCAATTATTTCCTTCAAATAAACGCTCTCTCGCAACTCGTTTGGTATCTCTATGCCAACAGTATTTTTTCCGGGTATTGTGGACACACGAGCAGATGTAGAACTAGTATTTCGTGCTAGATCGTCAGATAGATTAATAATTTTAGAAACTTTTACCCCAGGAGCAGGCTCAAACTCATACAAACTAACAACTGGCCCGTTATTAATTTTTTTAATTTTTCCATCAATACCAAAATCCAATAGTATTTTTTCTATAAATGATCCATCTGGCCTATTTTTAGATTGATCTAATAAATTAATTTTAGATGGATTTTTTTCTAAAAGATCTAGAGATGGTAGTTTAAAGTTTTTATAATCATCATTCTTTATAGGCAATTCTTTAGTATCTGATGTTTTTTCAAAAGAAAAAATCCGCTGCGTCTTTTCTATAGTTGGAATTTGATTAATTAATTTTTCTGTTTGGTCGTCATTTATGTTTGATTGATTATCTATATTATTTTTTTTATTAAAAAATTTTTTTATAAAAAATAATATATATTTAAAATTAATACCAGATGCTAAAACAAAGAAAACAAAACTTAAAACTATAAGAAGAAAAATAGTATAATCGTGCTTAATCAAAGGTAAAATATTTACAATTTTACTATATAAAATTTGTCCTACAAATCCTGAGTTTCCATTATCAATTAACCAAAATGAATTATTATATGTTGTATAAATTGCAACACATGTAAAAAAAATATACAGAAATAAATGAAGAATTTTATATTTCAATCTTTTAATTTCTTTTTTAATTATTAAGTCTATGCCCCATGATAAAATAGTTATTAAAATAAGAAATGAGGTTAATCCAAGACTTTGTAGCAGAAAATCTGCAACCATCCCCCCGTAAATACCTAATAGGTTGTTGATCTTGATGGTATCCGTTCCATAGATTAAGGTTGGATCATTCGGGGAATAAGAAAGAAAGGAAACAGACAGTAATAGCACAATAAAAACAAGACATAACCCAATTAATTCAATAGTCCGGTTTTTTACGAAATTAGTAAATTTTTTATAAATCATTATTCATTTAACGAATCATTTAGTTTACTTTGTATCATTTTTATTAAACTGATAAAATTTTTTAAATATGAACAACCAAAAAATTTGTATTATAGGAGATGGTTTAACCGGTTTAATGGCAGCAATAATATTAAGCAAAGCAAACATAAAAATCGACCTGTACAGCGATAGTAAAAAAAAAAAAATTGCAGACAATAGAACAACAGCTATTTCAGAAAGTAATTATCAATATATTAAAAATAATATAAATATAAAAATTCAAGATTTTTTCTGGCCATGTAAAAAAATAGATCTATTTTTCGAAGACAAAGGAAAAATTATAAATTTCCTTAATTTTGAAGAAAAAAATAAAAACTTTATGTATATTTTTCAAAATAAAGATTTAAAAAAAAAATTAGGCAAATTAATTTCAAAAATAAAAAAAATTAAGATAATAAAAAAAAGTATTAAAAATATTAATAAAGAAGAAGGATTTATATCATTCGGTAAAAAAAAAAAATTCTATGATTTAATAATCCTGAGTGTAGGAGGGCGTTCTAAACTATATTCATCTATAGAAAAAGGCAGATCTATAGAAAAGAATTATGAAGAGGTGGCCTTAACAGGAATTATTAAACATAATGCTAAAATAAAAAATGCTAGTCAATTTTTTTTAAAGGAAGGCCCTCTTGCAATTCTGCCATATCAGAAAAAAATATTTTCTATCGTATGGAGTATTAGTAGCAAATTTTTTTACGTAAATAAAAAAAATATAAAAAATATTTTAAGCGAAAAAATTAGAACATTATTGAAAATAAAAAATATTAAAAAAATTACAAACTTGCATACACACCCGATTAATTTAAATTTGAAAACTAAATACTTTAATAAAAATGTGCTTATTCTTGGTGATGGACTGCACTCCATTCATCCTATGGCTGGGCAAGGGTTTAATTTAATTTTAAGAGATATAAAGAAATTAAAAGAACTAACGTCGAAAACATTAAAACTTGGTTTATTAATTAAAGATAGTTTTATTTTAAAAGATTTTTATAATTCAAGAAAACCAGAAAATAATCTACTTGGTCTTGGAATAAATTTAACCAATATTTTTTTTAAAGATAACAAATATTTTCCTTCATTGAAAAAGGGAATACTTAATAATATTAGTAAATTTGGATTTATTAAAAAAGTGAGCCAGTCAGTATCAAACAAAGGAATTTTATTTTAGTTATTGCAAAGTTATTTTTTTTGCAGAATTTTCGTGTAGATAAAATTCAATTATTTTTGACAAAACTTTTGTTTTAGAATCAACATGAATAGATTCCAAGATCATTTGTTTTTCTACGTCTGAAATAGGAGCTATCATTGCTAAAGTATTGATTTTTTGATCTTCATCTAGTTTTTCAAATTCAGCCCAGTTTAAGAGTAATCCATTTTTCCTAAAAAATATTTTGGTTTTTTCATATATTTCATTAATTTTTGCACGTATTAGTTTTTGCCCTTTTTCTGGATTTTGATCTTCTGAATACTTTTCATAAGAGACCTCGAATTCTCTATAAATTTTATCATTATTGATTTCTGATTTTACTTCAAAACGACTTATGCCAGTTAAGTTTACAAGCATTCTGCCATCTTTTGTTTTTTTGTATTCAGTAATTTTACCAACACAACCAACAGAGTAAACCTCTGATGTATTTCCTTTTGATTGTATCATCCCCATATATTTATTTGATTTAATACTATCGTTTATTAGACCTAAATATCTAGGTTCAAAAATGTTTAATGGTAAGTTGGTTTTAGGAAAAAAGATAACGCCACTTAATGGAAAGATAGGAATAGCATTAGGTAAATTTAATTTCATATTAGTTAAAACTATAATAGAAAAAAGGACTTAACCATAGTGACAATCTTGTTAAATTTATAAATGTTGTCATATTTAAAATTAATGTAATATACTATTTATGTCTTGCGGGCATAGCTCAGTGGTAGAGCGTCTCGTTGCCAACGAGAAGGTCGAGGGTTCGAACCCCTTTGCCCGCTCCAAAATTTTAATGAAACCAAAAAAAACTATATTTTATTTATTATCATTCATTATTGTCTTTTCAATCATTGAGTTCGCATCTCATATACTAATTACAAAACTAGAAAAGCACAGATTTATTAAATCAATAGTATCCGCTCATAAAAACAATAATGAAGATATTAATAAAATAAAAAAGAAATATAGAGATATACTTCCATATATACGTGATCCAAATAAGTTTAAAAATTCTAATGATTATATGGTTTCATACGATCCCTCTCATTTACTTTATACAACCATTAATGTTTATTCCTCAGTTCGCTCAAAAAATATTTTAATTCAGGGAGACTCATGGGCAGAAAGGCTTAGTAGTGTCGGTGCATATAATTATTTAAAAAAACAATCAAACAAAAATAATTTAGGATTAATCAATGCTGGTATTTCTAGTTATTCCCCAAGCCCAATGTCTATTCAGCTTTTTATATTAAGGAAAGATTTTAATATATTTCCAAATACAATTATTGCAATTATTGATCAAACAGATATTGCAGATGAAATTTATAGATACAACACCCCTGATTGGTCAGAAAATAAAATAAATTATTTTGACTTTGAGCACGAGGAACCTTTAGTGCATGTTTTTGCAAGTAACAATTTATCTATAGTAAAATTATTTAATATTAGTGAGATATTTTTTACTGCTAAGAAAAAAAAGTTCAATAATAATAATGTAAAAACGGTGAAATATTTTTTCCAACGTATTAAAATTTTTATGAGAGGAATACCTACAGTGTTATTTCCTTTAATTAATGGATTTAGTGAAAGTGATAAATTAATTTTTACAGAAAGAGTAAAAAATTATATTGATATAGTTTTTCAAGATCAAAAAATGGAAAAATTAATTTTTGTTACACACCCTCATAAAAATCATTTAGCAGATAATGATAAAAAATATAAATCAGAAATTGGTACAGTAATTAGTGAAATAATTGAAAATTCTATTTATAAGAATAAAATAAAACACATTGATTTCTATAAAAAAGACAGGGCACCACTAGATGATCAAGATATAAATAAAATGTTTATCAAAGATGATGTTTATTCACATCTTACTGATGAAATGTATGTAAATTATTACCTTCCTTATATTTTAAAGAATACAGCTAAGGATTAGTTTTATGAGTGATTTAAGCAAAAAAAATTGTGTCGCATGTCATGGAGACGCCCTCCCATTTGATATTTCTGAGATACACCGTTATTTGAAAAAAGTAGATGGATGGGATGTAAAAAATAATGATGATAAGAATTATTTTTTAGAAAAAAATTTTAAATTTAATAATTTTATTGAAAGTCAAGAATTTGTGAATAAAGTTGGTTCTATTGCTGAGCTTGAAGGGCATCATCCAGATATCTATTTTGGATGGGGTTATGGAACAATTAAAATTTTTACGCATGCGATTAAAGGGTTGGCCGAGAATGATTTTATATTAGCTGCTAAAATTGATCAGATTTAATTAATGGTTAAAATGCCTGATGCCAGTGAAAACCATTTTAGCTTTAGCCTTATTAGCTGCGTTTACAACTTCATGATCTCTGATTGATCCACCAGGCTGAACAATAATTCTAACACCAGCTGAAATTAATAACTTTACACCATCCGCAAAAGGAAAAAAAGCATCCGAAGCTGCTATTGAGTTTTTGATTTTGTTAGCTTGAAATTGTTTTGCTTTTTGTACAGCAATTTTACAGCTATCCAGGCGGCTGGGTTGACCCGCACCAATGCCAATCGTCGAAAAATTATTCGTTAACACAATTGCATTTGATTTAGCATATTTCGAAATATTAAAAGCAAATTCAATTTCTTTTAATTCTTTTAAAGTTGGTTTAATTTTTGTAACAAATTTTAAATCATTTTTGTTAAAAATAGATTTGTCTTTTTCTTGCATTAAAAAGGATCCTTCAATTTGTTTAATTATTATATTATTTTTTTGTTTATATTTAGAAATATCAATAATTCTTAAATTTTTATTTTTATTTAAAATATCAAATGCATTTTTTTCAAATCCTTTTGCTAAAATAACTTCTAAGAAATTTTTATTTATTTCATTTGCAATTATTTTATTAATTTTGAAATTACAAGCTATCACGCCTCCAAAAGCACTAATTGGATCACAAGCGTATGCATTTTTAAAAGATATTATAGGCGATTTATTAGAAGAAACTCCACATGGATTTGCATGCTTAACAATTACAGTTGCAGCATTATTTTTTAATGAAAGCAAAATTTCTAAGGAAGTAAAAATGTCATTATAATTATTATAACTAAGATCTTTGCCACCTAATTGATTTAAACCTAGTTCTTTATCATTATAATTATTTATGTATATGGAACTTTTTTGATGTGGATTTTCTCCATATCTTAGTTGTTTGAATTTTCGACCAAAAATAGTTTTCCTTTCAGGAAATTTAATTTTTAATTTTTGATTAAACCAATTTGCTATCATAGCATCGTAATAAGCAGTTAGACCGAAAGCTTTGCTCGACATATACTCTCTAAAGCTCAATGTTGTATTGCCTTTATTTTTTTCAACCTCTTTTATTAAATCAGGATAATCACTTTTATTTGTAATAATTATAACATTTTTAAAATTTTTGGCTGCAGCCCTCACCATTGTGGGCCCACCAATGTCAATATTTTCTATAATTTCTTTGTCACTTTTTGAATTCATTACAATTTTTTGAAAAGGATAAAAATTAACAATAATTAAATCCAGGGAAGGAAATTTATGTTTATTCATTTCTTGAGTGTGTTTTTTATTAGATCGGTCGTGAAGGATACCAGCGTGTACTTTTGGGTGCAAAGTTTTGATTCGTCCATCTAACATTTCTTTAAATCCAGTATAAGTAGATATTTCAGTGCAGTGATAGCCTAATTGTTTAATTGATTTATAAGTTCCCCCAGAACTTATTATTTCAACTTTGTATTTATTTAAAGTTTTCAGCACTATAGACAGATCTGTTTTATCTGACACTGACACTAAGGCTGTTTTTAGTTTTTGTTTCATTAATTATTTCTTTTTAATTCCCAATTAATATTTTTATTTTCTCTATTACCTAGAGATCCAGAAATGGTTATACAAAAATTATTAATTATTTGATTTCTTCCTAAAAATATACTTTTTTCTAATATTAAATTGTCACCGCTAGTAGTGAATACCAACGATTTATTTTTTTCGATTTGAATTAAAATTGAGTTTTTGCCCATAGTTTGTACTGCATTAATTCCAGGGTAAAGATGAAATCTAATGCTATACATATTTAGCAACTTTTTACTTTCACTGGTAGATATTAAATTATCCTCACCGAATAGATTATTATTTTTTTTATCTATTTTAATCACTCTATGATGAGTGTAGCTAAAGTTATCTTCATAAGCATTATGTTTTCCAGAAAGAGTAATAAAATTAGCTGTATCATTAATATCTAAGTCAAAAACCTTAAATGTAGATGTAGCAGCAGCTCCAAAAGCACGATTGATTAAATTATTTCTCTCAAATTTTACAACAGAAGAATCATTGAGACATAGTGTTGATTGCGCAGATGTAAGTCGACTAATTAACTCTGCTTTTTTGGAAATTTTATTCCCAAAACCGCAATTAGTTATTATTTTATTATCCTCAATAAAATATTCAAAAGACAACGGCCCCGACTGATAACTTTTAGAATATTTCTTTTCAGGAGGAGAACCTATGTCAAAAAAAAGGAGATTTTTTTTATTTCTTACAATGTAAATCCCATTGATCTTATTTATTATATTCTTCGATTTATATTCTAGCCCTGAAAGATATTCTAAATAGTTGCTTATTTTAAATTCACTAGCACCATTAAATAATGGATTTTTATTTATTGGATTCTTTATTGAAAATAAACAATCAATATGTTTGTTAACAATATCATCTAAATAGTCAGGTATATATTCTTGTGCGTCTTTACAACATTCTTTGATTAGAACTAAAAATTTTGAACACTGTACTAAGTCATAAATGTTTCTGTTCACGGGGCAACCATCATTGTCAAAAAAATCCTCAACAGTATTTTTTAGAGCTTTTATACCAATTTCAAAATTGTGATTATACTCCTTAAAAACTAATCCTGATAATATGATTACTGAAATAATTTCTATTTTTTTTACTGGGTCATTTTCATAGTTTAGATTTTTTTTTAAATGATTAATTTGAACCACGATCGAATTAAAAAAAACTTGTTTAAAATTTTCATCAGCATTATTTAAGATAATATCTGCATTAAGAATCCATGCTAAAATTCTTTTACTGATACTTGAATTATTCCAAGTTTTTTTTTTATATCTAATATTGTTTTTTACCCAAATAGCAATTATTTGCTGAATTACAGAACCATCATTTTTTCGATTAATTAAATTTAACCAAAAAAAACTATTAAGATTTTTCTCCTCTTTGTGAGACTCAAAATCGTCCCAAAAAGTATTAATATTTATTTTGGAAAGCCTGAATGTAAATATTTTCTGATTAATAAATGAAGATAAGAGAAATGGATTTGGATAAAAATATAATTGTTTTGGTAATTCCGTTCTCAATGATCTATTGTAATAATTTGTCGAAAAATAAATATTTTTAAAAAGTCGAGTTAAGATAATTTTTACTGCTAAAAAGTAAAAATAAATAGCCTTAAAACTAAACATTAGTTGGATCTAAGTAATTGAATATTTTTCTTTAGATTGCCTTCATTTTCTTTAAAAACTGTAGAGCCAGAAACTAAAATATTAGCACCAAATTCTTTTGCTTTTTTACAATTATCAAAGTTGATTCCACCATCAATTTCAATATCAATATTAAGTTTTTTTTCATTAATAAAATTTCTTAATTTTCTCACCTTATCTAAAACTTCAGGCATAAATTTTTGACCACCGAAACCTGGTTCCACACTCATGATAAGAATTAAATCAATATCATTTAGATAATCTTCTATTAGACTTATTTGAGACTTAGGTTTTAGTGAAACACCAACTTTTTTTCCTAATTTTTTTATCAAGCTAATAGTTTCGGACATATTTTCCGTAGCTTCGGGGTGAAACGTAATAATATCAGCACCTGCGTTAGCAAAATCTCTAATAAAATTATTGACCGGTGAGATCATTAAATGAACATCAAAAACTAGTTTTGTAACTGATCTTAATCGTCTAATAACCTCTGGCCCAATAGTAATGTTTGGAACAAAATGTCCGTCCATTACATCGATATGAATATAGTCTGCACCTGCTTTTTCAAGGGCGATAATTTCTTCACCTAATTTACTAAAATCAGCTGAAAGAATAGAGGGTGATATTTTAATTATTGAGCTCATCTCTACTTATATATTTTAAACTTTAGCGATGTCAAAAAAATAGTTTATTAATAGAACAAACGATATAGTTGTTTAGAAAAATCACTCTCTAATGGAAATGCAAGCATCCCCCACACATCATAGCCTAGTAAATATGGCATAGCATAAAACCTAAAAAGATAAAAAAACCAAGCCACATAAAGTGCAATAAATCCGCCAAATAAAAAACTAGGTGTAATAAATTTAAATAGATTTATTATTGGATTTGTATATTTAACAAAAACTCTCATGAAAAAAAAAGTAGAGTCCTCTCTTTGGAAAATATTCATAAAAGCTCGACCAATGAGAGTCCACATAATCATGCCAAGTATATAATCAAGAACAATTATCCAAGTAGGAATCATAAATTTAAAATATCATTAATTAGGCAAAAAAAAGGGGCGAAAATTTCGCCCCTTAAGTTTTTTATAGTTTATTACTAGTGTTGTTTACCCAAGATAGCCTTACCTGTAGGTACTCTACAGTCATCAACCATTTTTTGAGTAGCAGCATCTGGTTCTTTAGTCATTAAACTAACTACAACCATTGTTACTAAACAAATTGGAGCACCGATCATTCCGAATCTTAAATGATCTATGCCTAACCAAGGGTCATGCGCAACTCCCCAGATAGCAACAGAGAACTTAGGATAAACATACAATAAGTATACTAGCCCTGAAGTTATTCCTGTTATTATTCCAGCGATTGCACCTTCTCTAGTAGCTCTCTTCCACCATACACCAAGTACAAGTGGGAAGAATAAACCTGACATTGCAAAGTCAAATGCCCAGGCAACAGAACCTAAAATACTTGTAAGCCTAAACGAAGCTATATA
>Ga0308019_10000626_pt1 | contig 21890 bp, 26 predicted proteins | sample Neamet284_FD_203135 | JGI IMG/M metagenome (GOLD analysis project Ga0308019, IMG submission 203135) | Marine microbial communities from water near the shore, Antarctic Ocean - #284 | ecosystem: Environmental > Aquatic > Marine > Unclassified | place: Southern Ocean | collected 2014-10-01 | reverse complement strand
AAATATGAAGGCCATTCCCAAGTAGCAATAGCTACATTTATTTTGGTAGATTGGGCGGCGACTCCCATCATTTCTGAACCTCTCCAAACAATTGGTCTTACATAACCGTTTACTATTGAATTTTTAACTACAGTAGAATTACAGGCAATATTTATCTCATCCTTAGAATATGGAATTTTTAAATCCATTACCTCAGCAGAATAAAATAGTCTATCCGTATGAGGTTGTAATTTATAGATAGATTTCCCATACACCCTTTCTCCTTCGAATACTGCAGATGCATAATGAAGAGCATGACTTAAAACATGTAATTTAGCATCGGACCATTGTACTAATTTTCCATTTAGCCAAATAAACCCATCTCTTTGATCAAAATACTCTGTTGACATAAACTGTTCCCCCAATAAATCTTAAAATATTTTCAATATTTCTAATACGAATAAACTATAAATAAAATTTTTAATTGAAAAAATAAAATTATCTATATTTTTTACATTATTAATTAAGAAAAATGAAGTTAATTAATCAAACTATTTAACTTAAGCCTTTTTATTTCTTATTTTGTACAAAAATTGTTGCCCAATTACTGTCATAGCATTGATCACCTTAATTGGCACTTGGATACTCTGAATATATTTATCACCATTAATTAAACTTTTATCAAGAAATGCCATTGTTTTTGACATCATAGGGTCATTATCTTCAAGCCATATATTTAATGTTCTTGCGTATAAATATATCAAACCATATTGCTTAATTATCTTCTCAAATCCAGTTGAGTCAATATTTGCTTCTTGTAATATCCATTTTTGGATTCTTGATGATCTAAGAAAAAACGATATCTTCAGATTTCCGCGACTCTTTATCAACTTTTTAACTGAAATTTTATTTTCATTTAATAGATCTAACCTATTCATAATAATATTAAATATAATTTCTTTACTCGTTTCTTCTACAATATTAGATGTGTAAGTATCGATCATCTGTATATCAATATTATCAAAATATGCATGAATAATTGAATCGATATCTAAAAAATATTTTTTAATATCGTTAGTATCTAAATTAGATTTTTTTGCTATCATTGAAAATGATATATCAGTTAATTCATGCTCTCTAAGCAAGTTAAGAACACTTTTTATTATTTTATCTGATTTTGCTTTAGTTTTAGCCAAGTTAAACTCCCTTATTGTCTATAAAAAATATAAGGTTTTTTAAAAAGGTCAATTACTTTATTATTCAGATAATTTATTGCCTCTATCAACTGCAGATTTTATAGCTTTATGGATTAAATTTTGAAGTACATTTTTTTCCATTAATGTGTTTAATGCAGCTTCAGTTGTTCCTCCGGGAGATGTAACATTTTTCCTGTGCTGTTCAATTGATATAGATTTATATTTTTCAACCAAAAATGCTGAACCAATAAACGTTTCTACGCTTAAAAGTTCTGATAATTCTTCATCCAGACCTTCTAATTTTGCAATATTCCTCAAACATTCAGTTAGGTAAAAGAAATAAGCAGGACCACTGCCTGATATTGCTGTAATCAGATTCATTATACCTTCTCTTTCTACCCATTTAACTACGCCAACAGATGCCATAAGACTGGTAACAGAATCTTTTTCAATATCATTTAACTTTTTATCCGCAAATAATACAGTCATACCCTTGCCAATAGCAGCTGGTGTATTTGGCATCGATCTTATAATTTTATTTTTATCACCTATATGACTTCTTATAGATTCCGTTGTTATGCCCGCTGCAATAGATAGAATAATAGTATTTGAATCGATGATTGGGATTATTGTTTCCAATACAGTTGACATTATTTGTGGTTTAATAGCCAAAATTAAAATATTAGATTTAATATTTTGTTCTTCGTATGAGGTAAGATTTACTTCAGAATTATTTATTAAAATTGAATTTCCTTCGATATGAGGATCTATTACTGTTAATTCTTCTTTTAACAAACCATTTGAAAGCCATCCAGAAATAAGAGCTTGGCCCATCTTTCCAGCCCCTATAATTGTTACATTATTAATCAGACTTAATGTCATGATTCCCCTACAGTTTCAAATAAAGCATTTTCAATTGCTTGTTCCGCTGTATTGCCTCCCCAAATAACATATTGGAAACTTGGATAATATTTCTCTGAAGCCTCAATAACATGCTGCATCATTGCTTTGCATTGTTCTATACTGGGTTCTATACCTCCAGATAAAAGCAGGCTATATCTGAATAATAACTTTGGTTCTCGAGACCAAATATCAAAATGACCAAACCATTGTAATTCATTAATTTTTGCTGTTAACCTAAAAACTTCTTCTAAACGATGTTTTGGAATTTTTGTATCAAAGATACATGCTAGATGCAGCCCTTCTAGATCATCGTGCCAATTAAAATTAATTTCATAATTACACCACTTACCAGAAACAGACATGCTAATCTCATCATCGGCAGTTCTGTTAAAAGGAAGTGACTGTATATCTGCAATATCTTCTATTATGTCAATAGGGTGCAAAATCCTATCCGAGCTCTCTTCTAATAATTTCATTTATAGTTCCTATAATTATAAATTTTTTATAATAAAATAAAAAACTTCTGATCATTAACTATATTCAGAACTTAAATTATTAATTTTTGATTTACAGAAATGCCTTTATACAGATTTTAATAAAAAAAAATCAATTATCCACTAATTTTTATCAAATTATATTAGCAAAATTTTAATTTTATTTATCTTTAGTTGTTATTTTTTTTGTTTTTTTTTGATTTTTATTATTATATTTTATTAATTCTTCCAGTTCATTTATACGAACTTCTAAAATATCATTTTTCTCTCTTGATTTTACTAACATCGTCTTAAGAGCGTCAAACTCTTCTCTTTGAACAACGTCTAAATCATTCAACAATCTTTCTGTCTGTGCCTTTATAACAACATCGAATTCTGATTTTAAACCTTGTGCGGCACCAGCTGTACTAGTTAAAACTTTTGCAATCTCATCAAATAATTTAGAAGTAGTTTGAACCATAAATAAATCTTTCAAATATAATAAAAAAAATACAACAATACTTTATATATTTAAAGTATAATATAAGAATTAAATAAATTAAAGATATTATAAAATAAAAAATAATATGATTATACCTGCCATAATGTCTCCTATAATCAATCCAGTAGCAATTGAAATTATTGGTTTTAAAGTACATTGGTATGCAATTGCTTATATTTTAGGCATTTATATAGGCTGGTTTTATATATCTAACCTTATCAAAAATAAAAATAATATTAATATTTCTCTAAATAAGATTGAAGATTTACTATTATGGATAGTAATTGGTATCATCATTGGTGGAAGACTGGGCTATGTTATGTTTTATAATATAAACCATTATTCTAATTACCCTCTGGATATATTTAAGATTTGGCAAGGTGGGATGTCTTTTCATGGAGGGCTACTAGGCATTATCGTATCTTGTACAGTATATTCGCACATAAAATCCATTTCAATATTGACGTTAACAGATCTAATTGCTTCGGCAGCACCAATTGGATTATTTTTTGGACGTATAGCTAATTTTATTAACGGTGAGCTATACGGAAATGAGACTTCATTGTTATGGGGTGTAATATTCCCAAATACGAATATGATTCCAAGGCATCCAACTCAAATATATGAAGCCTTATTAGAGGGAATAGTTCTTTTCTTAATATTAAAAATATCAATAAATAAATATCACTCTTTAAAATACCCAGGAATTATTTCTTCATTATTTTTGATATATTATAGTATTTTCAGAATTTTTATAGAATTCTTCAGAATGCCAGATCCTCATATAGGCTATATAACAGGACCTTTAACAACTGGTATGATTTTATCAATACCGATGTTAGCAATAGGTTTATATTTATATATAAAAATAAAAACTATTAAATGAATGAGTAAAAAATTAAAAATTAAAATATCGAATGAAATAAAAGCAAATGGTCCTATAAGTATTGAACGCTATATGGAGCATTGTCTATACGATTCCGAACATGGATATTATATAAACTCTAACCCAATAGGTGCATCTGGTGATTTCATTACAGCACCTGAGGTAAGCCAAATGTTTGGAGAATTGATCGGATTATGGGTATTTAGCTCATGGAAAAAATTAAATCATAAAAAAATATCTATAATTGAACTTGGGCCAGGAAAAGGTACTTTAATGTCAGATGTATTAAGAGTTACAGGAAAATTCCATGACTTTATACATCAAACGAAATTGTATTCATTAGAAACTAATGACAGACTATTTGAAGAACAAAAAAAAAATATTAAATCAAAATTTACGAGACTAAAAAATATTAATCAGATTCCTAACAATCCCTCTATAATTATTGCCAATGAATTTTTTGATGCTCTTCCTATTAGACAGTTTATATCAGATGATTTCAAATGGTACGAAAGATTAGTAGATACAAATGAACAGGGAGATTTTTTTCTAACTACAAAAATTATTTCTAACTATGACTCTCTCAAGATTAAATTACCTTTAAAGCATTGTAATTCAGAAATATACGAATACTCAGATTATCAAAAAAATACATTCCTTGCTTTATCCAATAAAATTAAGAAAAATAATGGTATAATGTTAATCATTGATTACGCTAAAATTAAAAATGGATATGGAGATACTTTACAGGCAATGTCCAAACACAAATTCACATCAATATTCAATAATCCTGGTGACGATGATATAACATCGTATGTTAATTTCAATTCATTCAAAAAAATGTGTAATGATTTGGATATTTCTTATTATGGTCCAATGAATATGAGAGATTTTTTATTAAAATTAGGCATTAGAGAAAGAGCTGAATCGTTAATTAAAAATAACCCTGATCAAGATTCTAATATAATAATAAGACAATTACACAAGTTGATTGATAACGACGAAATGGGATCAATCTTCAAAGTAATAGCAATAACAAGCAATGACATTCAAAATATTGAACCATTTAATAGTTAGGATAAATATTATGATAACCTCTTCTCTATTAAAAGAAAATAGAATATGCCAACATTTATTCTTTACAAGGAATCAAGGGTTTTCAGATGGATTGTATTTAAGTCTTAATTGTAGCTATAGTTCAAATGATGATGTAACTAGAATTAAAAAAAATAGAACTTACGTTGCAGAGCAATTAAATTTAAAAGAAAAGCAATTAATAGTAGCTCAACAAGGTCATTCCAATAAATGTGTTATCGTAAAAAATAACCATGATAAAAAAATTGTGGCTGATGCAATGATTACCTCATCTCAAAATATTGGACTTGGAATACTTACAGCAGATTGTGTTCCAATATTAATAATGGATAAACAAAAACACATAATAGCCGCTATACATGCTGGATGGAAAGGTGCATCAACAGGCATAATTGAAAATACTATCAAAACAATGTTTTCAATGGGAGGAAATCCAGAAAATATGATTGCCGCAATCGGACCGTCTATTCAACAAAAATCTTATGAAGTTGGTAAAGATTTTAAAAAATACTTTATTGATATAAATTCTGATAATGAAGAATTATTTATTTACGCAAATAATAATAAAATTTATTTTGATTTAACGAAATATTGTAAAAATAAACTATCAAGTTTAATGGTATCAGAAATTGATTTATTAAATCATTGTACTTATCAAGATAGTAAAAATTATTTCTCTTATAGAAGATCAAATCATAATAATGAAGATGATTATGGAAGACAAATATCTGTTATATCATTATTATAGTACTAGATTTAATTATGAATATATCTATATTATATATATAATTTAGGTACACAAATTATCTAAAAGATTGTTAAATATAACAATAATAATGGAATTATAATAATTATGGGATCAAACAGAGAAAATATCAAAATTGTTGCAGGAAATTCAAATTTAGTGCTAGCAAAAGAAATATCGTCGTATTTAAATACTCCTTTGACTACATGTAATGTAAAAAGATTTGCTGATATGGAGATTTTTGTAGAGATTTTAGAAAATGTAAGAGGCGAAGATGTTTTTGTTATTCAGTCAACTTCGTATCCTGCAAATGATCACCTTATGGAACTTTTAATATTGATTGACGCTCTCAAAAGATCTTCTGCAAGACGTATAACTGCTGTAATTCCCTATTTTGGTTACGCAAGACAAGACAGAAGATCATCTGGCAGAACTCCAATATCTGCAAAGCTAGTGTCTAACTTAATTACAAACGCTGGTGCGGATAGAGTTTTAACAATAGATTTGCATGCCGGACAAATTCAAGGCTTCTTTGATATACCGACTGATAACTTATTTGCTGCTCCTGTTATAGTAAAAGATATAAAAGAGAACTTTGATACCACAAATGTAACAGTTATTTCACCAGATGTTGGTGGGGTGGTTAGAGCAAGATTAATAGCTGAAAGAATAGGTGGAGCACCACTTGCAATCGTAGATAAAAGAAGGGATAAACCCGGACAATCAGAAGTAATGAATATTATTGGAGATGTGTCAGGGCGATCTTGTATTTTAATTGATGATATTGTTGATTCTGGCGGGACTCTATGCAATGCAGCAGAAGAACTTCTAAAACAAGGAGCAACAGATGTTTCGGCCTATATAACACACGGTGTTCTTTCTGGAAAAGCGGTGGAAAGAATTGTAAAATCAAAATTAAACAGCCTTGTAATAACAAATTCTATTTGCAAAAATAACGATGGAATTGTTAGTGCGCCAAATATCAAAATACTGTCCATTGCAGAATTATTAGGCGAAGCAATAGCCAGAACAGCTGGAGAAGAGTCTGTATCTAGTTTATTTATTTAGAGTATATTAATTTATTTTTTTTAATTTACGTTAATTATAGATTGTTATATTTATGAAGCAGGGTTATAAGCCATATATAAATATAAAGAATACATAAAAATTATAAAATATTGGAATACAAAATTATGTCAGACATTCAAGAATTAATTGCAAATATACGACCATCAACTGGAACTGGAGAAGCAAGAGCAACCAGAAGAACGGGTCAAACTCCTGCAATAATATACGGTGAAGGATCAAATCCTCAGACAATAACGGTAGAAACAAAAATTATTACTCGTTTATATCAAACGGGTAGATTTCTATCTTCTTTGTATGACATTAATATAGATGGGAAAAAAACTAGAGTGATACCTAAAGACATTCAATTACATCCGGTAAAAGATACACCTATGCATGTCGACTTTCTTCTTTTATCAAAAGATTCAAAAGTAACTGTTGATGTAAATGTTATTTTTTCTAACGAAGATATTTGTCCTGGAATTAAAAAAGGTGGCGTATTAAATGTTGTAAGATATATGATAGAATGTGAGTGTCCTGCAGATCAAATCCCCGATAGTCTTGATGTTGATTTAACTAACGCAGACATGGGTGACTCAATCCATATTTCGGCTGTAAAATTACCTGACGGAGTAACGCCAACAATTGTAGATAGAGATTTTACTATAGCAACTATTGCTGCACCTACTGGCTTAACTGAAAATGAAGATGAAGGAAAAGAAGAAGAAGCTGTTATTTCTGAAGACAAAGAACCAGATAGCGAAGAAAATAGCTAATTCTTTATAAGAATTATTATGAAATTATTAGTTGGTTTAGGCAATCCAGAACAGAAATATTTAAAAAATAGACATAATATAGGTTTTATAGCAACCGATAAAATTGCTGAGTATTATAAACTTAGCAGTAAAAGGAAAGCTTTTAAAGGCGTATTACAAGAAGGTATTATCTGCGGAGAAAAGATTTTATTACTACAACCACAAACTTACATGAACAATTCAGGCCTCTCTGTACAAGCGGCCAAAAAATTTTATAAAATAGATATTAATGACATTTATGTGTTTCATGATGAGTTGGACATTCCAATTGGTCATGTAAAATTCAAAACAGGTGGAGGTAGCGCAGGCCACAATGGATTAAAATCAATAATAAATTGTATTGGAAAAGATTTCATAAGAATAAGAATTGGCATAAATCATCCGGGAGACAAAAATCTAGTTAGCAATTATGTATTAAGTAATTTTAATGAAAATGAATTAAGTCATATAAATATTAAATTAAATGATCTTATAAAAGATATTGAAAAGTTAATATTTAAAAAAGAAACAAAAAAAACTATAGAACGTGTTAATGAAATTAAGAGAGAAAATATATTAACTAAAATTAAAAACAGACTAAGCAATAGAAACGAGTAGAAATAATGGGTTTTAAATGTGGAATAATAGGATTACCTAATGTAGGAAAATCAACACTTTTTAACGCCTTGACACAAACAGCTAACGCTCAAGCCGCAAACTATCCCTTTTGTACTATTGAGCCAAATATTGGAGAAGTTACGGTGCCGGATTCACGGTTAATTGAATTATCCAAAATTTCAAAATCTCAAAATATTATTCCTGCAAAAATTAATTTTGTAGATATTGCAGGTCTTGTCAAAGGTGCTTCAAAAGGAGAAGGTCTTGGAAATAAATTTTTATCTAACATCAGAGAAACCGATGCAATAGCGCATGTTGTAAGATGTTTTGAAGATCCTGATATAACACATGTAGAAGGAAAACTAGATCCATTATCAGATATTGAAATTATAGAAACCGAATTATTATTAGCAGATATACAAAATCTTGAAAATAGAGCCTCATCCCTTGAGAAGAAGTTAAGATCATCAGACAAAGATGCTGTAATTAAATTTGATTTTATACGGTCATTGCTTGATTTTCTTAATAACGGTAACCCGGCGAGAAACATAGAATTATCAACAGATTTACTACCTTTATACAAAGAATTTAACCTACTGACATCTAAACCTCTTTTGTATATATGTAATGTCGAGGAAGAATCAACATTAACTGGTAATATTCTATCTGAAAAAGTAATCAAATATGCAAAAGACAATCAAATCGAGGTTGTTATAATAAGCGCTGCCATAGAGGCTGAAATATCCCTGTTAGCTGAGGATGAAAAAATAGAATATCTACAAAGCATAGGCTTAACCGAAGCGGGATTAAATAGATTAATCAAAGCAGGATATTCCCAACTTGATTTAATTACTTATTTTACATCAGGAGAGCAAGAAACTAGAGCTTGGACAATTCCAAATAAAACAAATGCACCAAAAGCAGCGGGTGCTATACATACTGACTTTGAAAAAGGTTTCATAAGAGCAGAAACAATATCCTACAATGATTTTATTTCATTTAATGGAGAACTGCATGCTCGTGAATCAGGAAAAATGAGACTTGAAGGTAAAGAGTATATTGTGAAAGATGGAGATATAATGCATTTTAGATTTTCAAATTAAAATTTAATCAACGATCTTATGTTTCCACAATACGTTGCTAATGATTTTCTTCCATTTAATTGTAATAATTCAATAATATAAGAAATAACTTTTATGTTTCCTCCAAGCCTATTGATGAGTTTTGCTGCAGCAACTGTCGTTCCGCCCGTTGCTAATAAATCATCAATTAATAAAATTTTCTGCCCCTTAAGCATGGAATCCGTGTGAATTTCTAAAGTATCAACTCCATACTCTAGTTCATAATTTTCAGAAATAGTTTTAGACGGCAATTTATTTTTTTTTCTAATTGGTACAAAACCTTTTTTAATTTTATATGCAATTGCAGAACCTACTATAAATCCTCTTGCCTCTACCCCTACCACAACATCTATATCCGTATTGTCGATTCCTTCAGCTAACATATCAATTAGAATTTGAAAAGCGACCCCATCTTTTAAGAGAGTAGTTATGTCTCTATATACTATTCCTAATTTAGGATAGTCAGGAATGGATCGTATAAGATTCTTTAATTGGTTGATATTTTGTTCTGATTTTTTTTTAGACAACATGTATTTTGGCCTATCGCTCAACTAAAAATAAATTATGTGCAAAATACCAATTTATATTAATGATCTAATCGTGCCCATATTTTTTTCTTTGAAAGATATAATAATCCAGCCAAAATGAATAGGAATATAATGACTTTAAATCCCATTTTTTTCCTTGCTTCTAATTTTGGTTCAGCAGTCCACATCAAAAATGCAGAAACATCTTTAGACATGTTTTCAACAGTTGCTTCTGTGCCATCTGCATATTCAACAATATCCGCACTTAAAGGACTATACATTGCGATTTGATTTCCAGGATAATATTTATTATAATTCATACCATCTTGAAGGTTAAAATCACTAGGCATATCTTCATATCCGTTCAATAAAGCGTAAACATAATCTACGCCTTGCTCTTGATATCCAGTAAACAGATCGACAATCCACATAGGGAATCCTCTTTCCGTACTTCTAGCTTTAGCAATAAGACTTAAATCAGGAGGCAATGCTCCACCATTACTCATACGGGCTATAACATTATTTTCAAATGGAGAAACAAATTTATCACTAGGCAGGGCATTTCTTTCAAACATATCTCCATTACTATCAGGACCGTCTGTAACACTGAACTCTGCTGCAATTGCTTTAGCTTCATCTGTAGAAAATCCTGGACCACCAGGTTCGCTCAAATTTCTATAGTAAACATATTTCATCGAATGGCATGAAGAGCAGACTTCTTTGTAAACCTGAAAACCTCTTTGTAATTCTGCGCGATCATAATAACCAAATACACCAGAAAATGTCCAATCTTGTTCTTTAACCTTAGATACATCTTCACCAGATGCAAATGAAAAATTACTTGAAGAAGCGATTAAAATACAGACTCCTAGCAAAGATAAACTTAGTTGTCTTATTTTACTAAAATTAATTGATTTGCACATATAAAAACTCACACTTCCTATTTTTTTTCATCAATTTTTTTTGTCTTGATTTTTTCAAGCACAGATTTTGTAATACTTTCTGGTAATGGTTTTGGTGTCTCTATTATACCTAGCAGAGGAAAAACAACTAAAAAATGAATGAAGTAATAGGCTGTACAAATTCTTGAGGCTATTAAATAACCACCTTCAGGATTTTGAGATCCCAAATAACCGAGAACTAAACAGTTTGCCAAAAATATCCAAAAAAACTGTTTATATAAAGGCCTAAATGTAGCGGACCTAATTTTAGATGTATCAAGCCAAGGCAATAAAAATAATATACCTATGGCTGCAAACATAAATAATACACCGCCTATTTTAGATGGAATAGCTCTTAATATAGCATAAAACGGTAGTAGATACCATTCTGGTACTATGTGTGCAGGTGTTGACAACGGATTCGCTTCTATATAATTATCAGAATGGCCTAATATATTAGGATTATAAAATATAAACCATGCAAATAATATCAAAAAACATACTAATGCAAACCCATCCTTTACAGTATAGTAAGGACTAAACGGAACAGTATCATGTTCATCTTTTACGCTTATTCCTATTGGATTATTATTTCCTGTGACATGTAGTGACCAAATATGAAGTATGACCACACCAAAGATCATAAACGGTAATAAATAATGCAAACTAAAAAATCTATTTAAAGTAGAATTATCAACAGCAAAACCACCCCATAACCATTCAGTAACCGTACCCCCAACAATTGGGATAGCAGAAAATAAATTGGTTATTACTGTAGCTCCCCAAAAACTCATTTGCCCCCATGGAAGGACATAACCCATAAATGCAGTTGCCGTCATCAATAAATAAATAACTACACCTAATATCCACAAAAGCTCCCTTGGAGCCTTGTAGGATCCATAGTAAAGACCCCTAAATATATGAACATATACAGCTAAAAAGAACATTGACGCTCCAACCGCATGTACATAACGAATTAACCAACCATAGTTTACGTTTCTCATAATATGTTCTACAGAACCAAAAGCTAACTCGGCATTAGGCGTGTAGTGCATGGCAAGAACAATACCAGTAATTATCTGAGTAATTAAACAAAAAGTAAGAACTCCACCAAATGTATACCAATAATTTAAATTCCTAGGAGTTGGGAATGCATTTACACTGTCATGCATTAATCTAGGCAAAGGTAATCTCTCATCGAACCAACGAGATAAACTCGATTTCGGTTGGTATGTAGATAATTTACTCATATTTTAGTTCTCACATTTTAACCAATTTTAATAACACTATCATTTAAGAAAATAGCAGGTGGTATATCAAGATTTTTTGGAGCAGGTCCTTTTCTTATTCTTCCTGCTGTATCATAATGTGATCCATGGCAAGGGCAATACCAACCCCCATATTCTCCCCGAGAATCACCAATTGATTGTCCTTTCGGAACACAACCTAAATGAGTACATACCCCAAGCATAACAAGCCATTCTTCTTTTCCTTCTATAGAACGATTTTGATCAGAGGCTATTGCTGTATTTATAACATTGTTATTACGAGCAAGCCCATCAGGCAAATCATTTAAAGAAACGTTTCTTGCAAGATCAATTTCATCACGAGTTCTTCTTCTAATAAAAACAGGCTTTCCTCTCCACTTAACAGTGATAGATTGACCTACTTCAATACCGCTTACATCAACCTCTATTGTTGATAATGCCAATGCCGTAGAATCAGGATTCATTTGATGAATTAATGGCCATGCCGCAGAAGCTACGCCAACGGCTGCGACAGCACCTGTTGCAAGAAATATAAAATCTCTTCTGTTTGTTTCTTTTTCTGACAATTTTTTACCTCATAAAACGGAAAATATTATCCCTACTGGATGATAGCTTAAGTATATATAGTATATATATATTGATAGAATATTTTTACAACTTAATATACATTATTTTAAATTTTTTTAACACATTCTCATCTGAATAGATTAAAATATAGTTTTAAATTAATATCTATTAAAGAACTATTAAAGATGAAACAAATTAAAATCAAGGGCGTCTTTTCAATAGCACTGTATCAACCAGACATTCCACAGAATACTGGTACTATTATGAGATTTTCTTCTTGTTTTGGTTTAGATTTGCATATTATAGAACCGTCAGGATTTAGAAGTGATAATGTGTCGTTAAAAAGAAGTGGGATGGACTATATAGAAGAATTACAATTTAAAAGACACACTTCTTGGAAAGAGTTTTTAAAATGGTCTGAGCATAATTCAAAGAATCTTGTCTTAGCAACAACAAAAACAGATTATTCTTATCTTGATTATCATTTTACATTAAATGATATACTAATTATGGGTCGTGAAAGTGAAGGTGTTCCGGATAATGTTCATAACATATGTCAAAAAAGACTAACCATACCAATGAAGAAAGAATTAAGGTCACTCAATGTTGCAATTGCAAGCGCAATTATTACAAGTGAAGCCTTAAGGCAAATTAATGTCTCAAAATAAGTGAAAAATAAAATGGGAAATAATTATCATGAAGAATCATTAAAAAAAACAGAAAAACAGCGACATAATTCCGAAATTTATTTTCAAAAATTAAGAAATAATTTGTGTTCATTTTTTGAAAAAGTTGAGAATCAATCTGGATATCTGTACCAAAATGAAAATCCAGGAAAATTTATCCAAAATAAATGGAAAAGACTTGGAGGTGGAGGTGGATTAACTAGCATTATGAGCGGTAGAGTTTTTGAAAAAGTTGGGGTGCATATATCAACTGTGTATGGAGATTCTCCAAAAAACATAACTTCAGATTCAAATTCTGAGATTCTAAAAGATAAATTCTGGGCTACCGGAATATCAGTTATAGCCCATCCAAAGAATCCAAATATCCCGGCTGTGCATTTTAACGCAAGAATGGTAGTAACAGACAAATATTGGTTTGGCGGTGGAGCAGATTTGACACCTGTTTTAGATGCAAGAAGATTACAAAATGATCCAGATACCATTCAATTTCATGATGCGATGAAAAAATCATGCCATAAACATAAAATTGCTGATTATGTTAAATTTAAAAAATGGTGTGATGAATATTTTTATTTGAAGCATAGAAATGAAATTCGTGGTGTTGGTGGTATCTTCTTTGATAATTTATCTAACAATATTAATTCAGATTTTCTGTTTATACAGTCCGTAGGGAAAAACTTTGCAGAGGTCTATCCAAAGATAGTTTTTAACAATTACGAAAAAGAATGGACTAAGGAAAATAGAGAAGAACAATTGATTAGACGTGGTCGATATGTAGAATTTAATTTGCTTTACGACAGGGGCACAAAATTTGGCTTATCGACAGGCGGTAATGTAGAATCAATCCTTTCATCTCTACCTCCTAATGTAAAGTGGCCTTAGAATATTTTTTAGCATGATTCAATAAATCAACTTTAGTAGGTATAAAATCTTCGTTTATCCAATAATTTTCTAAATTACACAGAACTTCACCTAAATATTTTCCTGGAGGAAAACTAGCGTCGATTAAATCACTGCCACGTATGGGAAAATCTGGAACTATCATTGCATGCACTTTAGAATAAAGACTGCTCCACAAAAGATTATCTGTTTCTTTATTATCAAAAATCCATCTTAACAATAAAATATCAAGCATAAAGCTTTTCCCCATATTATAAATTGTTCTATTTATATGAAGATCGTCAAAGTCCGTTGAAATTGATTGCCATTGCCTTAAACTTAATAAATATTTTTTTTTATCATTTGATAATTTTAACACCTTGATTTGTTCTACTAAATATTTCTTATCTTTTATTCTTCTAAACAATATATACAATCTAAAAAATGGGTTAATCTTAAGTTCTAACTCTTTCTCAATATCTAAGAATTTAGATAAATAATTCAAATCATCAAAATCTAAATCAAGCACTTTACAAATATTATTATTTTTCATAACATCAAGCATTGTGATTGGATCATTTGATTTCAAAAGAGAAATAATTTCATTTTGAATACGTTCACTGGATAATTTATTTAACAAATATTTATTTTCTATACAAGCATTCAAACTTTCCTTGTCAATGACGTTGAATAGCAATTGAGCATTTATTCTAAAAAATCTTAATATTCTTAAAGAATCTTCTTTTATTCTATTTTCTGCATTTCCAATAAAACATAATTTTTTTTCAAGTATGTGTTTATATGAATTCAATGGGTCATATAACCTCCCTTCAGAAGATAAATATAATGCATTAATTGTAAAATCTCTTCTGTTTGCATCAATGTATATATCATCAAGGAATGATACCTTAGCTTTTCTTCCATCTGTTGAGATATCTCTTCGAAGCGTAGTTATGTCAAACATTTTATTATTTAAAATTACGGTTATAGTGCCGTGATCTATTCCCGTTGGTATAACCCTAATATTATATTCCGATAATATTTCTGCTAATTTATTAGGTTTCATATCAGTTGCGATATCGATATCTTTAACTGGTAATTTTAATAATATATCTCTAACTGCACCGCCCACTATCCAAGATTTATGATTAGCAGCAGTAATCACATTCATAATTTTTATTAATTCAACGCTATACAACTCAACAAAACTAATATTATTTGGTATTTCTATTTCATACTTACTTAAATTCTTCATTGCTCTAATTTAGCATTATAATCGATAGACCTAATTATTAATTTCATTAACTTCTCCAGAGATAATTGTTCCATTTAGCATGTATGGCGGAGAGTAAGTGCTATTTGCATCTGATCCATACATTAACGCAGTCATATAAAAAAGTGTAATTGCCGAAAGAAGACCTATAACAATCAGAATGTATGTTATTTTTTTATCAAAGTTATTGATATTAATATCTTGATATTTTATATACAAATATATTACGTATATAGTCAAGGGAAGCACTGCTAGCATAAAATGCAAAATGATAATTTTAAACATTAAGTTAAAACCTTTTCGTTAAAATCTTTTAAAATTCTTGCCGTAGCACCCCATATAAAATAATCCATGTAATTATAGACAAAAAATTCTCTCTTAACACCCTTAAATAATTTAGTATGTAATTCAAGATTATTTATATCGTTTATAAAAGAAAGAGGTATTGTAAATATTGAACTAACCTCTCTTTTATCTATAATTGGTTCAAAATTAACACTTGATAAGGCAATAACAGGTGCAATTAAATAATCAGTACCTGTCATGCAAATATCAAGGTATCCCATTATCTCTAATTCATGATTTTGAATTCCAATCTCTTCTCCAGCCTCTCGAATAGCTGTATTTGTTAATGTTCCATCTTTTACATCAACTTTACCACCAGGAAAAGATATTTGCCCTGGATGGCTGGGCATTTCATTTGAACGTACAGTCAGTATTATATGATAATTATTATTAATTTTTTTCAAAATTAATAGAATTGCTGAATGTTTAAAAATTCTTCCACTATATTCAGTATGCAATTTGCTTGTTATTATTTCATTTCTATTTTCAAATAGAGAATTAAAAATAGGTGGGGTTTTATTTAATTTATCTTTCAAAGAAAAATCAATAATATTTGTTAATTTATTCATTATTAAAACATGTATTTATTAAAAATTATCAGATTCCAATGCAATAAAAAAATTATCACTCCATAAACCAAACGTATCTTTAGAGATTTTTTTATAATTGGTACATAAATCAATTACTTCCAGTGTCTGCATTCTTGTAAATACTGCTTCTAGGTTATCCTTTACCTTAACATAAGGAATAATCCCATTATTAACCGGATTAAATGCAAACCTTATAGGATGGTTTTTACCAACTATTAACTCATCATCTACATTTGTCTGTACAGTAATTAATTGACTTTCTGCCACACCTCTTACTTTCATTGACCTTACAATAAATGGTACGTCTAGTACTTTTACGAGAATCTTCTCATAAGGAGTAACTATATAGTATTTCTGGTCATTTTCTAATTTTAAAAACCTTGAAAACAATTTAATCATGGGCTGTCTTTTAATTTCAGATCCTTCAAAAAACCATTTTCCATTCTTATCTATTAAAAATTTCTCGTTAAAATTTTCTATATCACTCTCAAATATTCCATTTTTTTTAAGTAGTTGGTCTATTTTCATTTTTTATCTTATCTAGGTAAGTTTAATATTGTAAATTTATGTTTTCTTTACATAAGGCTTAAGGTTACCGCTTATTCCCATAAATTGTCCCGTACCAAAATCATTATATAGTATGCGCTGTGAATCAACAGGTCCAGGAAATTTTAATTGTCCACTTGGAACGATAGAAAAATTTAATTTTTTATAATAAGTTACATCCCCTACTAAAAGCAACAATAAGTGTCCACTATTTTTGCAATGATTAATACTTTCTTTTATAAGCTTATAGCCAATACCATTTCCTCTATGAGAAGGGTCTATTGCAACTGGCCCTAACAGAAGTAATTCTTTGTTATCATCAGATAAAATTGGCCAATATCTTACGGAACCAATTAATAAATTATCAAGATAACAAACAAATGATAAATTTGTGTAGTGCAATACATTTTCTCTTAATCTATAGGTAGTTTTTGTAAATCTTCCTGGACCAAAAGCAGAAGACAAGAGTCCTTCAATTAATGGTCCCTCGTTTTTTTCTTCTTTTTTAATAATAATATTATTATAATTATTCATAAATATACTCAATGTTTGTACAATTTATATTTTTTTTATACGTGACTGGTTATTTTAAAATAAATAGATTATATTTTCTATAATTGCTATAATTTAATTACTTAAAGGATAAACGATGGGTTATATAAGAGACGGAAAATGGATTGATCAATGGCACGATACTAAAGTGACCAATGGTCACTATGTAAGAAAACCATCGACATTCAGAAATTGGATTACAAAAGACGGTAGCCCTGGACCAACAGGTGTAGGAGGATTCTTGGCAGAAAAAGATCGGTATCATTTGTATATATCTCTTGCCTGTCCTTGGGCTCATAGAGCACTTATTTTTAGAGCTCTAAAAGGCTTAGAAGAAATTATCACTATCTCATCAGTAAATGCTATAATGAAATCTAAAGGCTGGACATTTGAAGAAGGCTTAGGTGTGATACCTGATAGTATAAATAATAAAAAATATTTATACGAAATCTACTTACAAGCTGACCCATTATATGAGGGCCGATCAACTGTTCCTATACTATGGGATAAAAAAACATCAACTATTGTTAATAATGAATCTGCAGATATAATAAGAATTCTTAACTCATCATTCGATAATATAGGAGGCTTAGAAGGGGATTATTATCCCGTTAAATACAGATCGAAAATAGATGAAATGAATGATTATATATATAATAATATTAATAATGGTGTTTATAAATCTGGATTCTCAACCACTCAAGATGCATACGAAGAAGCAGTTACAAGGCTTTTTAATGGTCTGGATTACTTGGAAGATATTCTGTCAAATAATAGATACTTGCTGGGCGATGTTATCACCGAATCTGATTGGCGATTAGCGCCTACATTATTTAGATTTGATAGCGTTTATCATGGGCATTTTAAATGTAATAAAAAAAAATTAAGCGAATATCCAAATCTTTCTCAGTATACTAGGGAACTTTATCAATTTCCAGGTATCAATAAAACAGTTAATATAGAATACAGTAAATTACATTATTACGGCAGTCACGAAACAATTAACCCCCATGGAATTGTAGCACATGGGCCAGATATTGATTTTTCATTAAAACATAATAGGGATTAGATTCTATGGAAAACATGCTTTTCGGTGCTGGTTGTTTTTGGCATGTAGAAAAAATATTCTTTAATACAAAAGGTATAAGTAAAACCTCTGTTGGCTATGCTGGTGGACATACAAAAAATCCAACATATAATCAAGTCTGCTCTGGGATATCGGGTCACGCAGAAGTCGTTAAGGTAGAATTTGATGAACACAGCATATCAATAGAAGAACTATTAAACACTTTTTTTAGTATTCATGATCCTACACAAATAAACAGACAAGGGCCTGATATAGGATCTCAATATCGTTCATGTATTTTTAGCATTAATAAAAATTATATAGATATAATCAAAAATATAATTATTAAAATAGAGAATACAAAAAGATACCAACTTCCAATTGCTACAATACTTTACGAAGATGAAATATTTTGGTTAGCAGAAGAATACCACCAAAAGTATTTAATGAAAAACTATCAATTTTAAAAATTATTAGAAAAAATAAATGTTAAAATATACTATATCTCACATATCTGATCTTCATTTACCAATGAATGAAATACCTGATTATAAAGAATTATTTAATAAACGTATCATTGGGCTTATTAATTGGCACTTAAATAGAAAAAATAATCATAATGAAAATATAATTAAAGACCTTATAAGCGATCTGAAAAAACAAACCTATGACCATTTGATTGTTAGTGGTGATCTAGTAAATTTATCTTTAGAAAATGAATATATCAATGCTTCTGAAACATTAAAGAAAATTAATATTCCAGAAAATATATCTCTTGTTCCAGGAAATCATGATCATTATATAAAAATGGATTACGATCGTTCTATCTTTCATTGGAAAGATTACATTCAAACAGATGAGTTATTATCAAATAATTTTAAAATGAAAAAAGATGCTTTCCCTTATCTAAAGATTAGAAATGATGTTGCATTAATTGGTTTATCTACAGCCATACCTACCCTACCATTTATGTGTTACGGAAAGATTGGCAAGGATCAATTGAAAAATTTAGAAGATATATTTATTTATTTATCCAAAAAAGAATATTTTAAGATATTAATTCTGCATCACCCAATTCATAACGTTGGTCCTTTTAATTTTAAAGGAATTTTAGATAATAATAAACTTATTAAATTATTAAATAATTATAATATTGAATTATTGCTTCATGGTCACCTTCATAGAGATTCTATAACATATCTAAAAACAAAAAAATCAATTATTCCTTGCTTTGGAATACCTTCAAGTTCTAAGATTAGCAAGAAAGAAAAACAGACCTCTTACAATAAATACGAAATTCATAAAGCGAATAATAAATGGAGTTTTAATGCCTTTCGATGCATATATAAAAATGATACAAAAAGATTTACGCAAGAAAAAATAGATTTACATTAAATAAGAAAATTATGAAAATAAATACTTTAAGCTTAAAAATAATATGTGGTGGTATGATATTAGCAATAGCTGTTGGTATTAGGCAATCATTTGGCTTGTTTCTAGAACCAATTAGTTTAGACCTAAATCTTGGTCGTGAAAGTTTTGCCCTTACTATTGGTCTTGTAAATTTATTATGGGGTATTTGTGCGCCTTTTACCGGAGCAATTTCTGATAAATACGGTACAGGGAAAGTCGTTTTAGGGGGCGCTGCATTTTATTCACTAGGACTTTATCTACTAGCAACAGCAGGCAATGAAACAAACCTTTTACTTGGAGGCATACTAGTTGGAATTGGATTGTCTGGTCTTGGTTTTACTGTAATACTTGGAGCTATTGGTCGTGCTGTACCAGCAAATAAAAGAGGGACAGCACTTGGGCTAGCATCTATGGGAGGATCAATTGGTATGTTTGCAGCAATACCAATGGCAGGAAAATTAATTCAAGACTATAACTGGTCTATAGCATTATTAACTATGGTTGTATTGGCATCAGTAATTGCGCCTCTTGCATATGGCATGAAAGGCAAATATAAATTACCATCAAATGATAAAAAAGTTGAAAATTTACAATCAGTTACAGATGCCTTGAAAGAAGCATTAACACATAAAAATTTTATACTATTAACCATAGGTTTTTTTATTTGTGGATTTCATGTAAATTTTATTGTAACTCATTTACCTGCCTACCTATCCGATCTATCCTTTGATTCCTCAGTTGCTACCACAGCTCTCGCTCTAGTTGGCTTAGCAAACATATTTGGTGTGGTTATTGCAGGAAAAATTGGTGACCATGTAGAAAAAAGTAAAGCACTTGTTTATTTTTATTTACTTAGATCTCTAGTTTTTATAATTTATATTGTACTTCCAATCACTCCAATCTCTACATTAATCTTCGCATTTACCTTAGGTTTACTATGGCTTGGAACAGTGCCTCTTACAAGTGGCTTAGTAGCCGCATTTTTTGGACCACGTTATATGTCCATGTTATATGGCATTGTTTTTTTAAGCCATCAAATCGGTGGTTTTGTTAGTTCTTGGTTAGGTGGTTACCTTTATGATAATTCTGGTAATTATAATACAATGTGGGGAATTTCTATTTTTCTTGGTTTGTTTGCCGCATCCATACATTACCCAATTAGAGAACTTGCAGTAGTAAGGCAAATAAAATCAACCTAGTCGATATAGTCTTTCGGCAGTATTATAAAATATATTCTTTCTATCTGTTAATTTTAAATCTTTTGTTGCATCTTTGTATGAATGAATCAATTCTCCATAATTGCACCATATTTTTTCAATTGGAAAATTTGATCCAAAAAGACAACGGTCAGAACTAAATACCTTCAATACAGATTCAATAGTAAATCTAATGTGGTTTGTATCATTTTTATGTATAAAGGTACCTAATCCTGATAATTTTATGTAAATATTTGTAACTGGAGCTAATTTTTTTAAAAAACTTAACCATCTAATAATTCCGTTTTCAGAAGAATCATGTGGCATTCCAGCATGTTGTAGAATGAAATTAATTTCAGGAAATCTTTTTGCCATCTTAATTGCTTGGTCGGCTTGATTTTCAAATATTTGTAAATCAAAGCTTAAATTATTTTCTGCCAAATACTCCAGATTTTTGTTAAAGATTTTATCTTCCATTATATTATCTCTATTGGCATATGAATAATTTTTATTGTTATGCCAATGAAGTTGCATACGTATACCTCTAGTTAAAGGGTAATCCATCAATGTTTCTAACATTTGACGTGCATTGGGTTTTAACAAATCACAAAATCCAATAAAAGCAGAAGGCCAACCACTTAAATTAAAACATTTATCAATA
>Ga0308019_10000624_pt1 | contig 21920 bp, 7 predicted proteins | sample Neamet284_FD_203135 | JGI IMG/M metagenome (GOLD analysis project Ga0308019, IMG submission 203135) | Marine microbial communities from water near the shore, Antarctic Ocean - #284 | ecosystem: Environmental > Aquatic > Marine > Unclassified | place: Southern Ocean | collected 2014-10-01 | reverse complement strand
CGAACCCGGGTCGGCGGGATGAAAACCCACTATGATGGACCTAGCTACACCACACGAGCGACAGCCTGCCCACCAACAACCCGTTGATAACACTTCACCTTTGTTTGTCGGCTTTTTTTATTGTTATATGGGCCTCAGTATATCATTCGAGGGTTGGTATCTGTTCGCCGAGGCCATTCCACCATAGCCATGAATACCAGGTGATTATCGCCGTAATGATCAGAGCGATTGCTAACAAGATCTCATGGTCGAGGAACCAAAACATAGCATCAAGTGCTTGTTGGCCATAGAATCCAATCAGTAAAGCCTCAACTCCAAACCTAAGGCCACGTCCAGCGAACCCTGCAACTACAAATGATTTCTTTTCCATATTTGTCATTCCAGCGATCCATCCAAATACTTTGTAAGGAATTGGTGAGAAGGCGGCGATAAAGATTCCCATTGTACCATATTTTTCGCTCAAAAATATGAGTTTTGAGACATGTTGTGGTTTTGCAAAGCGATGCATCAAAGGATTGCCCCAGCGCCCACCAATCCAATATCCTACTATTGAACCTAGTACTGAAGCGACTGTAATCACAAGCCAAAGCCAAATGACAGTTGGTGTATTACCCATTTCGGCAACTAGCATCGGTAAGTAGACTACATCTGGAGGAACTGGCTGGATTATGGCTTCAGTAAATGAAATTACAGCCAAACTCGCTGGTCCAAAAACATCGAAGGCGTCAATGACCCACTCCTTCCATGACATATGCTTGGCTTTGCGCTCCTTCTCATCAATGTGTGGGTATGCGGTGTCTTGATGAGGGTAGTTCGCACAGGCTTGAGGTAATGCGAGTTCTTGATACAGCGGCTTTGCTATACTGGCCAATGGATAAATTGGCTGGCGGCATATGTGCGGAATCACAAAAAGAAGAACTTGAGAAAGTTTCTGCGCAGCGTTCAATGTTAATTGGCGCAGCCGATATTGACTGGAGAGATGTAGCGCAGTCATGGTTACAGCAAGCCAAAATTGTCGCTGCAAAAAGCGGAGACCTACCACGATTATCCGATGTTGATTTGGACTTATTAGCCCTCACGATTGCCTTAGATGCAACTTTGTACACAGATGATTATCGTCTTCAAAATGCAGTAAAAAATGCAGGTGGGAAAATTGAAAATGTTGGCCAAACCGGTGCAAAGAAAGTTTGGCGTTGGCATTTACGTTGTGAAGGATGCCGCAAAACAATAGATGTTCCTGCAAATGTTGACCGTTCCAAAAAAGGACCGGTCGCGGAATGTGATATCTGTGGCTCAGCAATGCATATCAAGCGTAAGTCCTAACTTTAGTGACTTATTCTTCAGAATTAAGCGCAAGTCCTAACTTTAGTGACTTATTCTTCAGAATCAAGCGCTTCAAGAGCAGATACTTTCTTTTCAAGGTCTGCGCTTTTCATGCCAGCGGGATTAATTCCAACCGCCTTGGCTCTTTGTGCTAATACTTGCTCAGGGGTACGCCCGCCTGCTTCTAAATCGGTAAGAGTATCTCTTGCATTATTGGTTTGAGCTAAACCTTTTTGGAATTCACCTTTGCTTTGGCCTAATGCTTTGGCCATCTTAGGAAGACGATCTGCTCCAAACAAGATAAAGAATAATCCCAAAAGAATAACCAATTCAGTAGTACCTGGAGTAAATGCCATATTGCTTCCTCATTCTATGGCAACGGCCCTTCTTTGTTGAAGTCTTCGCTCTAATTTACTCCTTAACCACCGGAAACAGGAGGTAGTAGTGCGATTTCATCACCACTCATTGGAATCGATTGTAATTGGCAAACTTCGCCATTTAGTGCAACTATTAATCCCATTTCTAACCACTTGGCAGCGCCAAGTTGTTGCACATAATATTGAATTGATTTGCCTTCAATATAGGCAATCTGCAGATTTCTTGCAGATAATTGTTCGGCCAAAGGGCCAAAGGCAATTATCTGTAATACAGCATTGGCCATGTAGCAACGCTCTAAGCGGTAGTTTATCAACGCGTTCTGTTGTGCAATAATCATGCGAACTACGATGGAAGCCAGAGCATTGTGGAAGGTTTACCAAAGCGGCGATAATATGGTGCAAGCAGTTCGCGGTATCGATATCAAATTATTACAAGGAGAGATGGTTGCAATAATGGGCCCATCTGGTTGTGGAAAAACAACACTGCTCAATGTTTTATCTGGAATAGATGAACCCAGTTCAGGTCAAGTATTAGTTGATGGTAAACAATTGTTTGGCATTTCAGATGACGAAAGAACAGAGATGAGAGCGCATAATTTCGGATTTATCTTTCAAAATTTCAATCTACTGCCAGTATTATCTGCAGTTGAAAATGTTGAACTGCCATTGCTATTGATCGGCAAAGCAAGTTCCGAGGCAAGACAAGGTGCTCTCAAGGCATTAGCATCAGTCGGTTTGGAAGACCGAGCCAATCATAGGCCATCTGAACTATCTGGAGGTCAGCAACAAAGAGTTGCAATCGCTAGAGCAATCGTTCATTCACCTTCAGTAATTCTCTGCGATGAACCAACTGGGAATCTCGATAGTGGTACTTCGGGTGAAGTCATGCAATTATTGAAGCAAATCAATCTCGAAAATAATTCCTTATTATTGGTTGTTACTCACGATATTAAAATCGCACAGCAATGTGATAGGATTCTACAGATGGATGATGGACTTATCATCAACGATAACTCTGAGGAGGAGTGATTCTGCTTCTGTCTCTGCTCATCATCAGTGTGATAATACTGGTGCCCAGTTTGATTTCAGTCTATGGTTTAGGGCGCAGAAAACAACTTGGATGGGGCAAAATTAGTTTGTTGATTTTTGGGCCCCTAGTGGATGCCTTGCTTGTATTTGTGCTACTAAATTGGTTGCAATTATCAACCACCAATCAGTGGGTTGGTGCCTTGAGCGTTGCTCTATTGAGCCATGTCTTAATCCAACCTTTGCTAGTTCCTCAACGACTGGTTGTTTGGAGGCTAGCAAGCCAAAATGTATTGCGCAGAAAAAGACAGGCTGCTTTACTCTTAGCCGGTCTTGTAATCGCTAGCGCGATTATTACTTCTTCACTAGTCGTCGGCGATTCCCTAGATGAAACGGTCCGATGGGAAGTTGAAGTGGCCTATGATGAAACAGATCTAATGATTTCAGGGTTCAACCCATATACAGGGGCTAAAGTAGAATTTTCACAACAAATGGCTGAAGATATCTGGCAAGAGATAAACAATACAGAATCACTAAAAGATAAAATCGAAGGACGTCAATATGGATATTCAACATCTGTAAGTGCCAGTTCGCAAAATGGTAACTCAAAGGCCAATATTGCTTGGTTTGCTAGAAACGCCACAGTCGATTCAGAAATGATTTGGTCTGATATTGGTGATAAAGGGCTGAGATTCTCTGATTTATATGAACAAAATATCAATTTTGATGGAGCGCAAACCCCTAGTCAACAATCTATTGCATTTATTGCAGTCGATACTGTCTTTGCTGAAGAACTAGAAGTTGACATAGGGGATTTAGTCGAAGTTGATTGGTTTGTTAGTGAAGATGGAAAAAGAGTTCGCAAAGAAGGAACATTCCAAATCCTTGAAATTGTAAAAAATGTCGGTCAAGGAGCGAGAGGTGGCACGAGAACAGCATCTATGTTCACCGATTTAGCGACTTCCCAAACCCTCCATTCGCTTGATGATAAAATCAATAATGTTGCATTTTCCTTGGATGATTCTTTGACATCACGTAAGCAAATAGACCCGCTATTGGAACAGGTTGAGGAAATAATTGACAAACACATAAAATCATCAGATGTCGGATTGGAATTATCTGTTGAAGAATCATCAGGGGCTCTTACAATCTCATCAACAGCAGGGTTAGGCCGTGTAAACGGGGAAGATGTATCTGCTCTTAGAGAAAATCTAACATCTCTTTCCCCCGATAGTGTGATGATGGAAATATTGCAAGTTCCATTGATAGATGTTCAATTTGATGATGAGCAATTGATTACGCTCAGTGATTCAACTATTGCCACTCTCTACAAAGGACAAAGAGGACTATGGCATACTAGTGCCAACGGTGTAGGATTCCAAATCGGGGGTGCAGGAGATGCTTGGATTTGGAGGGCACCAGACGAAGGGCTACTAGGAGATTTTGCACTAGCACCCGATGGAGTTCAGGGATTGATTTCGCATCAAAACGACTTGTTTTTAGCATCGGAAAAAGATTTAAATTCTGATTATGTAGAATCGTTTTCAAGCGAAAACCAGATTCTATCAATTGCTGCATCTTACCAATCAAATCTAGGAGATGAATACCAATGGCTAGTAATTAGTGAAGGTAATGATTCAATAGCCATTCAATCATTCGATAGTGATTTACAATCCCTTGCACCAGCATCGGATGTCATAGATAATTCTGGGCGAATTATCTCAAGCGACTTTGTTGCCAATCAACAAGGGCTGCATCTAATGATTTCTGGATTACTCAGCGATGAATATTATAAGGCTGAAAACACCTTCACCAATGGCACATTTACGGGGATTTTCACATTACAAGCTGAATCATCTTCATTCCCTACTCAAAATATTTCTCAGATAGACGGTCCGATAGCAGAATCCTGCGACTCAACAACATCAATACAATTTGAAACTGATCAGAACTGGTGTTCTTACGAAAATGGTCTACTTCAATTTAATGATAACCTGCAGATACAATCTATTCGCTTACCATTGCTATCAGATGCGCCTGGAATCGGCGCAATGCCGCAGATGTTCTTGGCATTTGGAGGCGCCAACTCAACATTATCTGTTGAAGATGGAAGTGTGTTATTGTCCACGAGGATGGATGCACTTGAATCACTCGATAACGATAGCCAGTTTTGGGTTAAAGGCGTGTTACCATATGCCTTTGGAAACAGTTCTGCAACCAGATTAATCTATGGTGGTCAATACAGTTCAGTACAAGGTTTTGAAACACTGGAACAACTTGATTCTATCGTATTGGGATTGGTCTCATTAAATGATGCAGAACAATTGGCATTAGCCGATGATGATGAGCGTTCAATATTACTATTATCTGGTGGAGGTTTGAGTCCTAATTCAACAACAGACCAACAAGTCATTGCGGCTATACAATTGTGGTTTGATGAAAGGTCAACAATGGAAGATAGTAATCTCATCTTATCTCCTGTAAAATTACAATCTAGCGAAGCAGCAGCGGAGACGAGTGGTGTAATGGCCGCAATGTTCCTTGTTTTCGGTTCATTCACCATCGCAGCAGGAATCTTACTGGTTCTAACTATCATAATGATGCTTTCAGAATCACGTAGGGAAGAAATGGGCACGATAAGAGCTCTCGGCCTAAAGAAAGCAGATGCAAGGGCACTAGCAGTACAAGAAGGAGTATTAGTTGCAAGCGTTGCAGGATTGGTAGGTTCTATTCTTGGTTTGTTATTGGCTTGGCTGATAAGTATTGGATTCTCAAATATTTTCTCTTCGGTTGGAGCGGGGTTATTTCGTTTCAGTTGGACTATAGATTCGGTTCTTGCTGGATGGGCTTGGGGGTTCCTCATAGCGATCGTAACACTTTGGGCAACTGCGATTTGGTCTTCAAACCTGAACATAGTTCAAGCCCTTCGTGGTACTGCTAAAATCGACAATGAAGGAGTTCCTTGGACGTTATTACTAGTTCAGATAATTATGGCAGGAGGCCTTGCAATATGCGCTCTTGGTCTAGTCTTGGTAGGCTTTGGAAGTGGTTTGTCTTACATATTGTGGGTAGGAGCAGGTATTTGCCTTATCATCATGCTAACTCCTGTATTGACCTGGCAAGTGGTACTAAAACTGAAGGGAAAATCAAACTTCATAGCGAACTTGGCGCGCCACAGAGGAAGAAATACACTTGGGTTAACAGGGGTTTTGCTATTGCTTTGGACTTTGCTATTAGCACCAATTGACCCAGTAAGGGCAATGGCAACACCCAATGAATTTGCTTTCATCACCCTCGGTCTGATAGAAGTATTCGCTGGGGTATTGGTTCTAACAAGTTTAGCTCCCCTTGCTGTGCAACGGATTGGTAAGGCTAAATTGTTAACAAAACGCTTAGGGCCAGTAATTCCTGTTGCTCTTGCCCATCCGCTATCAACGCCAATGCGTACTGCAGTGGTGATGGGAATGTTCTCAATAACTGTATTTTCAGTAATTGTCTTAGGCGGATATGCCGAGCAATTTGAAAACTATTCAGGCGATTTCGTATACGAAGCAGAAGGTGAATTCGAGATATTGTTGATGGCTCCAGCATCAAGGCCTCTACAGTTGGAAGAAAATCATTTAGATTGGGATCTAAATACAACGGATAAATCGATGATAGATGCCACTGGAGGAGTTTATCGCTCAACAGTTTTCATAGAGGATTCACAAGGAGAATCTATGCCGTATTTATTGCGTGGTTTTGATGAAGGCTTTTCACAACATGGAGGACTTCCTCTTCACATTTGGGACGAAAGTTTAGGGGCGACCGAGAAAGATGCATGGAATTCAATTGGAAATCGTAACGACATAGTCTTCATTGATGCTTCCTTTGGACTTGAATCTGCTTCAGCTGAAACCGCCCTTGTTCCGTTGAGTTTTTCAATTGGAGATTCAATTTTGCTAATTGAAAGTTCCAACCCTGCAAATACTAGACTTGTACAGGTTGGTGGCTTCTTAGAACAGTCCTCATATTTGTTTTCTGCAGGCATCTGGATGAACGAAGAAGTGGTTGAACAACAATTCTCTGGAAAGTTAGAACGATTGTATGTCAGTGTTCCTGATAATGCCAAAGCGAGTGAAGATTTTGATACTTCGAATCTAAAGTCATTTTCAGTAACTGGGAAACCGAGTGATGCGAGATTTGCAGCTGCTGAGGTTGCTGAAAATCTTGAACATGATCTATCCGGTGAAGGAGTTACAGTGTTGGTACTTTCTGATGAAGTAATGCTAATACAATCTCTTGTTCTAGCAATCTTGGCTATCTTTGAAGGATATTTAGCGCTCGGATTAATAGTTGGCATCGCAGGAATAGGGGTCGTAACAGTTCGTTCCGTATCGGAAAGGAAACGAACGATTGGAGTTCTCAGGGCTTTAGGATACCGTTCACGTATGGTAACAATATCATTCCTCGTCGAAGTATCATGGGTTTCTGTACTAGGGATGTTGAATGGAGTCATCGTGGCAATAGGTTTTCATCGAGCCCTCTATACAGCATTTTGGCAGTCACAGGGTGCAGAATTTACCTTGCCATGGAATTCTATATTAATCGTATTTTTCGGTGGCTGGTTGCTGGTATTAGTGGCCACTGCAGTTCCAGTTAGTAGAGCGGCAAAGATTTCACCCGCTGCAGCATTGAGGGGTTACTAATTTTTTTGTTTAGGGCCATATAGTTATAATTACTATATTTTCTTCATTTTAACCATTTTAATTGAATAATTGAGATATATTAAACGCGCCGTTCAAAACTACTACTTTCTACAAATGATCAGATCGATTCCGGGTTAAAATGTGATGCTAAGGGTGGTTGGAGTGGGTTTTTGACACCTTGATGGTCTTGAATTGTTCTATGCTCTATTTTGCTATAGTATAAATACGAAGCATGAAGTGGTGTAATTCACCGAACCAACGGAGGTATGAATATGCGAAAAATGACCCCAATGATTCTCGTCGCTTTGATGCTAGCAAGTATTTTTGCTAGTATCGACTTTGTCGAGCTTGAAGAAACCGTGATAATTGAAGAAGCAGGTGCCCGTTCAGGTGCAGATGCAGAAGCAATTGCCATTACATCACCGAAAGAAACAAGTTGTAACAACAACGGCTGTAGAAACGAGCTAAAAGTTGGCGAAGTTACAACCTTTGCTGCATTCATTAAGAATAGCGGCGACGCTGCAATAGATGAGATGGGTTACTCTGTAACCGTCTATTCTAATGATGGTAGCGGTAATGCTGGAGCAATCGTGCTAGATGCACTAGGTAACGAACTAAGTTGGGAAAATGGAAACGTTATCTGCGACGACATTCTTGCTTGCCCAGTTTCTAGCCTCGCTGCAGGAGCAATCCTCGCTGGAGGAAAAACAACTCTCCAAACAGAATCTGGAAATGATATCCAATGGACTCCAGTTGCTGGATTCTATGTTATTGAAGTCGTAGTCAATGCTATTGGCGATGTAGACCCTGGTAACGATGTTCAACAAATTATTGTTAATGTCGTAGACTGGACTGACATTGCAGTTGAACTGTCATGGAATGGACAGGACTCAGATTTAGTGACCGGTTCAGATGAAAAGGCTTTCACTCTAACAGTTACATCCAATGGCTCAGCTACTAATGGATTCAATCCTAGAAACGTTTCAGTTCGTCTGCTAGTTCGCGGAGATCTCATATCCGCACAAAGTACAACTAATGATGATTTAATCGCGGGTACTGATGGTGGTGGTGCTGGAATTAATTATTTAACCGCTGGAACAAGCGGGCAAATGGTTGAGACCTTCCGACATGGTGAAGATCCAAATAATGTGACAAACGAGACAAGAACTGTATTGAATTATCAAAGTGTTTGGACATATGAAGGAAGTGTACTGCCTGATAGTGTTGCTGAAACAGGAACATATTATTTGGCAGCAGAATTAGTAGATTATGTTGATTATGACTCATTTGAATCATGCTGGGAAACATTTACCGATAACAGTACAAATGAAAGCACTGAAACAATCTTCTACCATATGTGTGAAGAAACACAGAATTCGGATGATTACCCTAACTCTAATACAGACAGAATTGATGGAGCAATATCTAACTATCACGATATTCGTATTACAACTCTTACTGTGTTCCAAGGATATGATTCCAATGGAGACGGTGAACCAACATATTCAGTTAGCGACGGGCAAACCGGAGATCTGAATGTGGGTATGTCTAGGATACATGTTCAAGTTGAACATCGTGGCAGCAATGAACTGACTACCTATGATTGGGAAATAACCTTCACCACTACCAAAGAAGGTGAATCCAATTCACAAACAAGCACTGTAGATAGTTGCGAGGGTGTAGACCCACCATATATGCATGCAGAGTTAGGAATGAACGCATCGGCAATACCTCCGGCGTCATTAACCGGATTTGCATGTGATCTCATCGTTCTTGAAGAAGGTGTTCACACATTCGAAGCATCTCTAACACTACTGGGCAAGTCAACAGACCAACGCCCTTCAAATAACGATAAGAGCATGACTCTTGATGTTGTTAACAACCTACCAATGATCACATCATTTGATTTGAATACACTTGGTGACTTGGTAGTTGGGCAAGAAGAATTCCTTCAGATGTCTGTACAAGCATTCGATGTAGATGACCCATCAGGCGAATCTCTTGAATACTCATGGGCCTACCAAAATGGTGCACTCCCTGGATGTGGCGGTTTAGCAGGTGTTGGAACAATCTGTCAATTCCCAATAGTAACTGAATATGTAATGATATTCGCAGTAACAGTTACTGTTACTGATTCAGAAGGCGCTTCAGTCAGTGAAGAACTGATGCTAGAGATTTGGAACAATGGTATCGGATCAGCAACTACTGAATCGGGAATCAAAGTACAATATCCAATCACGTATTGGGCTCCAAGTCAATTTAATATCACTGCCTCAGATGGTGATTTAACTTCATTCATGGACAAAGAACTGCCAGGATATACAGGAACTTATGATGCGATTGGTGTTGTTGAATTCGCACCAGAAAATGGACTGAGTGCAAATGATGTTCTATCTCAATCAATGTCAGTAACTTTTGATAAGAGCCTAGGTGCAACATCACTTTGGTATGTCACTGATGCTGGTTTGTGGACAGCGATGTCAACAACTGTTGAGGATGTAGATGGAACAACATCAATGTTCGACTTCGCCTTCCCTGCAGATTCAGCGACCTTACCTGCTGGAAGTCTTGTATTGATTGGTGCTGCACTTGAAGAAGCAGCAGTACCAGTTGCAAGTATTTCTGCCTTTGATGCATCAGCTGGTAAAGGTGGAGCATTGGTGATGAACTGGAATGTTTCGACAATCCTTCTTTCATCCGACAGTGAAGTTGTAACAATTACCTGCGACACTACCGACCCTCTATGTGTCGCACCACAGCCGGCAAATGCTGTGCCTGGTGCAAAGACCTACACTTACTCTGGTACTAACACTGTACATGGAATGTCATATGATGTCTCAGTAGCAATTTGTAATGCTGCAGGCTGTAGCACTCCGATCGGAAGTGGAACTATTATTGCCGACAAGGCAGTTGATGGTGGAGTATCTGCTATGAACATGGCAGTGCAAGCAGTTGGAGAGGAATGGACTGTTTCATGGTCTGCAACAGGGGAGACCTTTGATGTTAACCACTGGAATGTCTGTTATCAAAAGCAAGACTCATTCGATGCAGCAAACATGCCATCACAATGTGTTTCCACAGTAGGTGCAACTGATACTACAATCAATATTTCAATGCCAACCGCTGAAGGAACATGGGATTACTACTTCACTGCAGTTCCTGTAGATGGACTAGGTAACTCTGCTTCAGCAGCAAGTATGAACAGTATCGAATATAATAGAGATGTTGCAATCGACAATCCAGACGATGGCGAAAATATTGGTGTCGATGGTGAAACTGATGGTGTCCCAGCAGGAATTTGGGGTCTAATCGGAGGATTAATCCTCGTTGCAATTATTGCTAGCGCTGTAATACTTCGCCGTGGCGATGGTGATGGCGAAGAGAACAAAGATTGGGATTACTGATCTTTAGACAAACCGTCTGAAACTAATCAATGGAAGGATTTGCCTGCGGGCAAATGCTTAGTCGCCAAGGGGGCAGCTGCGGCTGCTCTCTTGGCTCTTCATTACGTCTTTATCCATTCTTGCTTTAGAAGGCAGGGCAGCAACTCTCTTGGCTCTTCATTACGACTTTCATCCACTCTCCTTTGTGGATTCCAGGACAACAGATATCTTGGCTCTTCATTACGACTTTCATCCACTCTCCTCTGTGGATTCCAGGACAACACAAACCTCTTTCCATGCAATAGGTGTTTGGAGTGATTTCAATTCAATCGATAAGATTTTTTTAACCTATACATATGTGATCAAATGATTTGATCATTATTCACTATTATCTACGATTTTCTTCATTATCAATATTATTTAATTTAAAAAATTGTAATATTCGGCGATGTATTCGGCGCACTAATTTCTCAAAGTTGGATTGTCAATTAATAGATTTAAATCAGGCTGATTTTTTGAAACTTTTTCCGCTTTAGGTCCATCTCTCTTTCTAAGTATATAATAGAAGTAACATTTACAAATGGATTGTACCACTCAAGCGGGGAAATCGGGGCGCAGTATGTTGGTTCCAGTTGGTGTAAATAGTGAAGCATTCAAAGAACATGTACCCCAATCCTCATAAGCGGTGCTAAGCCTGCGATGCAGTGCATACAGTCCGTATGAGGTGAATGAACAATGTTGGGAACAAAGAAAACCACACAAAAGTCTGTCCTTAGTGGAATCGGTATGGCACTGTTATTGTGTCTGCTCATGGCGTTAATGCCTATGAGTGGATTCGTGACAAACAACGCTGGCGAAATTGATTTCGTCAACGCTGCTGAAGAGTCGGAAGATTACTTCAAGATGCCAGAGACCATTGAAGACACAGACTATGAATATGACCAAGCCCTTGAACTCAAGGGAATGAGAGACCAAATGACCAAAGCTTACATCACAGAAGATGGAAAGATTGCTCAACTAGTTGCTAGTGAGCCAATCAACTACCTTCTAGATGACGGCGTATGGGATGAAATTGACTTGAACGTCGTTGCGACAGCAAACGGCTGGGAAGTCACCAAGAACACCTTCACAGCAGAATTTGCTGCAGAAGTTGCTGGTGGAGTCCGAGTTCAAACCAGTCAATTCGTCGACCCGATCTACACTGGTATCAACCCAACAGTTGTAACCATTGATGTATCTGGAGAGGCGCCAATGCCGCTAATGGTTGCTCCATCTAATGATGGGCCAACAGTTGGTGGAAATGTTATCCGATACCCAATAGCAGAAGGATATGACTTGGATTACACAGTCGAGTCAACACAACTGAAGCAGAACCTCGTAATACGCGAGCGTCCTGTCCTTCAGCCTAATGCAGCCTGGTTAGGACTTTCTGAGGCAGTTCAACTGCCACTCGGATATTCCTTGTACCTTGGTGACACACTCCTTGGTGAGGAAATCACACAAACTCAAGAAGCACTACAAATTCGTCATACAGAAACTGGAGAACTACTAGCTGAGTTCCCAATTCCTATGGTAATCGAAGAAGGTGCAGAAGCTCCATATGTTGCAACATACTTTGTTCAATCATATGGTTCTCTAATCATCTTAACAACAGCAGTTGACACAGACTGGTTACTTTCAGAAGACAGAGTCTTCCCACTTGCTATCGACCCTACAATTAAGGTCACATCCAGCACTGGTGGATATTGTTATGTATACTATGCAAACTGCTATACTAACAGCAATCGCTACCTTTACAGATACTACAGTACTAACTATTATCTGCCTTGGCACAAGTACGTTTTCAGCAGCAACAACGCTCTACCGACCGGTGCTACTGTTGATTCAATCGCATGGAAGCAATATGTTTCCTATGCATACGGAAGCAGTTCAAGCGTAGCCATCACAGCAACTTTGATGGAGGCGTGTGGAACAGATGCAAAGTATAACTGGCAAATCACAACTGCATCATGTTCAGGTGCACTCGCTGCATCGAACATCAAGCAAAATTACGGTGGAACTAGTGCAAGAAAGATGCAATCATCTATCTGGAACTCTGCAGCAGTTGATACCTATGCTCAAGGAACTGGTTGGAAAACAGCTGACATTTGTACAACAGCAACAACTTGTGCATCTAACACAGCCGCTGGATACATTACATCTGCTCAAAGCAATTCTGGAACTATCGGAATGGGTGCAAGAATGACTTCTTCAATCTATACGTATACATATTCAGCGTCAGGTGGATCATCTAACTCCTATATCCAGATAGTTTATTCTGGTGGTTCTGATACAGATGCTCCTACATCTGACTTCGCTCCATATTCTGGAATCACGTCATATGCTGAGGGTACACGAACTTTCTTCACCACCCTTTCAGACATGGCTGGCGTAGATACAACATCCGCTAATGGACCAACTCTACATTATTCATTGAATAATGGCACATGGTCTAGTGTTTCCGTTTCAAGTATTGGAACTTGTACTTCAACTTCTTCAAGTTGCAGATTCAAGGCTACAACACCTTCAGTTGATGCTGGAGATTACCTGGAATACTATTGGAAGTTCCAAGACCTAAACCAAGGAAGCAACGGTGCTAACGTTGGATATGACCCTGCATTAACAGGTTCGCAAACAACTCCAACACCTTACTACTTCGCAGTAGAAGATGTTGCAAATGCTGGAACAGACCAGAAGTTTACCGTTTCTACTACGGACGTTAGCGGTGGAGGATACAACTATCCAAATGTTCTTAACCGTCAAATGACCTACTTCGATGGAAGCGACGAATACCTCTTTGAATTCGACACTACAAGTTGCGGTACTGGAAGCCAAGCGTGTTTCTATACAACATCTTACTACTTCTATGCTAACTGGGTAACACAATGGACAACTGCTCCATCTACTGGATATAATGGAATGGGTGGAACAAGATCAGGAATTGATATGCTCCACAAGGACGATAATGGATATCTAACAATCAGTGCAAAGAACGGACCTCAATACAACCTAATTATGTTGTATGATAGTTCTTCTAACTCATGGGCAATGGTTGGACTCGGCGATAAGGCTACATCCAGCACTTCCCTAGAAATTAACGACCCACTATCAGGTGGTGCTGCTGCAACCAAATCCAATGGATATGGTTACAACATTGCCTATAAAATCGCTATCCCAGGCGGTATTACTGGTTCATTCGGTAAGTTTAATTTCAATGCTACTGGAAGTTCAACTTCCGCTAACATGCTTTGTGTAACTGACAATGGTGCTTACTACTTCTACCGAACTAGTTCAGCATCAGGTGGAAGTTGTTCATCTGCGTATTACTACTTCGGAAGATATAACGCCATTACCACTTACACGTGGTCTGGATTTGCATTGTCATTAGGATACTATGGACAACAAGCGTCTACAGGTTCTATAACATACAAGGTCGGCCTGGTTGCACCTCAACCAGATACCTTCGCACCTACCATGGATCACTCAGCATTAAGTGATTCCCATAGTAAGGATAGAACTGTTTCAGTAACCCTTACTGATGCAGGAGATCCACCTTCAGGATTGAATACAAGCACTTCAGCCGGTGTAGGACCAACATTGTACTACCGTGTCAATTCAGCAGCAACTTGGACCTCAATGCATATGAGTTCTGAAAAAGTTGATGATGCTGATTGTGCATCGATTGCTTGTACATGGAGTGCCTCTATTCCTACATTGGAACGTGGAGACTCTGTTGAGTATTACATGACAGCACAAGATACTAGCACAGCGACTTCTGGTGTAAACACTGTAACTTCTTCAACAAACACATTCGAAGTTGGCGACCCTAACAAGATGATGGTTATTGAATGGAGAGATATGGGTTATACCACAAGTTACCTATGTACCTATCAAGTTGTAATGTACGACGTTACTAACGAAATTGAATTCAAGTACGATACTGGTTGTGGTGTATACTACGACTATATGACTACTGGATACCAAGACAGTACACGTGGTAAGGGAGAAACTCTACGTGCTGGATCTGGAAGTTACCAAGCAGGAGCAAATATCTTCTCCAACAACTTCCGTATTTCAACATCGGCGACTTCATATGGTCACGAGAACTTTGACCTTGGAATCAAGAACTTAGAAAATGCACAAGCAGCAATTATAGGTTCTTCGAATGGTAATCCGTCAGCATACTATTGTGCATACCGTTTCAGTAGTTACGCATCACAGTGTGCTGCAAACATCGACATCCCTGAGGACTTCGCAATCGAATATTTCGGTACAGAGTTCAATGGATCTGACAGCAATGACAGAATCCACCTCAGCCGTCATGGTGTAATGCAGTTAATTAATTCGGGTAGTACAAGCACATACAGATCTATGAGCTCTTATTACAGCGTTCCAACAGAACTGCCAAACACGAATTATTACTCTAAGACAAATCTTCTTGCTCCAAACTGGGGCGGATACGGGTCTTACTACTGTTACAAGACTACTACAGTTGACTGTGGTGTGTACTACCGAGTAATGCCATTCGAAGGAAAGGGTACAGATGTTGAATCTGATATTACTGTTGATACAAATTGGGATCTATCTGATAGCCCAATTAGAATTAACCCTTCTAATGATTACTTGTCAATTTCAGCGAATCTACAGATTCAGCCTGGTGTAGTCATTCAAGTGGCATCCGGAAAAGGTATTTCCTTTGATGGCGCTTGTGATTCATTTACCGCTACTGGAAATGTAACTGACCATATTTTGTTTGAAGGTCAAGCAGGAGCAACATGGGCTGGAATCGCGTTCACAAACTCCTGTTCTACAGGAACTGATGACCGCCACGAGTTCGCATATGTTGATTTCGCTAACACCTCGGATGCAGCAATTGCAGCAGGTAGCCGTCACGGTGCAACACCGACATCTAACGCAAATGTTGGAAACTTCACAATGAACCACGTTACCTTCAAGAATGTCGTTTCTGCCTTCGAGCATGGAAGCGGACAAGGTACTGTTGTTACAATGAGTGATTTCAGTGTTGAAGGAAGTACAACTGCTAACACAGCATGTTTCAACTTCGCAGAAGACACAGTTGCAACATTAACTGAAGGTACAATGAAGGATTGTAACACCGCAGGAACTTCCTGGGGTGGAGCGATTGTTATCGCAGATGGTGCATCAGCCGGTTCAACTGGCGGTTCACTATTCTTAGAGAACACATCGATTACCAATTCTTACGTCAACTTAATCGATGTAGATTTGTCAATGGTTACTGTATCTAACGTTACTGCAAGTACAACAAGCGCACAATCAGGAAGCGCAATTGCTTCCTCTGCTGGCGCAGGTTCTGAAGTTGTTCTTTACAACTTCGATGCAGATGACTATGCCTCAGCATCTATCGATGCTATCGGCTTGATCAACATCAACGATGTAGACTTGGGAACTGCTAACTTTGCTATAACCCCTGGTGGCTCATCGAGTACTGCGGCTGGACCATCTGGTGCAAATGCAGTAATCGACACGCTAACATCCGGTGATCTTCAGATGAACCGAATGCATCCAAGTGTCTTCACAGATATTACTGCAGGAGATATTGGAATGTACGGAAACGCAATTACAACAGATATACTTGACTTGACTAACTTTGATGTTGGCACATGGCAACTAACTGGCTGTGGATGGAATGTTAACATGGATGCAATCAATGCAGACCTTGTCTACAGTTCATGTTCAAGCAGTGCTGCACCTAATACAGTTGTAGTTTCTGATGGTACGATTACCCACACAAATTCAGTTACATCTGCTCTATATGCACGTAACACAGTGATGACTGTTGGTGAGACTACAATTACTAGTACAACTGCTGGTACAGGAACCATTTACCTTGCTAAGGCAAGCACAAACGCCAAGATAACCTTGATCGATGTGACTCAGAATGGAAACGATTGTGCAGACAATACCGGAGACAGTGCAAACTGTAACTGGGATGCTGCATCTTCCGCAACTATCTGGTTTGGTGGAACTGCACAAGCAAGCACCTACAGATTGGTAAATACTGGTACATCTGGAAGTCCAGTTTGGTCTCAAACTTGGAAGTCTGGTCATACCGTTATTGCTTCAGTTGTTGACAGTAGTGGAAGCCCACTCTTCGAAGTTGGCTCCCACATCACTGATATGAATGGAGTTGCAGATATTTGGGTTGTCACAGGTGATTCAAATGGAAACACCTATTCCGACCACAACATCCGTGCTTTCGGTTCTGCAGGACAAAATGAAACACTGCATACCGACGCTTGGTACCCATCTTCTGGAGTTTTCAACATCGGAAGCAGCATTGAGTTGTTGCTAACACCTGCTCCAGTTAATTTCGATCAAGCTGGAATGGATTGTGCTTGGTTGGCTGCTAACGTAACTCATGCCGCTATGCAAACCTTCCCAGGTTCAGGCGTCTATGAGTTTGACAGTACGACAATCACAATTTCCGCAGACCTATTACTTGATGGATGTACTATCTCGCTACTAGGCTCGGTAATGGCTGTTAGAAGTACAGCAACTTCTTCACCAGTTCTTTCTATCAGCAATGGTGGTAAGTTGATTGTAACAGTTATCTCAAGCAGCCCTACAGTTGGAACTCTCAAAGCAGAGAGCTCAACTTATGGACTACATCTTGATCTCCAAAATGGTGGAACTCTGGAAGTAGATGCTGGTATTGTACGTGATGTTGCGCAAGACGCAGCTACAAAATCTGCAATACTTGTTGGCGATGGTGCAACATTGACTATGATGAATGGAGCAACAATCTTTGGCTCATCAGCATCAACAGATGACATGGCTACAGTCAAGGTCGATGGTGGTACAATCAATGTCGATGATTCTTCAATTATCAACACTGGTAACACTGGAACAGCTCTTTGGGTTGAACAATCTGGTGGAAACATCAATAACATTATTGTGAAGAACGGTGCAGTAGGTATTCAAGCCTACAACGGCGCTCCTCAAGTCAATGGATTTACTTCAACTGACAACACAATTGGTGTCGATGTCTACGGTGGTATGTCACTTCCTACAATTTACCGTTCTACTCTATTGAGTGGTAAGGCAACTGGTTGGGAAACATACGAAATCGACTTGTCATCATACCTAGGAACAGGTGAATACTTGCAAGTAGGTGCAAACAGTATCTATGGTGGCGGTAACGCTCACCCTCTATACAACTACGCATCGAGTAAGTACTACATGATGACCGACCGTTACAACATTCAGTTGGAAGATGATGCAGGAAACTCTTGGAACATCACTCAAGGTGATGATCTTGGATACTACCCATACAGTGCTACTGACCCAGCGTCAGGAGTAGGATATACAGCAACATATGATGGCGGTACCGGTGGTGTACCATCCTATGACTGTAACTATTATGGTTATTCATATGGTCCAAACGCGCCAACTACTCAAGATGGATACATGTATTATCTTTGGAGATATTGGCCTGGCGGTCCTGGAACAGTTCCAAGCTACCCTGCTTACTACAGTTATCCTCCACAGTTTGGATTTGACTGGGAAGGAATTGAAGATGTAACTCCAACAGGTAACGCAGCATACTATCCATACCATTACTGGGGATACTACTACAACTCATACCATGGTGGCGCAGAAGGAACAACCTTTGCACCTCCAGAAGGATACAATGGATTGTTTGGAAGTTACAACATCTGTCTTGACTATGCATATTCATATTACATGGATGCAGGAGAAGGCGCACGTTTGACTTACCCAATTGTAGATATCTCTGCAAGCAACATTACCAAGGTCACTCTTTGGATGGATGTTTTGCACAACCGTGCAGACAACTACCAAGACCGTTTGGATTTCGTTGCTCGTAGTGGTAACGACCCTGCTGAACTAGGAAACTATGTCCGTGAATCAGGTACTGCTCTATTCAAGGATGGAACAATCACCGGTGCAGACACAGGTATCGAAGTCGGTGGTGCATTCGCTGCTGCTCACTTTGACAATGTAGATGTAACAAGCCCTGTTGATTCAGGACTGGAAATTGTAGGACAAACTGCAGCAACTACTACTGGACTTGGAGTCACAGGCGGTACATATGGTGTACTTGCTGGAACTTCAGCATCAGGTAGTATTGATCTGCTAGATTTGGACCTTAATGGACAAACATCTGCTGGTATATACTATGTCAAGGATATTACTGGAGAACTATCTGGAAATATTACTAACTCTGCTGGAGCTGGATTCAAGTATGGTCCACTGTCTGCAAGGGATGTTTCCTTTGATACAGTGGCTATCCAAACCAATGCAATCGGTGTCGAAACTGCAGGAACTGGAACTATCACAATGCAGGATGTCATAATGGGTAATACCGTAGACATCTCAATTACTGGTACTGCAGCTGTTGACTTTATCGAAGGAACAATTGATGTTAATGCGGTTTCAGTTACTGGAAGCGGATTGTTCACCAGAATGCGTGAATTAGCAGTTACTCTAACTGCAGATTCAAATACAGTTTCTGGTGCTACTGTTAATTTGTTGGATTCTGGTGGCAGTTCTGCTGGATCTGGAATAACCGATATCAACGGTCAAGTCAATGGACTAACATTCACGACTACAACTGTGGACAACGGTGGAATAACAATTCCAACTCTAACCGGTTACCAAGTCTCAACTATTGCAGAGATAGATTATTCCTACACATCTTCAACAAACAACATAATGGATTTCCGCTACGCATTTGAGGCAGCAACACTGTCTGATGCGAGTGGGAACACAGAAACTGTTGATCTGGTTGACCAAATCACAGACCGTGTTTGTTACGGATACGCTTCTTCATCATATGTGATGGTAGCTAGATGTCAAGGATATTTGTCTACTGCAGGTTCCCGTTCAATGGACACTAATGGAGATGGAACAAATGATGGTACTGAGTACGGATACTACGGTGGAATTGCTGAGGATATGTCTAACAAGACCATAATGGTCGATGTACCATTTATGTATATCAACGGTGGCGATGATTACAACTTTAACGGTTCGACCATCCTATCTACCGGCGGTTACACATACTACGACACACAACGTTGGTATCCTAAATCACCTTATGGTTCATCTTTCTACATGACTGATGGTTCTATGTATTCCATGATGACTAACCCAGATACTGGAAGCGCAATGGGAATTGAGCTCGGATACCAATACTACTCTTTGAATTTGATTATTGATAATTCGACATTGAGTGGTATTGCATCTATTGCTACAGCGAATGGCTACGACTCTCCCTGGTATACTTACAATTGGGAAGTAGAAGAAGTATCTATTACCAATTCTGATATTAGCCATTTCCGTGGATATACCAGTTTGAATAATGCGATACTCTATACTGATATTTGTATTATACTCGGTGGTGGAGATGGTGGAATCATTAGTGATAACACCTTCAACAATTGTGGAGTTGGAGTAATGGCACAAAGATCGCCATACTACAGTTACCACACTGCTGACTACTTCGGTGCTGACAACCTAACTGTTAGTGGAAACACTTTCAATAATGGTGGAGAAATCGCTGATGTATGGATTTACAGAAACGCTCATGCAGATGATGCAATCATTACCGATAACACATTCAACAGTGATGGTGGACGTGGAACTGCAATTTCAGTATACTCTGGTAATAATAAGCGTATCGAAATCTCTGATAACACCATTAACGGTGCAGAGACTGGAATCTATGTTGACGATGTTGCTGACTTTAATATCGATAACAACACGATATTCGGTGTCGGTGATTCAGCTAAGGCTGGTATAGATGTTCTCGGTGGTCAAGGTGATGTTACAGATAACACACTCATCGATGCTGATGGTGGAATTGTGTTGAGCGAAATGTCTCAACCTCCTGCACCTTCCTCATCATTGTGTACTATCCGTTCATATGACTACAGTTACGACAAGTCCTGTACTGTTACTCTTGCATCTGGTAAATCTCTAGCAATTGATCTAGAGACAGATAGCTGGGGTGGAGAAGTTGGATTGGAGATTACCAAGCCTGATGGAACAACAGACACTTGGGCAGCTGGTTCATTCGCATCCAACACTGGATACACACCTCTTGTGACCTACACTGATGCTGGAAATTACACCATCAAGGTAACTGACACATATGGTGACGGTGGTTCAAACGTGTATGCACTTGAAGCATCTGGTGGAGCAGGATACTCAGGACCTGACATTTCTGGAAACACAATCAGCCTAAGTGCTGGTCGTATTTCCCCGAATGCAATTGGTATTTCAGCAATTGACTGTTCATCTGTAGCAATTAATTCTGCAATGAACACAATCATACTGTCTGACAATGCTATAGTTATCGAGAATTGTGGTTACAATGACAATGGATCTGTACTAACTGGTGACGGTTCATCCCTAACCAACGGAATTAATTCCGCTGATGGAGTGAACACAGTTACTTTGATTGGAACATCCGTATCAGGTTATGACGTCGGTGTTGAGATGCCATCCGGTACTCTCAGCCTAATGGGCGATGCAACAATTTCTGGTGCATCATATGGTGTCCACGCAATGAGCACAACTGTAACAGCGATCACAGCATCTGTTATGGCTGACTCTACGGGAACTGGTCTATACGTTGAAGACTCTCCAGATGTTTGGATTTATCCACTTAACGCATCCGGTAATATCGGTGTACACGTTGTCAACTCACCATTCCGTTGGGATGGTGGCTCAGTTGATGCTGCTACCGCATTAAAGGTCGACGAATCAGTAGGAACAGTTGAGAACATGACTTGGACTTCATCAACACAAATTGATGCAGGTTCAAACGCATACATTACCTCTATTGGTAACTCTCTCGACGCATCTAAGTTGATTGTAGACTCTACTGCAACTATCGATGAGGCAAATCTCTTCTCAATGGCAAGCACTCATTTGACTGCTACTCCATCGAACGAGGTTTCACTTCTGATCAAGTCCACTGACGGTACACGTGCTTCATACGTGTCCACAAGTTTCCAACCAGAGAATATGGTTGTTGACGGTGACGACAGTGACTGGAACGGTGGAAACGCTCTGAA
>Ga0308019_10000623_pt1 | contig 21953 bp, 21 predicted proteins | sample Neamet284_FD_203135 | JGI IMG/M metagenome (GOLD analysis project Ga0308019, IMG submission 203135) | Marine microbial communities from water near the shore, Antarctic Ocean - #284 | ecosystem: Environmental > Aquatic > Marine > Unclassified | place: Southern Ocean | collected 2014-10-01 | reverse complement strand
TAAAAGTCATTCTTTCAATTGATCGTGGTAAAACTTGGAGTGAACCGATCTTACCTCACCGTGATGGGAAACACGCAGAACATGGGTTTGTATCCTTTTATAAAAATGAAACTCATGAATTAGAAATGGTGTGGTTAGACGGAAGAGAAATGGCTGGTGGACATGGACATGAAAGTGCTGGAAATATGAATCTTTACACGACATCATTTGATCGTGACTTCAAACAAAGACATGATATTCCCCTGGATGCTATGGTGTGTGAATGTTGCCCGACTACGGCTGTCCAATTAGAGAAAGTAACCATAGTCGCATATCGCGACCGCACCCCATCTGAAGTGCGAAATATTAATATTCTTCGTAAAGTAAATGGGAAATGGGAAAACCCTTATCCTGTAAATGAAGATGGCTGGATAATTCCAGGTTGTCCTGTAAATGGACCAAAACTGGCAGCAAAAAATGGAAAAGTCGCTATTGCATGGTTTACGGCTCCTGATGGTGAATCCCAAATAAACGTTGCTTTCTCTAATAATCAAGGTAAGACCTTTTCTGACCCAATTCGAGTGGATGGAGGGCATTCCCAAGGAAGAGTTGACTTGGAATGGCTAGATGAAAAAACTGTTGTGGCAAGCTGGTTAGATGCCAAGGAAGAATATTCATCTATTGTTTATAGAAAGATAGATATAAATGGCACCTTATCAGAAATTTCTTATGTTGAATCATTAGGCGGTGGACGTGGTATTGGTTATCCACAATTTGAATTGATGGAGGATCAGATTTTGTTTGTATGGACAGATCCATTGGGAAAAAACCAAATAAAATCAAGATGGATTGACCTATAAAAAATGCTTTCTAATTAAGTAAGAATGTGTAATTTCACTCTGCAATTCGAGAATATGACTTTATGAAATTCCTAACCCGGCTTTTAATATGTTTAATTCTGATGGGAAATCTGCCCATTTCAGAAAGTGGATTCGTGCGCGCAGAATCGGCTGAGCAACAGAAGAAAAAGAAAAAGAAAAAGAAAAAGAAAAAGAAATCATCCGGAAAGAAAAAAAAGAAGTCCACGAAAGGATCCAAAAAGAAAAAATCATCTGGAAAGAAAAAGAAATCCAAAAAGAGAAAACCAAAGGAATCGTCTTCAACTGCAGAGCCAATCGAATCCGCATCAACGATTAATAAAAATTCTCGTATAAATTCGGCTGCTTATGCGGATGAATTATTCAATTTAACGGGTGAACTCCAGGCGTCCAATCGAGAATTAGCTCGAGCTACACGTTATTATTACAATGAAGACCCTCAAAAGAAAATGGTATCTTTGGATTCAAAACCATTTTTTTCCAGGCAAGATTTTGAAAAAGAGTCTCGTCTTAACCCTGACAATTTATATGTACAAAGACAGTTAGGGATGCATTACGAAGCCAATGGTGATTATGATGCAGCCAAAGAAGTTTATTTACATGAAGTTGGAAAAAATCCTGGAAATCCTGATGCACATTTTTTCTTGGGATCATTATATTCAACCCTGGGTGAATATCAAAAGTCAAAAAATGCATTTGAGGAAGCATTATACTTGGATCCAAATCATGGAGCAACCATTGAAGCTATGTCTATGTTTGTCCAAACAGATCAACAAAAAAAACTGAGTCGGGATATACTTACTCTTTCTTCAGAGAGAGCGCCAGATGGACCAGCCCAACGAATCACTATTATTCGTGAGAAAATGGCTTCTGGTGATTATACAGAGGCATTGAATTTATCTGAAGAAGCCTCTGAAAAATATCCAACGCAAACGGGTTTTGTTCAACTGATTGGTGAAAATCATTTACGGCTTGGTCGGGTAGAAGAAGCTAAAAAAACATTTCAGCGCGCTGTTAAGCTCAATTCAAAAGATGTTCAGCCTCATCTTTCATTGGCAGATTTATATTTTGAACAGGGTAAATATGTCTATGCTGCACTTTCTTTTAGTGATGCCGTTTACCTTGAACCAGACAACCCTGATTATCGATATATGCAAGGGCTTAGTTATTTTAATGCGCAGGAATGGGGTAGAACCGCTGCTTCATGGGAAGATCTCCTACACTATCGCCCGAATGATGCCGTGGTTCGGAATCTCCTGCCACAGGCATATTATGTCCTGGCCGTAGAATACAACAGGATAGGAAATCCGACTATGGGTCGCCGGGCGTTTAAGAATGCTCTCTCTGTCAATAACAACACATCGTCTTGGCTTTCAGGTGCTATGGGTGTTTTAGGAAAGTTTTATCGGGAAAAAACCATGTACAGTGAATCACTGGTTGCCTATCAGGAAGTTCTTGAATTGAGCCCTAACAATGCCAATGCTTATATGGGCATGGGTATCACATATTGGAAAATGAATGAAAAACAATTAGCTCGTGCTTCCTGGGAGAAAAGTATTGATATCAAGCCGGATAATAATGAATCACGTGGATGGCTCATTTTGTCTTCTCCAGGTTAATAATCTTTTTCAAGTTTTGATTCGTGTTCTGATCCGCCAAATGCGGATGAGTCTTCAATTATTCTTAACTATTTAATTTGTATTATATCCATTGGTGCGTCGTAGTATAATTACATTCATCTTCTTTTCGACTCTATTTTCAAAAGATTACTATGAAGGAGACCATCTCGTTAAAGATGGTGTATATGCTTTCTACAATTATGAGTTTGATAGTGCTGTTACTATACTGACAAATGCCAGGGATCAATATCCCGATCATCCGGGTGTTCATCTTATTTGGGTTGTTGCTCGGTGGGTACGAAGCCAGGCAAATGATTCTTTTGAAGAAGCCAATATCTTGCTTGAAACCGATCTTGTATTAATTCAACCTGTATATGAAGAGTTGGTGGACAGATTCGATTACGACCAAACCTATCAGCTTTACCGGGGATCTGCATTGAGCTTAAGTGCTCGTGTTACTTTGGGGAAGAAAAAGTGGCTTAAGACATTCTTTCGTGCGTATAAAGGATTTTCGATTATAGATGATGTAGCAAAAAAATCACCCGAAATAATGGATGCTAGGCTTCCAATCGGAATTGTAGAGTATTACAGCGCTATGAGTAATATCTTAATAAAATGGGCTGTTGAACTTTATGGATTAGACGCATCCAGAGAGGCGGGCTTGAATGAAATGTCCATGGCTGCAAATGAGGGAGATTGGGCATGGATCGAGGCAAAAGGGATTCTTAGTTTTCTTTATTTGTGGGTGGAAGATGAACCGATACTGGCTTTAAAACATTCCAAGGATCTGGTGGCGCATTTCCCGAAAAATTATTATTTTAATCTTCTCCTTTTAGAATCCATGATTAGACTAGGAAATTCACAAAACATTAAGGCAATTATAGAAGATATAGAATTACTATCACCTAGTCTTACACATCGCCAGAAAGTATGGTATGGGTCTTATTTTAATTATGAAAAAGCATTATTCTCTTTTCATCAAAACAAATACTCAGATGCATTGGAATTTTTGAATTTAGCTATCATTTCATATACAGCAGAGTTGGATATTATTTTAGGGAATGCGTATTTATTACAAGGCATGACTTACGATATGATGAATGATAGAGCTGAAGCAAAATCAAGCTACAAAAAATGTTTAAAACTCGATAATTTTTCATCTGCAATGAATAAAGCAAAACAATATTTAAACCAACCTTACCAAAGGCGATAATGCAAATCTATTGTCCTAGTTTAACAAAGTACCAGCGGTGGCAAACACGGGAAGTTATGGTTGGGAATGTGGGTGTAGGTGGAAAAAATCCGATCCGAATCCAATCCATGACCACCACTGATACCCTAGATACGATTGGGACCATTGATCAATCAATCCGGATGATCAATGCAGGATGTGAGATTGTACGTGTAACGGCGCCCAGCGTTAAAGAAGCAGAAAATCTTCAGGCGATCCGGGATGGATTGAGAGAGAAAGGCTATCATACTCCCTTGGTTGCTGATATTCATTTTACACCGAATGCAGCGGAGGTAGCAGCAAGAATTGTTGAAAAAGTTCGTGTGAATCCCGGGAATTATGCCGATCGAAAGAAATTTGAAATTCATGATTATAATGATGAGACTTATGCGGAGAAATTAGATCGTATTCGAGAAAGATTTATCCCACTGATCCAAATCTGTAAAGAGTACGGAACCGCTATGCGGATTGGGACAAATCATGGATCATTGTCTGACAGGATTATGAGCCGTTATGGAGATACGCCCATAGGGATGGTGGAATCTGCTATGGAATTCCTTCGCATTGCAGAAGACGAAAAATATCACGATATCATTTTATCCATGAAAGCCAGCAATACACAGGTTATGGTTCAAGCATATCGATTACTTGTGAAAACGATGGTGGTTGAAGGAATGAATTACCCGCTTCACCTTGGTGTGACGGAAGCTGGAGAAGGTGAAGATGGTAGAATCAAATCTTCTGTTGGAATTGGTACACTCATGGAAGATGGCTTGGGTGATACAATCCGTGTCTCTTTAACGGAAGAGCCAGAAGCTGAAATTCCGGTAGCTCAATTATTGGTTAATCGCTATGAGGCCAGAAAAAATCATGAACCGATTCCAGAAATAAATTCCATTCCATATGACCCATTTTTCCGAAATAAACGGGAGACAAATACTATAATGAATCTAGGTGGTGATGAGGTGCCGCGCATCATTGGTAATATGTCAAGAAAAGATTTGATTACGTATCACGATCTGATACCATTTGGATATATTTATTCTAAAAAGAGAGATAAATGGCAAATCTCAGATCAAGCTGTAGATTTTCTATTTATTGGAGACAATTCCATTGATTTTGAAATTCCTGGCACATTAGGAATAATACAAAACCATATTGCATTGGAAGATAAAGAGAGACATTTTTCAATTTATTCACTTGATGAAAAATTGCTGATTGATCAAAATAAAATTTCTTTTTTAAATATTTATTCAGACATTTCCTCAAGTTTAATGATTGAATTAAGTCAGCTTAAAAAAACAATATTTATTTTAGATACTAATAACGAACACGGATATGCTGCTCAAAGACGATTTTTTGTTGAATGCATAAAAAAAACAATCAAAAATCCCATTATTGTTAAAAGATCCTATCTCCATTTTTCTCAGGATGAATTGCTTCTTTATTCAGCAACAGACTTGGGTGGACTTCAGTTGGATGGATTCGGAGATGGTATATGGATAGACTCCAACCATGATGCTGGTTATGTAAATGAAACCGCATTTGGAATTCTCCAGGCAAGCCGTTCCAGAATCTCAAAAACAGAATATATTTCTTGTCCATCCTGTGGAAGGACCTTGTTTGATCTTCAAGAAACGACGGCAAAGATTCGAGCTCGGACCGATCATTTGAAAGGGCTGAAGATTGGTATTATGGGCTGCATTGTTAATGGTCCCGGAGAAATGGCGGATGCTGATTATGGATATGTGGGGACGGGAGTCGGTAAGATATCTCTTTATAAAGGACAGGATGTGATCAAAAAAAATATCCCGGCTGAATCTGCTGTCGATGCCTTAATCCAATTGATTCATTTTCATGGAGATTGGATTGATCCTGCAGATGTTTAGCATTAGCCATATATCACCGAAAATTGTATTTTTGGCCTAGTTAAATCGTCCAAGATGCCTAAAAAGAGTCAACTATGAAAAAACTCATTCCATTTCTCCTCATAACAATTTTGTTCGCACAAACTGGTGAAGGTAAACTTTCGCCGGTGGTTACATATTGGAAAACCTTATCTGTTGATGAAAAAGAAACATTCCTATTCTCTTATTTAACCCAGGTGTATGAAACACATACTGAACTTCAAAACTCAGTTGGGTATGATGGTTTTACAGAATGGTATTACGAAAATCGCGCAGAATTGATCTATGGCGTTTTTGATAAATTGAAGGAAGTAACTATAGCAGAAATGGCAGAATGGATCGATGAATTTTATTCCCATGGAGAATACGCTAACCGGCCATTCTATGAAGCATTGGAATTTGCTTATCGCTTTGCCGATGCATCAGGCGGTACTATGTGGCAAAAATACGAGAACCTTAAATTCGAAAAAATCAAACCCGGAAAAGATTAATGCGGTTTTATCAGCCAAAATTTATTAATGGTTGGCTGGATATATATAGAACAGGAGGATTCACAAAACTTATTAGAGAAAAAGGCTGGTCTGTACTCATTACATTCTTTCTATTCTATTTAATTCGTGATTCAATTCTTTATATCTTTGTCCCTTTCCTAGTTTATTCCAATTTCAGCACCTGTTTCTGATTTGAACTCAAAAGTTCTCAGCAGTTCTATTCTTGGAATCGATGCCTATATTGTTGAGGTAGAATGTCATAATAATTCTCACATCTTTCTCAATATATTTTCTCTTCAAGGCAAAACGGGCACCTTTTTCAACAAAAAATAAATTGGTACAATAATTGGATAAAGTTCGCATATTAAATCTCAAGATTCCTGCACGCCACGGCGTGTACGAATTTGAGAAGGACAAGGATAGCATATTTGAACTAGATGTGGAAATGCATACGGATCTTTCTACAGCCGGGCAGACTGATGATTTGAAAGATACCATCAATTATAATGAAGCCGTATCTGTCATCACCGACATATTCACACAAAAAGATTATCATTTGATCGAGGCGGTGGGACAAACTATTTGTAAAAAATTATTAGCAGATTATAAGATCCAAAAGGTTGTTATTAAAATTCGGAAACCTCATGCGCCGATTATGGCAAACCTGGATACAGTAGAAGTAGAATTGGTGCGTGAGAAATAAATGAAACCGGTTGCTGCTTATTTATCATTGGGCTCAAATCTAGGAGACCGGGAATCTAATATCGCCCAAGCCACTATGGGATTATCCATTAATTTTGATATATCGGATATTGAATCATCATCCTATTATGAAACGGAACCCTTGTATAATACAGATCAACCATATTTCCTTAATTCTGTGGTAAAATGTACTACCACATTAAAACCATTTGAATTTTTAGATGTGATTAAACGGATCGAAAAAATGTTGGGACGTTCAGAGATAAGAGAAAAAAACGCACCACGTATCATTGATGTTGATATTTTATTTCATGGTGATTCAGTATTGGAAACAAATGAATTGGCGATTCCCCATCCCATGTTGGGTATGAGAAAATTTGTTTTAATACCTTTTGCTGAATTGGAACCAGACTTTAAAATTCCCCATTCAAAAATCACCATAAATGATCTGCTTGATCATTGTATCGATACATCAATAGTGACATCCCACCGCATGGAGACACAGGCTTGAGAAACTTATATTATATTGCAATAGAAGGACCGATCGGTGTCGGGAAAACCAGTCTAGCAAATTTGATGTCCAAAGAACTGAGTGCTCGATTAGTCCGGGAAGAATTCGACGAAAATCCGTTTTTACCTGATTTTTATAAAGATCCGGAACGTTTTGCTTTTCAAACTCAACTATTTTTTTTATTACAGCGATATCGCCAACAGCAGGAACTCCGACAGGTGGATATGTTCCAAAAATTACTCATCACGGATTACATGTTTGTGAAGGATCGCTTGTTTGCATCTCTGAACTTAAGTGAAAAGGAAATGCAACTATATGATACGGTAGCAAATCTTTTGGAACGTAATATCATTAAACCAGATCTTGTGATCTACCTCCAGGCAGATACGGATACCCTCATGAAAAATATTGCTAAGCGTGGCCGAGAAATGGAAACAGGTATCACTTATGAATACATTGATGCATTGAGCCAGGTTTATACAGAATATTTTTTTCGCTACCAGGATACACCCTTAGTAATCATAAACACGAATAATATTGATTTTGTTCATAACGAAGATGACCTGAAAGAGGTAATCAAATACATTCGCCAGCCTGTTTCAGGGACAAAATTTTTTAATCCCGTTACGGAATTCTAATGTTAAAATGGCTCATCCTAGGATTTATTTTTTATATGCTCTATAAATCTGCTGGGCCATTACTTTCTCTTTTTCAGTTTAACCAAACCATAAAAGCAAAAAAGCATAAAATAGATATTCGTTCTAAAATTCAAAAAATGGATATCCAAGATGCAGAATTCGAGGAAAGGCCAGATGAATAATTTGAAAATACTTTTAAATAATGAAGAATTACTTGCTGGTGGCAAGGATTGGGCCTTACTTATTTTACGGGTGATTCCATCATTTTATCTTTTCTATTTTCACGGTATGGATAAGATCACTGCCGGTACAGAAACGTGGGATTGGTTGGGTGGTGCAGTTTTGTCCATAATTGGAATTTCTTTTGGACATGTATTGTTTGGATTTTTTGCAGCAGTAAGTGAAGGGGTCCTGACTTTGTTTGTCCTGGTAGGATTCAAAACACGGCTGGCTTCTTTATTCGTTATGATAACCATGTTCTTCGCAGGAGTGTATCATCTGTCAGGAGGAGAAAGTCCCGAATCTGCCTTCATTTATTTTTCTGTATATTTTACATTGTTTTTAAGTGGCCCAGGACAATTTAGCATTGATGCAAAAATTGACAAATGAAAGCAATACGGATTCACGAACATGGTGGTGCAGAGGCTCTAAAATGGGATGATATTCCAAAGCCAGAATTATCTGCAGGACAGGTTATAGTTGATGTAAAAACATCTTCCTTAAATCATTTAGATATTTGGGTCCGAAAGGGAATTCCCGGCGTTCCTCTTCCATTAATAACGGGCAGCGATGCTGCCGGAATTATATCGGGGGTTGGTGATGGTGTGAAAAAAAGCAGGATCGGTGAAAAAGTAATGATCCAACCACTGAAATTTTGTGGAGAATGTGTTTCTTGTAAAAAAGGAAAAGAAAATTTTTGTAAATCAATGAGAATCATGGGGGAGAATTGTCAAGGCGTGAATGCCGAAAGAATTACTGTTAAAGAATCTCAGGCTATTCCATTTCCAGATCAATTAAGTTTCGAAGCAGCGGCATCATTCGCATTGGTGGCCCAAACATCTTTTCAAATGTTGGTGAGTCGGGCGAATCTTCAAGCTGGTGAATTTGTTTTGATCTGGGGAGCAAGTTCGGGCGTTGGAAGCATGGGAATCCAAATTGCAAAAGCTATGGGTGCCACTGTTATTGCAATTGCAGGAACCAATGAAAAATGTGTAAAAGCTGGTTCATTGGGTGCGGATCATACTTTGAATTATAAAATAGATGATATTTTAGGTGAAATAAAATCGATCACGAATGGAAAGGGTATCGATGTTGTTTTTGAACATGTAGGACAAGAAACCTGGAATATCTCCATGAAAAGTCTTGCTCGAGGTGGGCGTATTGTGACCTGTGGAGCAACCACGGGATTTAAAGCCAATTTAAATTTGACCCATTTATTTTTTAAGCAACAGTCTATCTTGGGATCGACCATGGGTTCAAAATCATCTTTTGATGGTGCGCTTGCATTATTGAATGAAGGTAAAATAAGCCCGGTTATTGATCGTATATTTCCGATAACAGAAATCCAATCTGCTCATAAATATTTAGAATCTGGTAAGCAGTTTGGGAAAGTGGTTTTATCTTATGAATAAATTAATAACATTGCTTATTGTTCAAGGTGCGGTAATAAAATATTTCCAAATAATGAGTTTCAAACCAGAGAAAGTTCCACGTGTTGTGGTGTTGAATTAGTGCCGAAGAATCCAATGATGGATAATAGGCTGTAGTGAAATTGATAACTAAATATGCATAGATTTGAATATGAATAGATATATATCATTAATCCTATTTATTGGGTTGGTTTGGGGGCAGACAACTATTGCGGTATTTGATTTAGAAAATAATGGTTTAAAAGATTCTGATGTCAGGATCTTGACTGATCGTTTACAAAGCGAATTGGTAAAAGTTGGCAGTTATACTGTTGTTGAAAGAAAGAAGATCGAAAAGGTTTTCGAAGAACAGAAATTCCAAATGAGTGGTTGTGTAGAAGAGTGTCTTATTGAAATTGGGATGCTATTGGGTGCTAAAGAGATAGTTATAGGCAGTGTTGGAAAGTTTGGTTCTACTTATACTATTTCAGCAAGATTAGTAAATGCGACTACTGGTGAAATGATTCGATCATCAGACTTCGATTCTGAAGGTGACATAAGTGTCCTACTTAAATCTGGAATGTTTCGTGTAGCAAGTGAACTTACTGGAAGAGTCATACCACCTCAATTGACAGATAAAATAGTAAATAACAACATTAAGGGTTTAGGCAAAGGAACATTTGTATCTCCTGTCTTTTTATTGAGAGAGTTTTACCAAGTTACCAATGGTTTTGGTTTAGATATCGGTTCCAATGGATCCGGCATGTTCATCATTCGCAATTATGTTCATGCTTCAGAAAGATTAGCATTAAATGGTGAACTAAGGTTCTATGATATTAAAGCAGAAGATGAAACAATCGTTTATGATTATTATACAGGGCAATACAAATCAGTGGGTGGTAAAAGCTTAGTTATGCTCCCGGTGTTTGTTGGTGGAAATTATTATCCTTTTGTAGGGAAAATTGAGAATAATTTTTCGCCTTTTATTGCAATAAAAGGCGGCGTGGTTACTACAGTTGATGGGGAGGAATCTGGAACCTTCAGTGAACGGTGGAAAAATCCTGGTATTCAATATTCTCCAGGTGGATTTTTAGGATTGGGCATCGATTTCAAAATAGTTGGACAATCATTTGTTATGGTCATGGTTGGCCGTGAATATTTACCTTTAAGAAAGAAAACAGATGGTAAAAAAGATTATTCCGGTTTTCTGATCCATCTGTCTTTCAATCGCCGTGCAAAGTGATCCCTGATAAAGCTTTTTATGTGAATCCTCTTAATGTTAATGGGAGCACATTTCAATTAGACAAAGCCGAATCTAATCACGCTACCCGAGTCCTTCGGTTAAAACAGGGAGATGAAATCTGCCTTTTGGATGGAGCAGGTATAGGATACCATGCTAAAATAAAATCCATCGGAAAAAATGTTTCTGGAACAATCCAAGAATCAATACCTGATTTAGGTGAAAACAAATGTTCAGTTAACTTAGCGTCGGGTCTGATCAAAAGAGACCGATTTGAGTTGATGTTGGAAAAAGCCACAGAATTAGGTGTGAATAAAATTCAGCCGTTGACACTCGAGCGGTGTGTAAAAAAAACTATGAATTTTGAACGAGGCCAAAAGATAGTTATTTCATCTGCAAAACAGTGTCGAAGAAGTCGTTTTCCGGTGCTGCATGAGCCAATAGATATGATAAAATTATTGAAAAATTCGGATGGACAGTTTATTTCTGGGCTTATGGGTGCAGACAAATCATTATCTGAATTGAAATTAGATAAAAATATCACTGTGATCATTGGGCCTGAAGGAGATTTTACAGAAAATGAAATTGGGCAAATGAAAAATGCTGGCGTATTATTTTTCAATTTGGGAGGAAGACGCCTACGAGCAGAAACAGCAGCCTTAAATTCTTTGGCTGTTTTAAATGAACTATTTGATTAGGGTGGCATCATGGATGATTGTTTATTTTGCAAAATTATTTCCGGGGATATTCCCGCAGACAAAGTATTTGAGAATAAAAGACTTCTCGCATTTAGGGATATTAACCCGGCTGCTCCAACCCATATTTTGATCATCCCAAAAATCCATATTCCCACTTTGAACGAGTTGGAACAGGAACATGATGAATTAGTGGGAGAACTGGTTCGAACTGCTTCAGAATTGGCAAAACAAGAAGGAATCGCCGAAGCAGGCTACCGAACGGGATTTAATTGTAATGAAGCTGGTGGACAAACCGTTTTTCATATCCATTTACATTTAATGGGTGGACGAACATTTGGGTGGCCGCCAGGTTAAAACCAACTTTCATCTTTTTCCAAAATATATCATTCTGCTTGGAATTTTGGATTTCCCGAAAGTCTCCCTTTTTGCCCTTTTTCATAATATTTACTTTAATTTAATATAAGTGCTTTTATCTTTTCGTATTTTTAACATAGGGAAAGTTATAATCTCCCGGTAGAATTCTGGATAGAAATCTTGTAAATTCATCAACCACATACTAACCAGCACTCATGTATATATCTGAATTAAAAATGCATGGCTTTAAATCTTTTGCCAATAAGGAAGTCATGAAACTCGGCCAGGGGATTACCACCGTAGTGGGCCCAAATGGTTGTGGGAAAACGAATATTGTTGACGCCATCCGGTGGGTATTGGGTGAGCAAAAACACAGCGTTCTTCGCAGTGGGAAAATGGAAGATGTAATCTTTAATGGTGCCGATGGGACAAAACCACTGGGAGTTTGTGAAGTTTCCATGACTGTACATAACAATGCCGGTAAACTTCCTTTAGAATATAATGATATCGAAATTTCTCGACGGGTATATCGTAGTGGGGAATCTGAATATTATCTAAATAAAACCCAATGTAGATTGAAAGATATTATGGATCTTTTCGTAGACACAGGTATGGGTGCTGATGCCTATTCTGTAATCGAATTGAAAATGATTGAACAGATTCTGTCAGATACGGGTGATGATCGCAGGAAAATGTTCGAAGAAGCTGCTGGAATTCATAAATATAGAAGCCAACGTAAAACTACATTAAGAAAATTTGAAGCCACACGGACTGATCTAGAACGGATAAAGGATATCATTGCAGAAGTGGAACAAAAGGTGAATAGTCTGATGCTACAACTCAAACGATTCAAACGCCATGCAACCTTAACCGAAACGCTTGAAATAAAGGACCTTGAATTGGCATTTCTCCAGGTTCACAGGTATCAATCTATTGTGGCACCACTTCAGGCAAGAATTGAAGAATTCCAACATTTGAGAGAATCTAAATCATCCGAATCATCCAGGCACGAAAAAGAACTTGAACAATTTCAAACTGCATACAAAGCACAGGGAACTGAATTAAATAGCATGCAGTCAGTCATGTCTGATATGAATGATAAACGTGAATCATTGAGAAATAAGATTCTTGTTTGGACTGAACAAGGGCGTGGCTCTTTATTAACTGTGGACCGCCTGGAAAGGGAACGAGGGGTAAATGGTTCAAAGGTTGAAAGTTTAAAACAATTAAGCCTTGATTTTGACAAAGAAATGAGAGATTTGGTCCCATCAATCGATGCACAATTGGAATCCTATAAAATAGAAAAAAATGCATTTGATAAAGTAGAAATTTCATACCAAAAAACTGTACAGAAACTAGATGATGCTCAGAATGAACGATGGGAATTGCAACGTAAACTTGCAAATGATAGGTCCTTATTTGATAGAACAGAAGCTTTGGTCGAGGATAAAGAAATTGGCGTTGGTAGGTTATTGAAGGTAATCACAGATTTACAAAATGAAGAAAAATCACATTCGAATAGTCAAGTCGAGTTAAAAAGAGATAAAAAGGAAGCTGAAAAAAATCTGTCAATTGCAAAAATAAATTTAAAAGAAGCAGATTCTAAACTTACATTATTAAAAAGTGATCAAGATTCTATTTCAGAAGAAAAGCATGCTGTTTCTGCACAGGTTCAATCCTTAACAGGTCAACGTGAATTCTACAGTGAATTGTTAGAGTCAAGAGAAGGGTTTCCTGAAGGGGCGAGATATGTCTTAGAGAATCCGAGATTGTTTCCAGGTGTTTTAGGCACTGTGGCAGATATGTTCCAAGTAGATGAAGAATTTCGCGACGCTTTAGAATCTGGATTGGGTGATTTATCCCATTGCTTAATAGCTACGAATAAAAAAGAAGCCATTTCAACACTTGAAAAAGCCAGGAAAAACCAAGCGGGTGATTTTACAATAATCCCATTAAAAGAAGCGACAAAACTGAAGACAGATTTGAAAAACGTTCCAAAAAATCAATTGGTAATAAAGCGTGCATCTGATTTGGTAAAAACGAGTAAGGAATTGGAACCTTTAGCACACTATTTATTAGGTAATCTGTTAATCGTGACTGATTTACAAAAGTCACTTCAATCCAAAGATTTTGAAGGGTGGGGGTTAGTCGATCTTTCCGGCGCCTATTCTGGAAGTGATTTAATTATTAAGAGCCGGCAAGTTTCTGAGCATGGCAATTTGATGGGTCGACAGAAAAAGCTAGACTCCATTTCAACTGACCTGCAGAGTCTTTTGAATAAAGAAAAAGAATTAATTATTAAATCAAAAACACTTTTTGATGAGATTCAATCTAACCATGCCGTAGTAAAAGAAACCCTTCGCGCGGTAGAAAGTTGTGCTCAAGTTTTATCTTTGCTAGAGACGGAATCAATTCGAAGTGAATTCCAACAAACACAGACCTTTGAAGCGATTCAGTCTGCTGAGCAGGAATTAGAAGAAACTAAATCATTACTGAAACAATCTAGTCAAGCGTTGAAATTGCTTCAACCTAACATGGATAAAGCACAGAAATCTCTTGATTCATTTCAATCGAAAGTGGAAGAATTCAATGAGAAAATGTTGGTAGCCAGAAAAGAACGGGATGATTATCAGCAAAAAGTGCAAGATATGCGGATTAATTTAATCGAATTGCAGACTCGGAAGGATCAACTCAAGTTTAAGAAATCTTCTGGTGATGAATCTCGAAATGAATTAAATATCCGACAAGAACGAATAAAAACTGAAGTTGAAGATCTTCGAGCAAGAAAAATAGAATTGGATAGAGAAATAACGGAAGGTGAAAAAGAATTACAAATATTGAATGCTGAGATTCAGAAACAGCGATCCATCTTAGAATTAAAACAATCTGTTAATCGTGAAACATACCAAAATATTGAAGAAGTTCAGGCTCGTATTGCTGCGGAACAAAAAAATCGTGAACAGATTCTTGAAGATTTGAAAAATGCCCAATTAGATGCAACTGAGACAAATCAAATGATTCGATTGGTTGAAGAAAGAATTCGTGATAGATATAATAAAAATGTTCCAAAAGAATTGATCGTTGATGATTCTGAAGAACAATTGGAAATAGAGATCCATAAAGTGCAAAGGACTTTAGAAAATATCGGTCCAGTGAATATGGCAGTTCAGGATGAACATAATGAAGAAAATGAACGACTTGAAATATTGTTGACCCAAAGAGATGATCTAATTGAATCTGAAGAAAATCTTCGAGAAACTATTCGTAAAATTGATAAAGTGGCTCGAAAAAGATTCCAGGAAACTTTTGATATGATTAAGACAAATTTTGGAAAATTATTTCAATTATTTTTTGAAGGAGGCACTGCTTCTTTAAAATTAGTTGGGGATCCTGATCCGCTTGAAGCAGATATTGGAATCGAAGCCCAGCCACCTGGCAAACGAAATACATCCTTACGATTGTTATCCAGTGGAGAAAAAGCACTGACTGCAATTGCTCTATTATTTTCAATTTATCAGGTAAAGCCCAGTCCTTATTGTATTCTAGATGAAGTTGATGCACCCTTAGATGATGTGAATATTCATAAGCTTACTCGCGTACTTACCAAATTTTCCGATGAAACCCAATTCATCATTGTAACTCATAATAAACTAACGATGGAAATTGCCGACTACATGTATGGTGTAACTCAGGAGAAAAAGGGGATTTCACAGCTAGTGTCTGTGAAGTTTGATTAAAATGAATAATATTTTTGAATTAATCCAGTCGAATCAGCTAATCAATACCTGGTTTATGCCTGCTACCATCGTTTTTGTAGGTATAGTGTTGGGAATGGTATTTAAACAGGTTGTCCATACTCGCCTTAAAAAAGCAGCATTGACGTCTGAATGGGAAGGGGACGACATAATCCTGCATGCAGTTGAATCACAGATTGTTCTCTGGTTTTTCTGGGCTGCATTATCACTGGCACTCCGTGATGTTGAAATTGCTGAACCTTTTGGACTGTATGTTTCCAACTTTCTGATCATTATCTTGATGGCATCTATTACACATGCAGCTGCAAAATTGATTGTCGGTTTACTTAATCTCTGGTCAAAGAAGCAAGGAGGAGGATTTCCGTCAACGACTATGTTTACCAATTTTGTGTGGATCACGGTCTATAGTATTGGTCTTCTCGTTATTTTGGATGCTTTAGACATTTCTATCGCACCGATGCTTACTGCTTTGGGTATTGGTGGCCTTGCTGTTTCTCTTGCACTTAAGGATACACTTACTGATGTATTTGCTGGCCTCCATATTTTATTGAGTAAAAAAGTACAACCGGGCGATTTTGTTAGTTTGGATTCTGGGGAAATGGGATACATACAAAATATTACCTGGCGAAATACAAAAATGCTTGAGCGGACAAACAATATAATTCATATTCCGAATACGAAATTGTCTAAAGCTGTCATCAAGAATTATGACAGTGGTAGTTCCAGCTTTTCTGTGAAGATCCCTATGGGAGTTGGATATGATTCTGATTTGGATGTGGTTGAGCGCGTGGTGATGGAAGTAGCCAATGATCTCCATCAGAAAATGGATGAAATGAATAAAAAATCGACGCCTTCAATTAAGTTTAAAGGATTTGGAGAATCTAGCATTGATTTCATGGTTTATTTCCGTGGGAATAAATACGGTGATCAGAACCCCATCATTCATGAGTTTGTGAAAAAACTACATAAACGCTTCAATGAGGAAGGTATCGAGATCCCATTCCCTATGCGGACTGTGATCCAGCGAAACGAATCATAAATGAAAACTTGGCTGATTGTTGGGGCATCTCTTGCTGGATTAGCCGTTTTACTAGGCGCATTCGGTGCTCATGCTTTAAAATCTAAAGTTTTGCCAGAAGATCTTGTCATTTTTGAGACCGGTGTTCGATATCATTTGTACCATGCACTTGGACTATTGATAATTGGTGCTATTGGTTTCCAGGTTTCCCAAGATATCATTCAAATGCCTGCTACTTTCATCACCTTTGGTATCGTTATTTTTTCTGGTAGTCTTTATTTGTTGGTTTTAACCAACGCAAGATGGCTTGGCGCAATTACGCCTATTGGCGGGTTGTGTTTTATTGTCGGGTGGTTACTGCTCGCATTCAATCTTTTTCGCTACTGATCCTTGGCCCAGCCTGAAACCGGAAGACATCTCTCTGTCTGGACGGCGTCTTCTTTTGTTGTCGCTTCCATGATCGGTACGGGTGTATTCACTAGTCTCGGCTATCAGCTGGTAGATATTCAATCCGTATTTCCCCTGATGATGCTCTGGATTGTTGGTGGCATTGTGGCATTGTGCGGCTCATTGGTATATAGCGAATTGGGAACAGCATTGCCACGCTCCGGTGGCGAATACCATTTGTTAAGCCGCATCATCCATCCGTCCATTGGCTTTGCCGCAGGAATAGTCTCGGCCACCGTAGGATTCAGTGCACCCGCAGTTTTGGCAGCCATGGCTTTGGGAAGTTATTTGTCTGCCGTCATCCCGGGATTGGATCAAACATTTATCGCTGCAATTGTTATTTTAGGGTTTCATGGACTACATATGATGAGCGTAACATGGGGAATAAAATTTCAAGATAGCTCTACCATAATAAAAATAGGGTTGATCCTGATTTTTATCGCATTTGGATTAAATATGAATGCGCCCCAATCCATTTCGATCTGGCCCAAACTTGGAGATGGAGCAGTGTTGTTGAGTTCCGGCTTTGCTGTGAGTTTGGTTTGGGTATCCTATGCCTATACGGGATGGAATTCAGCGGTTTATGTTGCGGGAGAGATCCATAATCCAAAACAAAATATTTCGCGATCCATGCTAATCGGAACCGCTTTTGTTATGGTGCTATATGTTTTATTGAATTATGTGTTTTTGTATTCTACTCCTACGGGTGCTATAGTTGGGCAAGTGGAAGTGGGCTACATTGCAGGTGTTCGAATATTTGGTGAAATGGGAGCAAAGATCATTGGACTCGGCATTTCTATTTTACTTTTATCTACCGTGAGTAGTTATATATACATTGGTCCAAGAATTATGCAGATCATGGGAGAAGATCATGCGTTTATTGGATTTTTAAAAGAAAAGAATTCGAATGAAATTCCATTGAATGCTTTTTGGGTTCAGTTGGGGATATCATTATTTTTTATTTTTACATCATCCTTTGAACAGGTGCTGATGTATGCTGGTATTTCTTTTATTATTACAACAACATTAATTGTTATCTCTCTATTTATCCTGCGAATCAAGGAACCTGACCTTGATCGCCCTTATAAAGTCTGGGCCTACCCACTTACACCGATGATTTACCTTATTATCAACTGCTGGATATTATTTTATTCATTCAGAGAATCCACATTTGAGTCTATAATCGGGGTCGGTATTATCACCACAGGCATCGCCATGTATTATTTTATTCCAGTATTGAAAAAGACTTGATGAAAAAACCATTAATTCTAGACGGTGCTATGGGAACAGAATTAGAAAAACGTGGTGTCAATATTCCCCTTCCGTTATGGTCTGCCGATGCTAATTTGACTCATCCGGACATTGTAAGGGACATTCATTTAGATTATATAAAAGCGGGTGCTGATATTATTACAACGAATACGTTTCGGACTACAACCTGGACCTATCGAAAAGCCGGATATACATCAACAAGAGCAAGAGAACGGTCAAAGGATAGTTTATATAAAGCGGTTGAATTTGCACAAAGTACATCGGGCGAATCTGTAAAAGTTGCTGGCTCTATTACGACTCTTGAAGATTGTTATTCACCGGAGAAATTTCCAGGGAAAACCGCTGCTGAAGATAGTTATGGCGAAACCATGGAATGGATGGTTGACGCAGGTTTGAATTTCATATTATTTGAAACCATGGGGAATATCCATGAGATCACCATCGCCCTGGAAACTGCCAGATGTTTTGACTATGATGTGGGGTTAAGTCTCATTATGAAAAACGGCGATCATATCCTAGATGGAACGCCAATTGAAGATGTTATCTCACTAATTAATGGTTATGAAGTGGATTTTTTGCTGAATAATTGCAACCAATTGGATACGACATTAAGGTGCATCGATCATTTCCAAAATGATTGGAAAGGGACCTGGGGCACCTATCCAAACCTTGGGAAAACTGATTTCAAAAATCATTATTTTGATATTATTGACGAATCTAATTTCGGGACAGGAATGAAGTCTATTTTGATAAAAGATCCTGGTGTAATCGGGGTTTGCTGCGGCTCAACACCACAGCATATTAAAAAAATAAAATCTTTAATCGAAAAAGATTGAATGATATAGTGATTATACCATCATGTTTAATTCTACTAATGATCAAATCAACCATTTAACCAATTAACAAAAAAAATGAATTTAAAAATTAAACCATTTAATAGTTCTGTCAGATCTCTTTACGAAAATCACGGCCATTTTCACGATGGTGATGCGGGGATCGATCTCTTCGTGATAGAGGAACAAACTATTGAAGCAGGGGAGACCGCCCTAATCCATTTGGGAATTGCCTGCGAGAATATGGAAAATAAACCGTATTTATTAATGTCGCGATCAAGTATTGCCAAAACTCCACTACGGCTATGTAATTCGATTGGACTCATTGATACGGGTTATCGAGGTGAAATTATGGCTGCTGTGGATAATATTAAATTAGAGCCCTATACAGTGGAAAAAAGGCAACGTCTTTTTCAATTGGTTGCTATGGACGGAAGTCCCATCCATTTTCAATTAGTAGACGAATTGACAGAAACAACACGAGGAACAGGCGGGTTTGGATCAACAGGGAAATAATGACAGGGTTTGCCATATTGACGTTTTTATTTACCGAACTATCACAAAATGAATTATAAGTTACTCTGGCACACTATTTGTATAAATGATGTGCAGTTTGAGACATTATCTTAATCGTTGAAAATGAAACAAATTACGCGGTAATTTCGCCGTCGCTTTTAAGAAAAGTTTTAATTAAATAAAGATCAACACATAAAGGAGTTTATGAAATGGGTTTAAAACTAAAGCCATTATCAGACCGCGTTGTCGTGGAACCTGATGCAGCTGAAGAAAAATCATCCGGAGGAATTATTCTTCCTGATACTGCCCAGGAAAAGCCACAACGGGGAACTGTTGTTGTTGTTGGACCAGGCAAAGCCAGTGATGCTGGCACAATTGTAGATATGACCGTGAAAGCAGGAAATAGAGTTCTCTACGGAAAATATTCCGGAACTGAGATTACTCTTGAAGGCACGGATTTTGTAATCATGCGCGAAAGCGACATTTTAGCCGTATTATAAGGAGACAATAAAAATGGCAAAAGACATTGCATATTCTCTTGACGCTCGTAATTCTTTAAAAGCTGGTGTGGATAAATTGGCCAATGCGGTCAAAATTACGCTGGGACCTAAAGGACGAAATGTCGTCATTGAGAAAAAATTCGGTACACCAACTGTTACTAAAGATGGCGTTACCGTCGCAAAAGAAATTGAACTCGAGAATAAACTTGAGAACATAGGTGCACAAATGGTTCGCGAAGTTGCTTCCAAAACATCCGATGTTGCGGGTGATGGAACTACCACAGCAACTGTTTTAGCACAATCTATCATTACTGAAGGGATCAAAAATGTAACTGCAGGAGCAAACCCCATGTCCATTAAACGTGGAATTGATGCTGCCCGCGATGCGATTATAGAAGCTATCAAAGGTCAATCTAAAGATTTACCGGATGCACAACAAATTGCTCAAGTTGCTACCATTTCCGCAAACGATGATAAAGAAATAGGCGATAAGATCGCTGAATCTATGGAAAAAGTTGGTAAAGATGGTGTTATCACAGTTGAAGAATCCAAAACTGCTGAAACATTCCTTGAATTTGTTGAGGGGATGCAATTTGATCGTGGATATTTGTCACCGTATTTCGTGACAAATTCTGAATCCATGGATGCAGAAATGGAAGATCCATATATCTTGATTCACGATAAGAAGATCAGTAACATGAAAGATCTTCTACCATTATTGGAAAAAGTGGTTCAAACCGGTAAGCCTATAGTCATTATCGCTGAAGATATTGAAGGCGAAGCATTGGCGACTCTCGTGGTCAATAAACTTCGAGGTACTTTTAAAGTATTAGCTGTGAAAGCTCCAGGATTTGGCGATCGACGCAAAGCGATGTTGGAAGACATTGCTGTACTGACTGGTGGAACTGTCATCTCTGAAGATGCTGGTTACAAACTAGAAAGTGCAAACCTAGATTATCTTGGGACAGCAAAACGTGTTGTCTCTGATAAAGATAATTCAACCATCGTTGATGGTGGTGGATCTGCAGATGCCATAAAAGCACGGATCAAAGAGATCAAAGTCCAGATTGATAAAACAACATCAGACTATGATAGTGAAAAACTGCAAGAACGCCTCGCAAAGTTATCTGGTGGTGTTGCAGTAATCAATGTTGGTGCTGCAACGGAAGTAGAAATGAAAGAAAAGAAAGCACGTGTGGAAGATGCACTCCACGCAACTCGTGCCGCCGTTGAAGAAGGAATTGTTCCTGGTGGTGGTGTGGTTCTCCTTCGCTCAGTTTCTGCTCTGGATGATGTGAAAGTTGATAGTGAACAACAAGTTGGTGTAGATATCATGCGTCGTGCTTTGGAAGCACCCATTCGCCAGATCTGTTCAAATGCAGGTGTAGAAGCATCTATTATCGTTCAAGAAGTCCGTAATGGGAAAGGCGATTTTGGATATGATGCAAGAAATGATAAGTATGTGAACATGTTTGAAGCTGGCATTATCGATCCTGCAAAAGTAGCACGTGTTGCTGTTGAAAATGCTTCATCTATTGCTGGGATGATTCTGACAACCGAAGCTGCAATAACAGATATACCAGAAGATGATAAAATGCCTCCAATGCCAGATCCTGGCATGGGTGGTATGGGTGGCATGGGTGGCATGATGTAACCCACATCAGATTCTATCTGATTATTAAAAAGCCCCTAATCCTGAGTTTGTTGAAGGAAGGGGCTTTTTTTTTTATATAAAA
>Ga0308019_10000619_pt1 | contig 22009 bp, 14 predicted proteins | sample Neamet284_FD_203135 | JGI IMG/M metagenome (GOLD analysis project Ga0308019, IMG submission 203135) | Marine microbial communities from water near the shore, Antarctic Ocean - #284 | ecosystem: Environmental > Aquatic > Marine > Unclassified | place: Southern Ocean | collected 2014-10-01 | reverse complement strand
AGACAACATGCAGTTTGCCCCAATCTTCATCCAGATTGGCACCGGATTCTGTCCCCCACTGAATATTGGTCACCTCACTGGAACGAGCCTGGGTGAGTCCTAAGCGAGCAAAGTAGCCGATCAAGGCACGTAGGTGAGGGTGGCGCCAATGTTCTTTTGCAAGTCCTTCGGCCATGCCGACAGCAGTGTTGACACGGTTGCCATCGAGGTGCAACAAGCAACGAACGACCTCACCGTGAATCCAAGATTCAATGGCATGTTTCTTGATGAACCGTTCAAGCAAGTTGAGCGCTGCTTCACTTTCTTTCGACAACCGCATTCGGGCGATATCTCCGAGCAAAAATAAGCGCCCAGTTGGCGTGTCCATGTACTTGAGTTCAGACCGACTGGTGCCGGTTTCAAACCGTCGTACGAGGTCCATGTTTCGTCGCATGGTGCTGTCCATCGACAGGAGGGGTTTGTGACGTGCTTCAAGCACACGACTCTTCGGAGCAAAGAGCGAAGCAATCCATTGAAGGCGCGCTGCCTCGATGTTATCGTCCGGGAGTATTTTCAACCGTGGCTTGGATTCTGGTAAATCCCTCTGGGCAAGGCTTGCTGCAGAAAGGGCAAGGCGGGCATAACCTGCGGACTTTGATCCACCCAAAGCAAGCAACGACACCGCCTCTTCTTCTGCCTCGTTCCAGCGGCCTAATCCAGCATACATGGTCAATACTGCGTTGGTCTTACGCGCCAAGCCCAATCCGTCGATCGCATCCCCGTGTCCTTTGAGAATGTCATCAAACTGGCGCAATGCATCGACCCACTCGTCCTTTGCGATGGCGGTTGTGAGGGGTTGTTGCTTGAGGTAGATGACATCCTCCATTTCAGAGAACCGTTGACGTCGGTCGCCGAGTGCGGCATCAAATGTGATGTCATCAAGGCGGGACCCAACACGCAGGGATTTGACCCAGATTGTAAGGAATGCAACCTGGCCACCAGAGGCTAACATCCACGTTAACTCTTCGAGGGCGTCTTTTGTTAAGATCGAGCAAACGGTGGAATCCCAAGAACCACATTGTGAGCCTTGAGGTAGGAAACTGGAATCCCAGAACGTGATCATTCCGAGGGCTAAAAGAAGCATGGATTGCCCAGCAAACCCGGTGAAACAAAAGTTCAGCACCTTTGCCTGTTGGGACTTTTCTGCTCGCAACAAACGGCTATCAGCTAATTTGATACCACCTGCACCAGAGACATCTTGGACATCGAGGAATAAAATACGGGCCACTTCATAGACAAACAGGAAACCAATGATGGCCACGTTCAGCAAAAGGAACAACAGAACCATGGTTACAATGGGCACGCGAATGCCATCGACCGGAATGAAAGAAAACAATTCGATGAGTCCAAAGCCCAGCAAGCCTCCTTCCTCCATGAAGGTGGTTTGTGGTCGGTATTCAGGGAGCGCAAGCACTTGGTCTGAATGCGTGAGAAGGTTTGGTTCGAGCAACAACACAACGAGCGACACAAACGTGTTGAATGCAACAAAGGGCATCACAATGAGGTTAAAATTCACAATTTGTGCAACAGCCTGTTGGCGAGCATTTGGAGTGTGGTTGTGGAACGGAGAGGCCTCACCCCCAGCGATTTTCTTAGAGGATTGGCGCAGTGAACGCCATGAGGAGCCTAGGATTCGCCCATAGGCCAACACCGATGGCGCAAACATAGCGAATGCTGCGATGCTAAACCGACGGCTAGCTGTGACATCGTAGATGCCGAGGACCACATACAGAGCGATCACCAGACCAATCCAAACAGTCAATAAAATACCGTAAGTGTAATTCTGCCACTTGCTGGATCGTTGAAGCGAAGCACGATCTTGTCCAATGGGTTTGATGACTTGTGCGCCAAGGGAAGAACCGCTTGAAATGAGGGCGGGCAAAGCGATGAACATCAAGGCAATGGCCACTGATGGAGCATGGTAGCCCGGAGAAAGGTCAAACCGGGACATAAGGAACTCAAAGAACAAAATCAGCACGCCAACAAGAGCAAACAGGTAGGTCGTGACACCAAACCGCATCCCAGGTGATTTGAGCAAGGCTTTGGCCTCCTCGGCGGAGCGGGTGACCTGGTGAACTTCATAGCGCCGTTCACCTGTTTGGAAAGCCACTTGCAAACCATTCAGTTGACGGGGGACCACTTGAGTCCAGAAGAACCAGGCCGTAATGCCAGCGAGGAAAATAGGTACAATTGCAGCGGGAGTGATCCCTTCAACAATCGGTGGTGCTCCCATAGTTCGGCCTCCAGTTATTCTTCCTTTTCAACATTCACAAGAGAAGGTTGAGTGACCTTCGTATCGATCTCCTCACGGATTGCTGTGATGAAGTCCTCAAGGTTCATGCCGCTGATTTGATCACCGTTTCGAGCACGCAGACTGACGGTTCGCCCTTCTGCTTCACCGTCACCAACGATGACCATGTACGCTGGTTGCAACTTGCGGTGGTTTCGAATCTTTTTCCCGATGGTGTCGTCACCGTCGTCAACTTGCACGCGGATTTCATGCGCTTTCAAGGCCTCAGCGACTTCATTCGCATACGCCTTATGCTTTTCAGAGATGGTGATGATGTGGCACTGCGTTGGAGTCAACCAAGTTGGGAACTTGCCAGCGAAGTGTTCGATGAGCACACCACAGAACCGTTCCATGGAACCGAATGGAGCGCGGTGAATCATGACCGGGCGGTGGATTTCACCATCGTTGCCTTTGTATTCGAGACCGAAACGTTCGGGCAGGTTGTAATCGACTTGGACGGTGCCTAATTGCCATTCCCGGCCAATGACGTCCTTGACGACGAAATCGATCTTTGGACCATAGAAAGCAGCCTCGCCTTCTTCTTCTGACCAGTTCACACCCAAGGATTGAGCAGCTGCTCGGCAAGCCTCCTCGGCTTTATCCCAAGCTTCTTGCTCTCCAACATACTTGTCAGAATCCGAATCGCGCAAGCCAACTCGGACCCGATAATCAGACATTCCTAATTTTTCAAAGATGATCTGAACAAGTTCGATGCATCCCAGCACTTCCTGGGCGATTTGATCTTCGGTCACGAACAGGTGTGCATCGTCTTGAGTGAAGCCACGGACCCGTGTCATGCCCGATATTTCACCAGATTGTTCCCAACGGTAAACGGTTCCGAATTCTGCCAAGCGCAGAGGAAGATCACGGTAAGAGCGTTGTTGGGAGGCATAAATCTTGATGTGATGAGGGCAATTCATCGGTTTGAGCATGTAACCATCGATGTCACCGGATTTCATCAGGTTGGCTAATTCGCCGCATGTGCATCCTTCATCGGCTAATTTTTTCATCAAATCTCGTTCGATGAGTGGCGGGTATTGGGATTCTTGGTAGTACGGGAAGTGACCAGACGTGCGGTAAAGGTCGAGTTTCCCGACGTGGGGGGTGAACACTTGAGAATAGCCTTGGCGGCGCAAATGGAATGAAATGAAATCTTGCAATTCTTGACGGATGATCGAGCCACGAGGGGTCCACAGAATCAAACCCTGACCGACTTCCTCGTCGATGTGGAACAGTTGCAAATCCTTGCCAAGCTTTCGATGATCTCGCTTTTTTGCTTCTTCAAGGCGAGTCAATGTGGCTCGAAGGGCTTCTTTTGTCGGTTCGATGATTCCATAGATCCGAACCAGTTGTTCTCGGTCCTGATCGCCTCGCCAATACGCAGAAGAAACGCTGGTAAGTTTGACATTCATCAACCGAGAAGTGTTTGGTACATGCGGACCAAGGCACAAATCATACCACTCATCTTGTTTGTAGATGGTCGAGCCACCGCCATCTTCGATTTTGTCTTGAATGATTTCTAATTTGTAGGGATTGTCGGCGAAATGGTCGTTCAGTTCCTCGTCGGAAAGTTCGATTCGTTCAACGGTGAAGTTCTTTCGAGCTAATTCTTGCATTTTTTTCTGAATGGGCTTCAGATCGGATTCAGTGATTGCTTCCATTGCGAAATCGTAGTAGAATCCGCGATCGATGGCAGGCCCAATGGTTGGTTTTGCATTGGGATACAACGCCATAACGGCTTGTGCAAGCAAGTGCGCTGCGCTGTGTTTGAGAATGTGGATGCCTTCATCTGATTCTGTAAAGATTCCTTCAACTGAGCAATCCTCATCAATCGCCCTGGACATATCGCATTCAGCACCGTCAATACGAGCGGCGAGGCACCCGTGTTTTCGACCAAGCGCATCGGTAATGACTTCTGCACAGGTGATTCCTGAAGCATACTCGTTAACCGTTCCGTCTGGCAAAGTGACTTTGATGAGTGACATATTGCTTGCTCCTTCAACCCCTACGGGGTTGCTTCTCCCTCATCAAACCACCACTCGGGTGGTGTCAAAATTGGCCTTCGTGGACCTTTGAAGCGGCGACCATCACCAAGGGTACTTGAGGTTCCAATAAATTCCGTCGAAAAGGATACACTGGATGCCAAGGAGAACAGCTCCAGTCAGCATAGCACCGCCACCAGGAACGCCATCTTGACGTGCGGAAAAAGCCAACAGCCCCATCATAATATTTCCAAGACAGACCAACATGAGAACGCCCACAACTAAAATCGGGGTCCAACTGGATTGGTGTTCGATATGGTAAATGGTGGCCTCCAACCAAAGAGCGCTGGGGATGACCAGCAGCGCAAACGCCAACAGGAGCCGTCCGCCTCCATGTCCATTGGATTCGCCCCAAGGCCATCGCAACTCAGCGATGACACTGGCTTCATTTTTATAGAGAATGATCCACCAATACATCATGAAACCAAACGCTGCAAGAAACATGAACGGAACAATGAACTGGGCTTGCGACCATTCAATTCCGCCCCACAATGCTGTCGTATCGGGGGCGTGTGAAACACCGTACGCATAGGAAACCAACACCAGTGTTCCAAAGATAAAAATGAAGATGCGAAGGAACTGACGTGAGACTTGCATGTTCTTTGGAGGGGCCATTGACTGATAAGCACCTGTATTGGCTTTACCACTCAACGTCGAATTCATCGCCCAATACACTTGAGGCAACATCAACCACTTCAGGCTTTGATTTTTCTTCGGGAACTGAGGACTGCGAGGGTGCCTCTTGATCTTGAGTCGGGTTTGCTACGACAAACTCCTCACGGTCCTCAACCGCTTCGTAGGCTTTGTTGTAGAGGATGGGTTGTGGTTCTGTGGATGCTTCGGGAGAGGAGGCTTCGTCCGCCCCCTTTTCGTCTTCGATGGGTGGCAAATTCGCCTCACCGGCCTTCAGTTCAGAGAACCCCTTGGCCAAAGCGTCTTCGAGGGATGGTGTACGCTTCTGATGACGGCTCATGTTGCGACAAACCTCGTCCAGCACATCAATGCTCGCGCTGTTTGGCTCACTTACTCTTCGTTTTCTGATGGTTCGACCTCGTCCTCAAACGAGACTTCGGGCAGGAATGAGAGGATTGTCCCCAAGATTCCTGCCACGAGTACGTATTCCCAGGCCGCTCCCGTGTTGATGGCAGGTTCGAGAGCCTCGGTGCAAAATTCAAGCATGTTCGAGGCGGAGGCGTTGTACGCATCCCAATCAAAATCGCCCCCCCAAACAGCGATTTGGGCTGTGATCATTTTGTACAGACCAACGGCTGCAGAAAGGGCTGCACCCAACCGCATCCATAAAATCCGCTTGAACGAGGGTGAACTCCACCAGATTCGCGCCGACACGAAGGTCACAAGCAAACACCAATACACGCCGTTGTAGAAGATATCCATGGCATAATGGCCATGCATTGGGCCATCGGTATCCCAAGGTACGGTCCCGATTCGAATGCAGGAAAAGGCTCCAATCAATCCCGGAAAAACCGCGAGATGGTTCAGGCCATGCCAGAGCGGACCATGCCCTCCTTTTGTCAGGCGTTTCATGTTCATGGAATGAAGTTCCATCACGATCCAAAACACGAGGAATCCACTGACAAAGGTACCAACAGTGAAAATCATGTCACCGGGCTCATACAAATCAAAATCTGAAATGTAAGGCAACCATGCGCGACAACCGTTCATCAACCAAGTAGCATAGCCGAGCACCAGCCAGAGGCTTGTGGCGCCAATCATGCTCAAGATGGCGAGGCGTCGACGCTCTACGTGGTCCATAGGCCGCAACATATGCTGGACTTTTTGAGGCCATCGCTGGACACTGAAACGCACAGGCCTTCTTGAAGGGGAACCACTTCGACCATCCATGCGCATCGGCCTTGTTGTCAATCCAGACGCAGGTCTTGGAGGCCGACTCGGATTCAAGGGCAGCGATGGACGCGCTGCCGAAGCACGGGCTGCTGGTGCTGAAGATCGCGCAGGCCCACGAATGGCTCAATCCTTGGAGTCCCTTTCGACCCTCATGGAAGGTTCGCTCAATCGCATTGGAGCAAAGGTGACCTTGGTGGGCTGGGAAGGGCGCATGGGCGACTCTTGGGCTCCTGAATCAAATGAACATCTGACCTTCGAAGCCATTGGGAAAACGCCCGAAACAACCTCTGACAGCGATACCTTTGCCTTGGTGGAACAGCTTGTTCAATCAGGCGTCGAGGGCATTGTTTACGCTGGCGGAGACGGCACAACCCGTGACATCGTGAAGGCCTTGGAAACGATTGGAAGCGCTGCTCAAGAAATCCCTCTTATCGGCGTACCCGGAGGTGTCAAAATGCATTCAGGATGTTTTGCAACCACCCCAAAAGCAGCGGCGGAAGTCGTGCTTGCTTTCGTTCTGGGCGATCTGCGATGTGCCATCACAGAAGTGATGGATTTGGATGAAGACGTCTACCAGCAAGGCGTCTGGAAGGTGCGGATGTATGGCGAAGCTTGGACACCTTCCAGTCCAAGGTTCATGCAAGGTGCCAAAGAACAAGTTGAACGCTCAAGTGAAGTCGATACCATCGAAGGCCTCGCCAACCATGTCCAAACATTGCTGCAAGACCAGCCCGATTTGATGATCGTCTGGGGAAGTGGCGGTACATTGCGTCGAATCGGCGAGCATGTCGACCTTGTGTTGACGCTTTTGGGCATCGATGTTCAAGGCCCTTTAGTGGATGGAAAGCGTGAGTTCCACGCCGATCTTAATGAGCAACAATTGATCAACATACTCGACCAACATGTGGATGAAAACGGCAACCAGCGCCCACGCATCCTGCTTCTTTCACCGATGGGTGGTCAAGGCTTTTTGATTGGAAGGGGCAACCTGCAACTGTCACCTCAAGTGCTCCGAATCATTGGCTTTGAGAGCATTCTTGGCGTGGCCACACCAGCGAAACTCATCGGACTCAACGCCGTTCGAATCGATACTGGCGAGCCTTCACTCGATGCTGAGTTCCAAGCAAAACGGTTCATCAAAATACTTCAAGGATTCAGAACAACCCGATTGATTCGGATTCAAGAAGCGTGAGTTGCGCTCAAAGTTGACCTGTTGCGGCCTTTAATAGACCAAGGAATGGAGGGCTTGGCCTTCCTGGTCGGCTCTTGAATTCAGGATGGTATTGAACACCGATGTAGTAAGGGTGGCCATCAAGTTCAAAGATCTCACATCGCTGACCGGTTTCGTCTTTTCCAACGAACACAAGGCCTGCTGCTTCGATTCGTTCAATCAGATCAGGATTCACTTCGTAGCGGTGGCGGTGGCGTTCATCAACGGCCTCGCCGTCCCCATACAGTCGCTTGATTGCACAGTCATCAACTTGCCAGAGCGTTGGTCGTGCCCCGAGTCGCATGGTTCCACCCAAGTGGGTTTTGGAAATCTCAGGCATGAAGACAACTGCTGCTGTCTTGGCGTTTTCATCAAACTCTGTCGAATTGGCGCCCTCAAGACCAAGCACGTTGCGGCAGAATTCGATGGTTGCGACTTGGAGTCCAAGGCAGATGCCGAGGTAGGGTGTGTTTGAGGTTCGTGCATAGTTGGCAGCGAGGATTTTACCTTCGACGCCACGGTCTCCAAAACCACCAGGAACAAGAACGCCATCGGCTTCTTTCAATTGCACCCACGCAGTGTCGTGCTCATTCTTGTCGCCCCAATCAGTTTCGAGGTGACTGGCTTCAATCCAGTCGATGATGAGCTTGCGGTCGACGGCCATAGCGGCGTGTTGTAGACTCTTGATCACGGAGAGATAGGCGTCAGAGAGGTTGGTGTACTTTCCAACCATTGCAATGTGAACTTCTTCGCTAAGTGTGTCAAGATGGTGAGCCATGATCTTCCAGTCAGAAAGCAGGGATGTCAAATGGCAATCGACGCCCAAAATGTCACACAGTCCTTGTTCTTGAAGCATCAAAGGAACGTGGTAGATGTTCGGGACGTCATGCGTTGACATCACCGCTTGTGGGGGAACGTGGCAGAAGGCGGCCAATTTCTCTCGGGTTTCATCGTTCAGCGGTGCTGTTGAACGGCAAACGAGGATGTCCGGAGTGATACCAAGGCCTCGCAGTTCCTTGACTGTGTGTTGAGTTGGTTTTGTCTTTTGTTCTCCGACTGGCCCCATGACTGGGACAAGAGAGACGTGGACAAAGGTGACGTTTTCTCGGCCCACACGGAATTGGAACTGTCGGAGCGCTTCGATGTAGGGGGACGATTCAATGTCTCCAACCGTGCCACCGAGTTCGATGATGCACGCATCTGGAATTTCGTCACTGCCATCAGCGGGCTGATGAGCGACATCTTCGATCCATTCCTGAACCGCATCGGTCACATGGGGGATCACTTGAACCGTTTTTCCAAGGTAATCACCACGGCGTTCAGCCTCGATAACTTGGGAGTAGATTTTACCGGTGGTAAGATTGTTATCCTTGCCGAGGTTAATATCGAGGAAACGCTCGTAGTTGCCAAGATCCAAATCGACCTCGCCGCCGTCGTCGAGAACGAACACTTCTCCGTGTTCAAACGGCGACATTGTGCCAGCATCGCTGTTCAAATATGGATCGATTTTGATAGAAGTGACTCGCAGGCCAGCGCTTTTCAGCAAAACGCCGATGCTACTTGCTGTTACTCCTTTGCCCAATCCGGACAGGACTCCTCCGCTAACAACAACGTACTTCATGCACATCAACGGGCTTTTATGCCGTCGCGCCTCCCATATCAACCTACCTCAACAAACCAGTATTCCCTCTTCCCCCATCATGAGCGAAGAATCAAAAGGCGGGCCCACTGAACTCCAGCAAGAGGGAGAACATGGACAGCATTCCGAGCACCATGATGGCATGGACAAAAACCCTCGATACTGCTGGCGGTTTCACCAAGGAAGAACATCCAGTTCCCGCTCCTGGTCCTGATGAAGTTTTGATCAAGACACATTCCACCTCGGTCTGTGGAACAGACATTCACATTTGGAAATGGGACCAGTGGAGCAAAGAGAACGTACCCCTCGGCACCATCACAGGCCACGAAACCTGTGGAGAAGTGGTGGCAGTCGGCGAAGGAGTCACCCACCCGGCGGTTGGCGATTTGGTTGCCATTGAATGTCACTTTGCCTGCTGGAACTGCCCTCGGTGCGATGAAGGGAACGCCCACATTTGTGAAAACGGCTCAATTTTTGGCGTCCACATCAACGGTGCGTTTGGACCTTACTTCGTGGCACCTGCCGTTAACGCTCGACCAATTCCTGCTGGCCTTGATCCAGGACATGCCTCTATCCAAGATCCCCTTGGCAATGCGATTCACACCTTGACTGGTGGTCCTGTTGAAGGCGCAACTGTTGCCATTCATGGGCTTGGACCAATCGGTTTGTTCGCCGTTAATGCAGCCAAAGCCATGGGTGCAAAAATGGTCATTGCCATCGATTGGGACAATGAATACCGAATGAACCTTGCAACGGAACTTGGCGCCGATTTGGTCCTTGGAAAGAACAACGATGTGGTCGCTGAGATCTTGAAAGCAACCGAAGGACGCGGGGTCGATAACTCGTGTGAATTTTCAGGTTCGCCACAAGCTCTTGCCAACACGATTCACAGCACCCGAATGGGTGGCTATGTCAACGTGCTCTCGGTCTACGGAAACTCAATGCCGGAAGTGCCAATGAACGAAGTTGTGTTCCGCTACTTGCACCTCAAGGGCATCAATGGGCGGAAGATGTGGTCAACCTGGGACACCATGCACGATTTGCTCGAGCGTGGCCTAATCGATGTCAAGCGGGTGCTGACCCATCGAATGAACATTGATGAATTCCCTCAAGCAGTCGAACTCGCCATCAGTGGCGAATGTGGCAAAGTCGTATTGGACTTTTGAGTTCAGGCGCCAACCCAGCGGTATCGGCGAGCGCCTTCATCGACGCCTTCATCACCAATCTCAACCAAAGCGAATTCACTTCGAGGTGTGACGACGCTTTCGTCTTGAATCCCCTTGTGCAGGTTCTCGTAGGTCACGTGGTCGATGGCCATGCGTCCAGCGAGCCGTTCGAACAAATGCCAGCCAGCGACGACTTCTCGCCAGCGGTGATTGACCTTTCCTTCGAACACCTTGGCTTTTGCACCCGAACCATAACCACAGAGTCCGAACAAGGTGTTATCGAGGTTACAATTATCTTCAAAGTCAGACTCAAAGGTCGACATGAGAGCGAGAAAAATTGAACCCGTGTATTGATTTCCAATCAAACTGCTCGCACGTTGACCTTTCTCAATTCGGCTTTCGTGGAATTTGAGGTATTGTGGAGTCTTTGAAATGGCTCTGCGGTAGCCATCCATAGCCTTCTCCCAGATCTCAATGATTTGGGGGTCATCTGAATCATGAGGCGCTGGCATGGGGCCAATTTGTTCTGCAACTGCAGTCCACATCTCTGTTGCTTCACAATCGTGGCGGAAAATATCAGGGAACATTCGCTTTGCTTGGAAAGCATAGGGAAGGTGCATGATGATCCTCGACCATTGTTGAGTCAAGCGTTCATCTTCATCGTGTGTGTAACGGCCTGTTTTTTCCGCTTTACCTGCAAAATTATGGAAGGCTTGGCGAACAGCAGATTGGTAGCAACGGTTCGAGAATTGACCGTCAAAAATCGGGTCATCGCGGTGCACGCTTACCTTGGCTTCACCGTGAGAAAAGATTCCTAACTTGCGCACTGTGGATTCTGGTAAGTGGCGAATCATCCGCTCAACAAGCCCTTTCTTGACGGTTTGACCCGTTTCTTGGGCTAATTGGAGCACGTTGGTGATGACTGAACGAATGGTCACTTCCCGTCGTGGTTTGAAAAAATCATGCACCGGGGTCGTGGAAACACCAATGCAGTCTGGAATCTCCAAAAGCCGTGGATTGCGGCGGACCAACAACGCTCCACCTCCAGCGCCTTGGGTGTATTCTCCGGATGATTCCAAAGCATACTTGGCATTGTCAGAAAAAATCACAATTCCAGTTCGCTCTTCGTGTTCAGTGGAACGAGCAACCCAGTCCAATGTGGTATGGAGTGCATCGACAGCACCGATGCAAGCAAAGGTCATGTCGACAACGTCACAGTTTCGAAAGCATTCCGAGCCGTACCGTTCTTCGTAGCGTTGTGTGAGCATGTCGACGATGTATGTCGCCGTAGGTTTTGCTCCATCCAAAGCAGATTCGGTTCCGAGGTACATCCGGCCGATGGTGTTCGGATCCAATCCATTGCGATCAATGATTTGCATAACAGCCATGGCACCCATCGTAGCGGTGTCTTCATGGACGTCGGGAATGGACATGGCTTCGAGCCCAAGCCCCTTGTTTAACTTAGCGAAATCAGCTCCGCGAAGTTCGGCAAAATCCCTCATATCCATGTAAAGACGAGGGAAATGAATGGCGATGTCATCGATACCGACACAGATTTCACTATCAGTTCCCATCAGTAAAAGGTCACACATCCCCTATTTGAAGGAACTACCAAATGTTTTGGCTATGAAGCAGGTTTGACAAGTCATTCCATTTCTGGGACTTCCGCCATCGCTGGGTTTTGTTTTGCCCACAGCACATCATCGATGCGAAGGACGGAGATGGCTGCTTCAGTCGCACCTGCAATACCTTGATCTAAAATCAACAAGGGTTCAATCACACCCATCTCGACCATGTCATTGGGCTGACGTCCAAGGACATCAAGTCCGATTCGGTCGGCAATCTCTTCGGGAGCATTTGATTGAGCTGCCACCAAAGTGAGCAGCGTGTCAATTGGATCGAGACCTGCGTTTTCAGCAAGCACACGAGGGATGACTTCGAGAGCGTCTGCAAAGGCTTCGACTCCCAATTGCTCGCGGCCAGGGATGGATTCTGCATAGCGACGCAAACGTCGTGCAAGCGCCACCTGTGTTGCGCCACCTCCGGGAACGAGCCGTGCATCTTCGACAAGTTGGCACGCAACGCCAAGAGCGTCTCCAAAGCAACGTTCAACCTCACCGAGCACAGCCTCCGTGCTGCCACGAGCGATGAATGTAGCACCGCCTTCTTCGGTTTCGACAATCCAGTGAACTGTGCTGCCCCACGTCTCGTTTTTACTTGAAATGAAAGCGCCAAGGTCAGAGGGTTTAGCTCGCTTCACATCGTGAACAAGCGTGGCACCACAGCCCCGTGCAAGCAGGTCCAAGTCGGACCGAGCGACTCGGCGGAACGCCTTGATTCCAGCCTTGGTGAGCATCATTCGTGCGTCATCATCAATGCCTTCTTTGCAGGCCAACAAATCAACGCCTAAGGCCTCAAGTTGAGCGACTTGCTCTTGGAGCAAAGATATTTCTTTGTCCCTGAAGGCATCCAGAACCCCGGTTGAAGTGACGTTGAGTTTCACGCTTCCCATCATCGCTCTGCGTTCCAATCCACCATCAATCAGGAGGATTTTACCACCCTTGATGTGACGGGGCATGTCGTTGTGAATGCGGTTTTTGGCCAACACCAAACCAGTGACAAGTTGACTTTCACCGATGGTACCACCGGATTGTGGAAGAATTTTAACACGGGTTGGGTCAGCGAGTGTGCCTTGTTCATCGGTGACGACAATGGCTTCTGCTGCGTCAAGGGCTAATTGAGCAAGCAGTTTTTGCATGCTCTCGTGGCCTTTACCGGTTAAGCAGGTTTTGGTAGCAAGGATTCGGTGGCTTCGCTCTGAGGCGAAAGAAAGCCCGTTAAGGGCTTCTCGGGCGTGGACTTCTGCCATTCTGAAACCGCGGGCAATGATTGCTGGGTGGACACCTTGGGTGACCAAGTGCCATGCATTTTGCAGCATCTCTGCGCTGATCAACACCGTTGAAGTGGTGCCGTCTCGTGCGATTTTATCCTGAACCGAGGAGGCGTTAATCATCATTCGAGCCACTGGATGCTCAACTTTTGCTGATTCCAAAACGGTTACGCCGTCATTGGTCACCATGGTCCGTCCGTCGTCATCGATAAGCAACTTATCGAGGCCTCGTGGACCGAGCGTTGAACGGACCGCACCAGCCAATGCAAGCGCTGCCTGAATGTTCTTCTGGAGCGCACTGCGACCGGTAGACCGGTCGGTGTCCTTCAAGATTGGAACATCGCTCATGATGGGCCCACCGGACTTCTCGCCATAAGGTCAACTCTTGGCAAGGTCAAGGCTGTGATGACGCTCAGTCTTCGTCCTCGTCAACAACTTCGAAGTCTGCATCGACCACATCATCGCCACCGACGTTGATCTCGCCGTCGTCTTCGGAGCCGTCTTGCTCTGCCATCTCAGCTGCTGCAGCTTCGTACAACTTAGCGGAAACAGCGTGCATTGCTTCTTCGACTTCCTTGACCTTTGCTTGGATCGCAGCGTCGTCGATGGTGTCAATGTCCAACGGCTTACCGTCTTCATCTTGAACCAACTTTTCGAGTTCATCGAGGTGAGCCTTAACCGGATCGGTTTCGGAATCATCGAGTTTTTCTGCGGATTCATCAAGCGTCCGTCGTGTTTGGTAGACCACTTGGTCCGCCATGTTCCGAAGTTCAACCTTGACTTTTCGCATTTGATCTTCCTCTGCAAACTTCTCTGCATCGGCAATCTTGGCTTGAATGTCATCTTCGGACAGCGAGGTTTGGGCTTCAATCTTGACAGATTGTTCCTTCCCTGTGCCCATGTCCTTGGCGCTCACATCAACGATTCCGTTGGCATCGATATCGAAGGTGACTTCGATTTGTGGTGTTCCACGGGGTGCTGCTGGAATACCCATCAATGTAAATTCGCCAAGTGTAACGTTGTCTTTAGCGAAATTGCGTTCACCCTGCAGCACGTGAATGGTGACGGCTGGTTGATTGTCGCTGGCCGTGGAGTAAATCTCGGAGCGGCGGGCGGGAATGGTGGTGTTGCGTTCAATCATGGTGGTCATGACGCCACCAAGGGTCTCGATACCGAGCGTGAGCGGGGTAACGTCGAGCAAGAGGATGTCAGAAACACCCTCATCACCAGCGATGATACCTGCTTGGAGGGCTGCACCCATAGCGACTGCTTCATCGGGATTGATTCCCTTGTAAGGTGCTTTACCGGCTTCCTTCTCGACCGCTTCTTGGACAGCAGGAACACGTGTGGAACCACCGACCAGGATGACCTTGTCGACATCGCCTTTCTTGACGCCTGCGTCTTTCATGGCTTGGCGGGTTGGTCCCATGGTGGCTTCGATCAACTTCGAGATGAGGTCTTCGAACTTGGCTCGGCTTAGGGTCATGTCCATGTGTTCAGGTTGACCGTCACGCATGGTGATGAAGGGGAGGTTGATTTGGGTTTGTTGCGTCCCAGAGAGTTCGATCTTCGCCTTCTCAGCGGCTTCCTTTAGCCGGGACATGGCCTGAGCGTCTTTGCTGAGGTCGATGCCGGTGTCGCGCTTGAATTCTGCAACCATCCATTCGATGACCAGGTCATCAAAGTCGTCGCCACCAAGCTTGTTGTTTCCAGCCGTAGCCTTGACTTCAATCTGAGGTTGACCGTCGACTTGGTAGATCTCCAAAACAGAGACGTCGAAGGTCCCTCCACCGAGATCGTAAACGAGGATGGTTTGATCTTCGCCCTTGTCAACACCGTAAGCCAGAGCAGCCGCTGTTGGTTCGTTGATGATTCGGAGAACTTCCAAACCAGCAATTCTGCCTGCGTCTTTTGTTGCTGTTCGTTGAGCATCCGTGAAGTATGCAGGGCATGTGATCACAGCTTGCTTGACTTCGTGTCCAAGGTAAGCCTCTGCATCAGCCTTCAACTTCTGGAGGATAAAAGCGGAAACTTCCTGTGGCGTGTAGTCGGTTCCATCGATGTTGGTTTTCCAATCGGTTCCCATGTGACGCTTCACCGAGATCATGGTACGACCGATGTTGGTGACCGCTTGACGCTTTGCAGTGACACCAATCATTCGTTCACTTCCGTCTTTGGCAAACGCCACGACGGAGGGGGTTGTTCGTGCACCTTCTGCATTGGGGATGACAACGGGTTCTCCGTTCTCAATCGTTGCAACACAGCTGTTTGTCGTTCCTAGGTCAATTCCAATTACTTTGCTCATTTCATTTCACGTTCCGTTTTTTTTGTTCAAAAGATGGGGATTCCACCGTCGTCGTCTTCATCGTCGTCGTCGTCTTCGTCGCCATTATTGCCGAAATCGAGGCTCACTTCTGGTGCCTCGGGGCTTGAATCGTCGGTGCTCATAGCAGAGCCCTGCGGTGTGAGTTTTAGGGTGATGTCGAGGATGCCGTTGTTGAGCGACCAGTCCACCACATCTTCGCAAGGATGAGGCAATTGAATGCGAGCAAGGGGTGCTGGAAGGGTGTCTTTGATGACTTCAACCCGCTCGCCTTGGCGAACCAAAGCAAGTTCGAGTTCACTCTCGTCGACATCGCCACGGAGGGTGAAATCAACGGTAACAGCCATGTTCCAACCGTCCAAATAGACGTCGTTGGCAGGAATCCGGATCAGTTCATCGAGGGGTTCTTCTACTTCAGGTGCAGTGATTTCAACAGGACTTGCGTCCACCTGGACATCCATGCCTAAGTTGCTCAAGATGTCCTCCATGGGTTTTCCAGATTGAAACATCTTAGCGAGGTGAGAGAGGTCGAAGTTGAAATTTACATCGCCTTTTACGATTTTTTCAGCGTCAAGACCCATGCTTTCGAATTGTGATCGGAATTGCTCCATCATCCCTCGAATTTGCTCTTTATCCATGCTCATGCCCATATTTTGGAACATCTCAACCAGTTGTTCAATCAACTTTTCTTCCCATTCATCTGCCCCAGTCATTGACTTCACGTTCCATTACTTAACCATCGGTTACATAGTGGCCTGCAAGTCACCCTATATCAAGTTCACGAAATAGGTCCCCCTGCATGGATGCGTGATTCGAAAATCAATCAAAGCCAACCCCTAAGAAGGACAAACTGTGCGCCAGAGTCAGGGAAGCACATGGCAAACTCACTCAGCGCATTCGGCTTGATTGTTCTCATGCTCATGGCACCACTGGCTGGATGCTTTGGCGAGGCAGAAAACAACAACACAGGACAGGAGGATGCATTCATGATTGATTTCCTACCTGCAGGGGAAGCACCCTTGCGTGCTGGCGAATGGCACACCTTCACCCTCGAGGGTGAAGGCACTCGTTTGGTTGTCCCTCAGGACGTCCTTTTGTTCGTGAACAACAGCATCGTTCCGCTCGGTGTCATCCAAGTCCAAGACGCCAACCTCCTCAATGGCAAGATCCTGACGACACCCTATGTCACAGCAACAACACTCACCGTCGTTTACGCCGACGGTACGGCTTCAAAGGTCGATCTCGAGGTCGGGAATGGAACGCCGATTGTCAATGGTGAAGAGTGGCTGGACAAAATGGAATTCATCCTCAATGTATGCACCGATTCCACTCAATGTGGTGGGTACATCAACCGTTGGATGGGCACACCAAACCCGGCTTTTGAGCGTGCAGCGAGTTTCTTCCACGGCCATTTCGAAGGCCTGGGCTATGAAACCCACATCATGCGAGTCACCGACCACATGAACCCTACGCAGGCAGAATCTCTGAACATAATCGCATGGAAAGATGGACGCTCAGATGCTTGCGTTCAAGGAATGGGAGCCCACATGGACATCGCTCCTCCAGCATCCCCCCCGGCTGGAGGCACCTACGAAGGAGCCTATGACAACACGGCTGGAACCGTAGCCATGATGCTCTTTGCAAAGGCTTTCGTCGATATGGAAGTCGAATGCGATACATTCCTTGCTTTGTGGTCATCGGAAGAGGAAGGTTTGCGTGGATCAAACGCTTTCGCAAACAACGACTGCGATTACTGCTTGCCGCAGGATAAGGAACTAAGGTTTTACATCAATATGGACATGATGGGTATCTCTTGGCCTGCCCTCAAGGAGTCTGGCGATCCGTTCCCTTACCACGCTTGGTCTGGACCTGATACTGACCCCGAAGTCGATGAACTTGCAATCACTGAAGTCATGGACCATGTCCACCGTAATGTCTTGAAAGCCCCAATGGATCTTCGGATTGAAGGATCGTATGGTGCTGGATGCGACCAGCATTGGGATGAGCATTCCGACTTGGTTATGGACGTCCACGAGGACACATTCGGGCGATCAGACCATGTGACATTCAGAGATAAGGGAGCTCAGACCATCTTCCACCTCGGCGCTTATGACGACGATTACAGCGCTTACCACTCCCCTCAAGACACCTTGTCGAATATGATCACATCGGTTGGAGGAGAAGCAGAACTTCAGAAGTCAATTCAGTTTGTTATGTGGGCGGCTATGCTTGAATTCATGTTCGCTGATCAAACCCCTGAGGTTCGAAACCTCGAATGAATGATAAAAAACAGCACTTCAAAAGCAAACCTGCCTATCAGTGCCTATGTCCGAAGTAATTGATGACGCGGAAATTCACCCGGTCAAGGCCCTGTGGAAAGTCATAGCAGGCTCGACGGTCATCGCTTCACTGTGTTGCTTACCATCGGTAGTCTTGGTGATGCTCGGGCTCGCAACTGTGTCCACAGGCGCCGCTCTTTCCGATACATTGTATTGGGGAACTGACGGCTATGCTTGGTTCCGCCCCGCCATGGGCGTTGTGGCTGCCATCAGCGTGGTCATTGGTTTGGTGATGTACTTCAGAAACCAGGGGATTTGTACACTCGACCAAGCCAAGCGCTCCCGTCGGAAAATCATCAACACCTCACTGCTCGTGCTGTCCATCACGTACGTCAGCTATCTGTTGTTCAACTACGTCATCTTGACAGAACTTGGCATCCAGTTCGGCTTGCCTTGGGAATCAAGCCGGTCGTCCTACATGTTCTGGCGATGATCAAGCGTTGCTGCGCGTCGTCTTGCAGCCAACGCCCCAATCGCCCTCAATCATGGCCTCTTGTGTGGCTTGGAGCAGGGCATCTTCTGCCGTCGCTGTGCCTCGCAAACCAGGCGTTAAAGCGAGGGCAATAAAAGCCCCATCGTGAATCCATTTTTCCAATTGTATTTTTGAATCTTCAATTGAAATATTCATCAAACCTACTCCAATTGGAATTTCAATAAACCTCGGATTGAGATGCATGCCTAAACCGAGGGATTTTTGCACTGCTTCTTTACCAACCCATGCTTCGATGGCCAGTTCGGGATGAGTGTTCAGGTGATTCAATTCTTCACCCTTCGCCATCATATCGAAAGCGTTTTTTTGGATCCCACGTTCCTTCGATTCGGCATCGACACCGACCTGCCATCCATGTTCCACCAGAGCCACATACGCCCATCCGTCGCTGTGTCCAAGACTGATTGATGGCAAAGGTGTGTTTTTCCAAACACCGGGGATGTAGGTGAGGTAGGGAGCCCGATGTTCTGTTCGCTCAACTGAAATCATTGAAGCATCAAAGCCCCATTGGCTAAGGGCTTGCTCAAGCAATAAACGCCCTGAAAGATGCTCATCAGTTCGCTTCTGAATGGCAAAAGTCGCCACTTCATCAGCATGAGCGAGGGTGACGTCTTGCACATCATGTGTGCCTACTCGGCAGCGAAGCACCAAACATCGCGGTCCATCCGCACCCGGTGGGTGGAGAACTTCAACCGTCATGCCTACCCCTCCATCATCGATCAAGCGTGAAGGCATCTTCATCCGATACGGGAGCCATTCCCTTGAGTCGCAACCCTTTGAGGGCCAAAACCGGAGCGTTATCATCACCGACGATGACAACATCGTGAACGGTCACACCTGCCTCTTCAACAGCGATCCTGATGCTCCGCATTCGAAGCTGTTCATCTTGTTCTGGGACCCGGAGCATGGACGACCATTCAATGCCGATGGGGAGTGAGGAGAAACCTTCGCTCTCCATCGCGACCAAGCCAGCGTTTTGGAACCCTGCTTCAATGAGCATTGGAAGCGCCTCGAGCAAGACAATTTCACCATCTGCTTCGTGAGCAAACTGATCGGATGCAGGCAATTGGTGACGCATCAAGGCAACACCATCGGCACCGGGTGCTGAAGCATCGCCGACACCACGGAGCACGCCTCCGTGGGATTGGAAGCGAGGACCGTGGAAGTACCGTCGATAGATGAATGAAGGTAATTCAACAACTTCCCCGGGTGCAGGAACACCAACATCGGGCAAGGCCTCAACCTCTGCTTGGAGGAATGGACGAAGATCATCGCACTTTCCAACCAACCGAACCGAGGCTTTGTGATGTTCCCGTTCGCCAAAGATTTCCCCTTTCGAATTGGTCAAATCAGAGACGAGACGGCATGTGACCCAGGTCAGATCGTTTTCTGTCCGATCGAATTCCGCATGGATACGAACGGTCATAGCGCCCTTTAGCAACTTGACAGGAAGTCCAAACTCAACCGATTCAAACCCGGCCAAGCAGGTGGATGGACGGAGCAGGAGGGCTGTTTCAGCAAACATTTCCAATGCCATCACACCAGGGTGATACGGCACGCCTTCGATGGCGTGATCGCTCAAGAATGGATGGTCGGCAACAGAGAGGGTGGATTGAGTCACGAGGGATTGCTCTTCTTCGAAGGAGAGAACCTTGTCAACAAACGGGAACCGAGCAGGGTCAGCGATGATCGCTGCCATTTCACCCGGAAGTCGCAGAGGCGCTTCTCGGAAGGCGTCGAAGGAGTCCATTGAACCGAGGGAACCGCAACCGATCACTCGACGCTTTCCACCAGCAAGAGCTTCATCGACAAAGATGGTGACACCTTCCTCAACAGACAGCGTGTCGATGCCTGCTGCTGCGAAGACGGCTTCAATCGAGCCACGGGTCGCCATGCCAACATCGCGCCATCCAGTCCAGCCAATCGCAACAGCACGGCAGATACCAGCCGCAGTCAAGCGAGCCATTTCAGCATCAAGAACACTGTTAGCAGCGGCGTAGTCCGTTTGTCCAGCGTTACCGAACCGTCCTGCCACGCTTGTGAAGCAAGCAGCGAATCGGGGTGTTTCCGCACCGGATGCAACACATGCAGCAAGCATGCATTGCCAGCCATCGACCTTGACACGAACGACCTTGTCGAACACGCCAGGATCCTTGTCGGCAACAAGTTTCGAATCTTCAAGCCCAGCGCCATGCACCAAACCAGTGATTGGACGTTCCATCGCCGCACCAACAGCTTCCATACCCTCTCGATCCATGACGTCAACGGGGTGGTAGGAGGCCGTGTTACCGGTGTTATGAATCGAATTCAGGGTGACATAAACATCCCTGCTACGGGTGAACTTCTGCCATGCAGCGTTCCATTCAACCATGGTGACCTTGCCAGATGTACTTGCGGAAGTTAGGCGTTCTCGTAACGACATCCTTTCAGTTTCAAGTTCCTCTTCATTCCAGGTCACCCAGGACTCAGTCTGCTCAATCAATCGGGAACGACCGAGCAAGGAAAAGTGTGCTCCAGCATTTGGAGAGGCTTCTGCAACGCCGATAATCGACGCCGCAGTGACACCAGAGCCACCGCCAGAAACGAGCCAAGTGTCATCAGCAAGCAGCGGTTTTCGTTCTTCAATAAGGTCCTCGGCAAAGGCTACAAGGGCCCAGCGCCGTGAATCTCGATCAAGTCCAACTTCAATTTCGCCGGCCAAATTAAACACATCATTGTAAATCATCTCAGCAGCCTCAACCGGATCTAAAATCAGTTCAGGATGAACGTCGAGCGCCCGGCATCGAAGATGTGGTTGTTCGAGTGCATAGGATTTGGTCACACCGGATGCAGCACACTGAACCGCATTGAAACGTTCACCGATGTTGCCATGGCGTCCATCCAAAGCGGTGACTGAAGCAACAACGCCGGTCTTAAGGGTAGCAAAGTGAGCATCAAGCCCTTGAAGCAAGGCGAAGTATCCTTGCGCTGCCAAAGCGATCTGTGAGGAAGGCAAGCCATCTTCAGACCATGAAGCGCTTGCCAACTTGAGAGGGGCCATGTGGAGCAGGGCGGTGACGTTGTGGCCACTCAATGCCTGGCATACCGCAGCGATGTGTTCGGGATTGGCTGGGTCGGCACGGTACACTGTGCGCTTTCCTTCCTGTTGCATCGACATATCACGGATGTTACTTTCGAACCCGATGCGAATGGCTTCCATGCCCTCTGCTTCGACGCGCTCGCAGAACGATTCCGCAATGCCCCAGCCATCGTCGGTGACAACGGCAGTACCGCTCAGTGCGAGTGGAGCACCTACGCCTGGTGCAGCCTCAACTTCGATTTGCCAACGACGTGATTCAACATGCGAACCTGTCGGATGGACAACGGCAGGTTCCACTTCTGTGGACTCTTGAGTCAGAACAGGCGCTGATGCGACGCCACCCTTCATTCGAACGATGTAGGCGGTGAAGTGATTCAAGGTTGGGTGGTCCGAGAGAACAAAATCTTCATCCAATGGAAGGTCGAAGATTTCTCGTACATCACCCATGATTTCGGCTTGCTTGACCGTATCAATGCCAAGTTCTCCTTCGAGGTCTTGGTCCATTTCAATAAAGTCAGCCGGATAACCCGTGTGCTTGACAACGATCTCGACTAATTTGCCGTCGACTTCGCCATCAGGCTGAGCAGTCGTGGCCGCCACAGGTGAAGGCACGGCCGGTGATGTTGGAAGTTTCGG
>Ga0308019_10000617_pt1 | contig 22031 bp, 21 predicted proteins | sample Neamet284_FD_203135 | JGI IMG/M metagenome (GOLD analysis project Ga0308019, IMG submission 203135) | Marine microbial communities from water near the shore, Antarctic Ocean - #284 | ecosystem: Environmental > Aquatic > Marine > Unclassified | place: Southern Ocean | collected 2014-10-01 | reverse complement strand
TCCATTTTCATAGCGCCCATATCCATATCCATATCATTCATCGAATGATTCATCAGGAATGGGTTAGGTTTTTCAATGGTGCGAGCGCTCATTTTATGGCCTTCACCCAACCAAAGTGAGGAATAGCCAGTGCCATCCTCGGAGCTTGCGCGAAATTCATAAGCCATATTATCATTCGGCAATCTTATCAACACATCATAAGTTTCTGCCACGGAGATTCTCAGCCGATCCACTTCTTTAGACTCAATATCCATGCCATCAGCAGCCACAATTGTCATCGGTCCTCCGGAGAACTCTACATATTGATAGCTGGATGCCGAAGCATTGATAATGCGCAGGCGCAACGTCTCACCACCCTGTAATCCCTCTAACGTGGACTCTTGCTCCCCATTCAGCAAAAACGCATCATACCCAACATCAGACACATCCATAGGGCCCATGCGCGTCCATGAGCTATTAAGTCGATTTTTGATACCCTCTGACCCGTATTGCAATACTTTTAACCATGATTGCACCGAGTCTTTTTTAAGTGCGTAATAATCTCCATCTTTTTTTAAGTTATGCAGTACCTGCTTCGGATTTTCATTCGTCCAGTCCGACAATACCGCCACATATTCAAGATCCACTTTATGCTTCTCACCATCTTTAGGGTGGAGCACCATCGGGCCATAAACTCCACGTTGTTCTTGGAGTTGTGTGTGCGAGTGATACCAGTAAGTGCCGTGCTGAATTATGGGGTATTCATAAGTGAAAGATTCACCAGCCCTTATTGGTGAGGTCGTCATATAAGGTGTGCCGTCCTGATCATTCGGCAATAAAATGCCATGCCAATGAATCGAACTTTCCACATCCATTTTATTGTGGAAAGTCACACGCAGAGTATCACCAACGGTAGCTTCAATAGTTGGCGCAGGAATACTGCCACCAACCGACATAGCCCGCACATCCTCACCAGTGAAGTTGACTGTTTGATAATTTATATCGAATTCATATTCGACTAAGCTTGCTTCTACCATCACTGGTATAACGACTAAAAGAGACAGTATTATGGAAAAGAAAAATCGTTTCATGGCTAGATTTGTGCAACCCTTATTCAGAGTTTTTGCTCCAATTTGCTTATACATAAGTTAATTAAGTAACTTATATCAGTTACTTTAGGAAATATATTTATAATTGATTTCTAATTGTATCTTTTAAGGACTTAATTACATAGCGATTCGTATCGCATGGGGTTCATTCGTATTTTGGTTGTTGTTGAGTGATGCAATGTATTCCACCACCGCCAGTTGCAATATTATGAATCGGAACCTGAATAATCTCTCTATTTGGATAGAGACTCTTATATGTTTCTATTGCTAAATGATCACGATCATATCCATAAGCAGGAACAATAACTGCATTATTAGCTAAGTATGAATTTATGTATGAACTGCACCCTCCATTCCAAATATCCTTGTGATAGATGCCTTCTTCAATAAATTCAATTTGTAGTTTTCGTCCCTTAGCATCTGTTTTATTTTTGAGAGCATTAGTATTGTCGATGCCTACCTTATAATGAGGATCGCTTTTATCACTATTAACCTCAATAAGAATTCTGCCTGGCTCAATAAAAGCAGCAATCCCATCAATATGGCCATCAGTTTCAGTCTCCTCCACATCACCTGGAAGCCAAATTACTTTAGAACCGCCCAGAGTTCGACATAATTCATTCTCTATCTCCAATCTATTTCGCGTTGGATTTCTATTCTTATTAAGTAAGCATGATTCAGTTGTTATTATGGTTCCCTCACCATCAACGGTAATAGCACCTCCTTCCGCTACCAACCAACTAGAAAAAATATCGGCATGAGCATTTTCTAGAATTCTTTTTGCCATTTGTGCATCTTGATCGTAAGGATGATATTTTTCACCCCAGGCATTAAAGATCCAATCTGAGCCAGCCAAATTATCACCACCAATTAGGAAATTTGGTCCTGAATCTCGGGCCCAAGAATCATCAATCGCTATCTCAAGAATTTCAATATTTTGATTAAGTAATTTAGTTGCACTATCAATTTTTTCTGAAGGCACTAGCATTTTCACTGGCTCAAATTTTGCAATAGCATGTGCAACATTTGCATATTCTTGCATGGTTTCTTTATCATTAGACCAAAGGCCATCCCTACAAGGCCATGCCATCCAACAACAATCATGGTCTGTCCATTCACCGGGCATGAAATAACCTAAATCTCTTGGATCACCTGAAATATCCCATTTTTTCATAAGGCTTCCTTCATTTTTTTACCTAAAATAACAAAAATCAGCAATGTGACCAAGAAAAGACAGATAGCCAATACAAACGAATTTCTATACTGGTCTCCAGAAACAACCATTGCCGCCATTCCGGGTCCTAAAGCAGATCCAAAGAATGAGATTGATGAGCCGGCTGCTACCACCCTCCCTTTGCGATCAATTTTTGCTAGCAGAGAATCTATAAATGGCATACAAAAGGACCATGAAAAACCCAGTAAACAGCTAGTTATGAAGAAAATAGTGTAATCATTAGAGAGTAAAAGCATGGTTAAAGCAGAAATAGATAATAAAAAACCAAATGTTAGTGGTTTTACTAAATCAAATTTATCGCCTATTACAAATATTGATAGAGCTCCCAAAATACCTAAGAGAGATCCCACAAGAAGAGCTAATCCAATTTGATGTTCGGTGAAATTTGATATCACACCAAATCTTTCAATATATGAAAATTGGGAGGTATTCGCAGCTTCAAATAATGCAAAACCTACAATAGCTAATATAGCAGGGACAGTTATTATAACGCCCAAACTTGACTTAGTTTTACTTTCTTTGGCTGGCTGATTATATTCTGAGGACAGAAATTTAGTTAAAAGAAGCGCAAAAAAATCCAGTATTGCAAATCCAATAAAAAACCCCGTAACACCCATTAAATCGGAATATACAGGTACAATATAAAGCGCTATGCCACTTACGATAAATTGTAATCCTACATAAATACCATAGCCATGTTTGTAGTTATCGTAATGTGCAATCGAAGCTATACTAGCAACATGAGTTACCCCCATTCCGATGCCCCATATTACTCGTATGAAGAAAAATATAATTGTCGCGCCTGCCGTGAATGCAGACAATAGATCTATAGCTACTGCTATGATTAAGCCAAATCTTGATATTCTTTGGAGATTTTTATTATCCATCTTAATGGACATTAAAAGCCCTGCAGAAGCAGTTGCTAAAGTTCCAAATGAAGTTAACCACCCAGCAGAAAAAGAAGACATATCTGCATGATCCATCAGGATTCCTATCATTACTGGTAAAGCTAAAACGGGATAAATAGTTATTACCGCTATAAACGATAGCGCTAAAAATATCCTTAAGTTAGGAATTTTAAGCATTATCTTTCTTTTTAATTCGATTACCATCCAAAGAAAGAATGTTCCCATAGAGGTCAGTACGTCGGTCTCTAAATACCCCCCAATCTCGCCTGTAAAGTGCAATTTCATCAAGATCAAATTGATGGGTTATTATATTTTCTGAATCTCGATCTGCTTCACAGATTAGCTCTCCTAGGTGATTGGATATAAATGAGGAGCCATAGAATTCCAATGAGAGGTGATTGCTAGACTCTTTGCCTATCCTATTGGAGGCAATCACAGGCATAATATTAGCCGCTGCATGACCACGCATGGTTACTTGCCAATGATTCTTACTGTCTAAGTCTGGCTTATCTAACTCACCTCCAATAGCAGTTGGATAAAGCAGTATTTCGGCACCCATTAAAGCCATGGCTCTAGCGGCCTCAGGAAACCATTGGTCCCAGCAGATACCAACACCAAGTCGACCAAATTTTGTATCGAAAACTCGAAACCCAGTATCTCCGGGACTAAAGTAGAATTTTTCTTCGTAAAGAGGAAAATCGGGAATGTGACTTTTTCTGTAATGCCCAACTATTGATCCATCAGCATCGATAACAACGATAGAATTAAAGTAAACTAAGCCTGATTTTTCAAAAAAAGAGATTGGTAGTACAACACCAAGATCTTTTGCAATAGTTTGCATTTTCTTTATCGTGGGTTGTTCAGATAAAGTTTTTGCTAAATTAAAATGTTCATTTTGTGTGTCTATACAAAAATACGGAGTTTCAAATAATTCTTGTAGTAATATTATTTGTGCGCCTAAATCAGCTGCCTGATGCACTATACTTATAGCTTTATCTATATTGTTTTTTAAATCCCAAGTACATCCCATTTGTGTAGCTGCAATAGTTACTTTCATAAAAAAAATCCCTCTCCTAAATGAAGATTAAGCATATCTGAATAAATAGCTTGATGTTACCTTAGATCAATATTTCATCCAAATAATCCTGACCAAACTATAAGCATTTCTGTGCATGTGTAATAACTGTTTTATAGTCAGTTGATTGTGAATATATTGAACAAATAAAAAAGCCCTATTTAAAGGGCTTTAATAAAATTACAGCTAAAAACCTAAGAAGAGACCTAGTATATTAAGCATAGATATACCGTGAGTTTGAGCTTAACTAAAACAATAAATAGAATGCCTTAAATTTACTCTTCAAACTTAGATTCCTGATCATCTTGAATACGATCAAAGATCTCTTCCCTGTGAACGGCAATGTCTTTTGGTGCATCAATGCCAATTCTAACCTGATTACCCTTCACGCCGAGAACCGTGATCGAGACATCGTCCCCAATCATAAGAGCCTCACCTGCTCTTCTTGTCAATATCAACATTTCAAAAATGCCCCTCTTAAAATAGTCTTTTGCAGACCAATAATATGTCAAGATTTAATTATTTCATATGTAACTATATATAAAAACCATTTATAGTTCTTTTTTAATTAAATCTAAGGCTAATTTTAATGCTTGATCAATTTTATCTTGTTCTGGACCACCGGCTTGAGCAAAATCGGGTCTTCCGCCACCTTTTCCACCAACAGTTGCTGCGATAGATTTAATTAAGTCTCCAGCGCGAATTTGATCCGTAAGATCCTTTGTAACCCCAACAGCAAGCTTTACCTTACCTTCATCGATAGAGCCTAATACCACCACAGCAGTCCTTAATTTATCTTTAAATTGATCGATTGCTATTCTTAAATTTTTTGAGTCTACTCCATCCATTCTATGGATAAGGACATTAATCTCACCAACTTTAATGGCTTTACTCACAAGATCATTAGAATTGCCGCCCAGCATTTTTTGTTTTATCACTGAAAGTTCTTTTTCTATCACTTTATTTCGAACTAAAAGCTGTTCGATTTTTGAATAAATCTGATCTGGAGAACTTTTTAACAACATAGCCAATTGATCTACATTTTCTTTATGTGTCGAAAGCCACTGTAATGCAACATCACCCGTAACAGCCTCAATCCTCCTAACTCCCGATGCAACTCCACTCTCGGTAATTATTTTAAATATACCAACATCCCCAGTACGTTTAACATGAGTACCGCCACATAATTCAATCGAATACCCACCGAAATCGAGAACCCTGACTTCATCTTCATACTTTTCACCAAATAAAGCCATCGCCCCTGATTTTATAGCATTGTCATAAGACATAAGTTCGGTACTTGCAGCGTAATTTTTACGAATCTCACTGTTCACTTCAGTCTCTATTTCTAAGAGATTGGATTTTGATAACGGTTTATTATGGGAAAAATCAAACCGCAGACGATTTTCATCAACCAAGGATCCCTTTTGCGTAACTTTATCACTCAGCACACTTCTCAAAGCAGCATGCATTAAATGGGTTGCGGAATGATTAGCGGCTATTTTCGAACGCCTATCTATATCAATCTTCATTGCAACTTTATCACTTATCTTTAACTCACCATCCACCATGACGCCTTGATGAATAATAGTCTTACCTTGTTTTTGTGTATCTGAAACTCTAAAAGAACCTGTTTTTGAATTAATTCGTCCTGTATCGCCAATTTGACCACCAGACTCTGCATAAAAAGGAGTGATGTTTGTCACAAGAATGCCTTGTTGACCTTTTTTAAGTATCGATACGGCTTTCCCCTGCAGAAATAATTCAGTTATCTCTGCTTTGTCTTCAGAGCATTCATAGCCCACAAACATAGAGGTAGTTTCAGCTTTGATATTTGAGTCACCTGCATTAGAAAATTTGTTGGCCTTTCTAGCTCTTGATCGTTGTGAATGCATTGCAATTTCAAAACCATCCATATCTATCTCAAAGTTTCTTTCTCTAGCAATATCATTAGTTAAGTCTACCGGGAAACCATATGTATCATAAAGCTTAAATACGATTTCACCTGGTAGTAAATTATCTTTCATGCTCTTAATTGAGCTCTCAAGAATTTCCATACCCTGATCAAGAGTAATAGCAAAACGCAACTCTTCTTCTTTAATCGTATTTTCAATAACTGATTTTAATTTCAACAATTCTGGATAGGCTTCCCCCATTTCTTCAACCAAGGGTGTAACCAATTTGAAGAAAAACGGATCATTAATACCCAATTTTTTTCCATGACGAATCGCTCTCCTTAAAATTCGCCTGAGCACATAGTTTCTGCCTTCATTGCCAGGCACCACATCATCGATGATCAAAAAAGAACAGGCTCGAATATGATCCACTATCACATTTAACGAACTTGACTGATGAGCGTCTAATTTAAGTATCTTTTGTGAAGCGGTGATTAAATTCTTGAATAGGTCAATTTCATAATTACTATGTACAGACTGCATTACTGCCGCTAATCTCTCTAAGCCCATACCCGTATCAACTGAAGGTTTTGGCAATGGAGTCATTTCTCCATCTTCAGAGCGATCAAATTGCATAAACACTAAATTCCAAATTTCAATATATCGATCACCATCTTCGTCTTCTGAACCGGGAGGTCCACCTGGCACTTCGGAACCATGATCATAAAATATTTCACTGCAAGGTCCACAAGGTCCTGTATCTCCCATTGACCAAAAATTATCTTTTTCGCCCATGCGGGAAAATTGCTTTGGATTGACTTTGATTTTGTTTAGCCAAATATCTGCGGCTTCATCATCTTCCGTGAAAACAGTAATCCATAACTTTTCCTCAGGAAGTTCTAACGTATTGGTTAGAAAATCCCAAGCTTGCATAATGGCTTTCTCTTTAAAGTAATCTCCAAAACTAAAATTACCTAACATTTCAAAAAATGTATGGTGCCTGGCTGTATAGCCAACATTCTCTAAATCATTGTGCTTACCACCAGCACGTAGACAACGCTGAGAGGTAACCGCGCGCTGATAATTCCTTTTATCATTACCTAAAAATACATCCTTAAACTGAACCATCCCAGCATTAGTAAATAATAAAGTGGGATCATTGCCAGGGACAAGCGAAGAACTATCGACTATTTCATGATCTCGCTCATGAAAGTAATCTAAAAATTTCTGACGTAAGTCATTGCTAGTAATGGATTTCATACGTAAATAGTGTATAGATAAATTCAAAAATTAGCATCGGTTTTTAAACTAAATACCGTTACTATTTATTTATTATGCTAACTTTCTTTGAGGGTTATATCTTTAGGGCTGCTGAAATACTGTCTGAATCAAATCCACGTGACTGTAAAAATCGCATTTGACGAGATTTCTCTTTGTAGTCTATTGGTGGACTAGAACCAAACTTTTTCAATTTTGCCTCTTTAGCTAATTCCAGCCAATTTACATCGAGATCATTCAAAGCATGATGAATTATCGTACTTGGCAGTTTTCTGTTGTTCAGTTCAGAAATAATTTTTAGTGGTCCTTTGCCTTGTTTGTATCTAGAACGACAAAAACTCTCAGCAAAACGCAAGTCATCCTGGAGACCATCTCGCTTAAGGCCTTGCACAGCCTCACTCGAGGCTTGAAAGTTATACCCTTTTCCTTGCAGTTTTGTAATTAACTCTTCGTGCCCATACTCACGTAACGCCAAAAAATCCATGCCTTTTTTCCTGGCATGTTGTGGGTCTGAATATTTGGCATCATTTTGATCTTGAAAGATATCTGCATTTAACTCATTAATAGATTTATTCACGTCAATCAATACTCTTAATCAAGATTCAGAAGATTCACCCTCATTTTCATCACTCGCAGCAGTTTCAGCTACCTCTTCTTTTTTTGGCATAAGTGTTGCTCTAATTTGTTCTTCAATTAGACTAGAGATCTCAGGATTGCTACGCAAAAATTCTCGAACATTTTCCTTACCTTGACCTATCCTTTCCTCTTTGTAGCTATACCAAGATCCAGATTTTTCTATCAATTCCTGCTCTACACCATAATCTATAATTTCACCCTCACGCGAAATACCCTTACCATAAAGTATTTCGAACTCAGCCATTTTAAAAGGGGGTGAAACTTTGTTCTTGACTACTTTTACACGTGTTTGATTACCAATAATTTCATCGCCCTTCTTGATTGCTCCAATTCTCCTAATATCCAAGCGAACTGAGGAATAAAATTTAAGAGCATTCCCTCCAGTAGTTGTTTCTGGACTGCCGAACATAACACCGATTTTCATCCTAATTTGGTTAATAAAAACCACCATCGCATTAGAGCGCTTAATATTCCCGGTAAGTTTTCTCAGGGCCTGGGACATCAATCTTGCTTGAAGCCCCATATGATGATCACCCATATCACCTTCAATCTCAGCTTTTGGAGTCAAGGCTGCTACCGAATCTATGATGATAATATCTACTGCACCTGATCTTACTAGCATATCTGTTATCTCAAGAGCTTGCTCTCCTGTATCTGGCTGTGAAACAAGCAATTCATCCACGTTTACACCTAATTGTTCAGCATATTTAGGATCTAATGCATGCTCTGCATCAACAAAAGCAGCAGTACCACCAGCTTTTTGGCATTCGGCTACTATTTGCAAAGTTAATGTAGTTTTTCCTGATGCTTCAGGACCGTAGATCTCTACAACCCGACCTTTTGGCAATCCACCAATGCCCAATGCAACATCAAGACCGATAGAACCAGTTGATATGCACTCAAAATCTCTCGCTATGCCACCGTCCCCGAGTCGCATAACAGAACCTTTACCAAACTGTTTATCGATTTGTCCTAATGCGGCTGCGAGTGCTTTTTTTCGATTTTCATCCATAGCTAAATATCACTTATTTGTATTTAAATTGAACTCTTATTATTCCATAATTAAAAATATATAGTTAGACAGAATTGCATTTTTTCATTCTTTTTTCTAACCCAATTAGAGCCTCAATTGCTGACTCGAAACGGATCGTGTTTCTATCTCCATTAAAACAGTAATGCTGCGTATCAATGATGATTTGATTATCAATATAATAACCCCAAGCTAGCCAAACTGTTCCGACAGGTTTTTCTAATGTCCCGCCAGTTGGACCAGCAATACCAGTGATCGCAACGGATATATCTACTGTATTATCACGAAGCGTATTTTTTGCCATCCTCTCCGCCACTATCTTACTCACTGCACCATTATCTTTTATTAGAAGACTGTTAATGCCGAGAAGAGTATTTTTTGCAGTATCACTATAAGTCACAAAACCATGTGAAAAACAATAAGAACTGCCTGGAATATCAGTTATTGCTTTCGCCACTAAACCACCTGTACAAGATTCAGCTGTGACGATAATCTTTTTTAATTGAGACGCTAAGGAAACAACTCGATCAGCTATCTCATGAAGTTTATCTTTTTTATTCATTACAAATCGACTCATATAATTGAATATGTTTTTTTAGCATTTGCTGCAATGAAAATTCCATTTTAATGTGTTCTTTTGCCGCCAATGAAAATTCTTTTCGAAGCGCCTCACTACAAATAAGCCGTCCTATATGGTTCTCAAAAGTATATCGATCACCTACCTCAGCCAGCAAACCTGTTTTACCATTTTTAATTACTTCGGATATACCGCCTGTATTGAGAGCAACAACAGGTAGCCCAGCTGCACCAGCTTTCATAAGAATAACACCAAGTCCCTCAGCATTAGCAGGGTGAACCAATAAATCAAAATGCGATAGATAATTATCGAGCTCTATATCAAATCCCGCAAGGATCACATAATCCTCAAGCTCAAGCTCTCTGATTTGATTTTTTAATTCTTTGTTTAATTGCCCTCGCCCAAATACTATTAATTTTATCTGTGGATATAATTTTCGTAAATTAGCCACACTAGTAATTAAGAATTGATGGTCTTTTCTGGGGATTAATTGACCTGCTGTCACAATAATAAAATCATTCAAATTGAGATCGAATTTTTTCAAAAAATCTTCTTTCTTTGATGTAATCAAAAATCTCTGACTATCCACAGCACTTCGAATTAACACTAATTTATGCGAATATTTTTCAGATAAAGATAAAATATTATAAATATTCTTTGAGATAGCTATGATCTTAACGAATAAAGCATGGCGTAATCTGGTCATAAAATTAAATTCCAAGCTATCAACCCTTCTTGATAGAATTGCTGGAATATTAAGACAATGGGCCACTATTCCTCCCAAATAATCACCACCCCTTCGACTGTGACAATGAATTATATCCGGTTTTTCGTTACGGATTACTTTAAACAATCTAAAGGCAAAAAATAAATCCAAATCACCCTTACAGGGTAATTCAATCACTCTTAGATCATGTCTTTTAGCGATTTTACTAAGATCACTCTCGGGATGGCAGATAAGAATATTTTCAATACCATGATTATTTAATCCAGAACAAAGATAGAGAACCTGTTGAGGACCGCCGTAAAAAAAACGACCATTTTCTATATGAAGAATTTTCATATCATCGATTCAATTTTTCAATTCACCATAAATTTTAATTAATTTAGTGTATCACTTAAAAAATAGTCGCCTAAAGGCTAGATGCTAAACGTTCTAGTGCTTCTTTATTTGTCCAAGACCAAGTTTTTTGAATAGCTAAATCAATGGATAACCATTTAAATTGACCATGCTCCTTCGGGTTTAGTTTCACCTCACATCTATCTTTAAGTAAATAATGAAATTCATGCTCAATATTTATTCTATCTTTGGGGTGATAACGATGCTGCCAACGAGGATCTATTTCAAACGAACGACTCAATCTACAATCAATCATGTCACCGTCATTAGTTAAGCCAGTTTCTTCTTTTAATTCTCGAGAAGCCGCCAGCTCTTTGATTTCTTTCTCTTGCATACTGCCCGTTACTGACTGCCAATAAGAAAATGGATGTACCCGTTTTAGTAGCAATACCTCATGATGTGATGTGTAGATCAACACTAGTACAGATTCTGGTCGACGATATTGGACCATATAAAATTATTCTATAGGTTTTGGTCGCAAGCGTATCCCGGTTTCTTTTAATTGTTCTGGAGATACCTCTCCAGGTGCATTAGTTAAAGGGCAACTTGCAGACTGTGTTTTAGGGAAAGCTATAACATCACGAATACTTTCTGAGCCAGTCATCAACATGACCATTCGGTCTAGACCAAAAGCAATACCACCATGTGGTGGGCATCCATAATCAAGGGCTCGCAATAAGAAACCAAATTTTTCCTCAGCCTCTTCATCACTTATATCTAATAACTTAAAGACTGCCGCTTGCATTTCTTTCTTGTGTATTCGAATAGAACCGCCGCCTATTTCGGAACCATTTAGAACCATGTCATAGGCTTTGGATAAAACTGTACCTGGATTGCTATTAAGTTCATCAATGGCTGTAATCGAAGGAGCTGTAAATGGATGGTGCAAAGAAGTCCATTTTTGTGAAGTTTTATCTTTATTAAACATCGGGAAATCAATCACCCAGAGTGGTTGCCAACCTGCTTTAATAAGCTCAAGATCCTTACCAAGGCGCACTCTCAATGCACCAAGCGAATCATTGACAACATGCGCCTTATCCGCTCCAAAAAAGATTAAATCACCGTTTTTAGCCGCAGTACGTTCAAGGATACTCTCGACTACTTCGTCAGGTAAGAATTTAAGAATTGGCGATTGCAATCCATCACTTTTATTAACAATATCGACAACTTTAATATAAGCCAATCCCTTCGCACCATAGCGACTCACATATTTCGTATAATCATCGATATCTTTGCGACTCATTTTACAGCCATCGGGGACACACATCGCTGCAACACGCCCCTCTTTGTCTTTTGCTGGTCCAGAAAAAACTTTAAATTCAACACCTGCCATCAAGTCAGATACATCCACTAATTCTAATGGAATCCTAAGGTCAGGCTTATCAGATCCAAATTTTTGCATTGCATCTGCATAGGTCATACGAATAAACTTTTTAGGTAAAGATACATCCATTACTTTTTTAAATAATGACCGAATTAAATCTTCCATCATATCCATGACACTGTCTTCATCTACAAAACTCATCTCTATATCAAGTTGTGTAAACTCTGGTTGACGGTCAGCTCGAAGATCTTCATCGCGAAAACACCGAACTATTTGATAATAACGATCAAGACCAGAGATCATTAATAGCTGTTTAAATATTTGTGGCGACTGAGGCAATGCAAAGAATTTACCTGGATTCGTTCTGCTCGGCACAATGTAATCACGTGCACCCTCTGGTGTTGCTCGAGTAAGCATAGGGGTTTCTGTGTCAATAAACCCATGTTCATCAAGGAATAATCTCAATTCTTTTGTAACAGCGTGACGAAGTCGTAAATTAGAAAGCATATTATCGCGACGTAGATCAAGATAGCGATATTGTAATCTTAATTCTTCATTGGCCTTTTCATCATGATGAAAAGGAGGAGTAACAGAGTCATTTAAAGTAACCAGTTCAGTTGCTAAAATTTCGATCTCACCCGTCTTCATATTTGGATTTTTTGTGCCCTCTGGTCGAGGACGAACCAAGCCCTTTATCGCCAGTACAAATTCTCCACGAATGCGCTCTGCTTCAGAGAAAATTGCTTCATTATCAGGATCAAAAACAACTTGGAGCAAGCCTTCGCGATCTCTAAGATCGACAAATATAACACCACCATGATCACGACGACGATGCACCCACCCCGTAATTGAAACTTCTTGGCCTGACAGCTGACTATCGACCTCTCCACAATAATGACTTCGCATAATACTTTTCATTTATTAAAAAAAAACGAAATACTACGGATTAACCATTTCATCTGCAAGACTCTTACCATAATTCTCTCATTTATAAAAAATTCTTAAGGTTTATTATTTGTTTTTAATGGAGGGCTTTATTGGTAAATCATTAAGTTCATCTTCACTCCAAGAAGGAACCACCACACCAAGTGAAACAATCATTTTAAATGCTTCATCAACATTCATATCCATCTCTATTACATCTTCTTTGGGTAGAATAATTATATATCCAGAAGTTGGATTAGGTGTAGTTGGAACAAAAGTACATACCATATCCATCCCAGTTTTCTTCTGCACCTCACCCAATGCAGTCGATGTTTGGAAAGCTAAACTATAAACACCTTTGCGTGGATACTGGATTAAAAGTACTTTTTTGAATGATTGGCCTGTCTCTGAAAATACAAGTTCAGAAAAATTTTTTGCCGCCGAATACACTGATCTAACTACAGGGATTCGTTTCAGTATTTTTTCACCAAAACCTACCATTGTCCGCCCAACAATATTTGCTGCTAGCAGACCAGTCACTAATAATACTAATAACGTTAAAATTAAACCCAAACCTGGAATCGAGAAACCCAGCAATGATTCCGGTCGTATTTGAAGAGGAAGCAAGATTAAAGTTTGATCCATAAGCGTGATCAAAAAACGAAACAGAAGGACGGTTACAACAACTGGCAACCACACCAATAAACCCGCAATCAAGTATTTTTGTATATTTTTCACTATTTATCGGACGCTGTATTATTTTTTAAAGGCGTGGCTTTTTTTTCAGTTTTTGAAGCATTATCTTTAGGTGGTGATTTCTTTGGTTTACTAGAATCATTATCATTCTTTGAAATATTGCGCTGATTGTCTTTTTTAAAATCAGTCTCATACCAACCACCACCTTTAAGACGAAAGCTTGGCGCAGAGAGTAATCGAGCTAATTTTGGGGTACTACAGCTCGGGCAATCAACTAAATGCTCATCGCTCATTTTTTGTAACTCATCAAAAGTATGACCACAATTGGTACATTCATATTCATATATTGGCATGCACGTCTCCACTATCTATCAGTATACTCTCGATACCGAGGATTCTGAATAATTTTAAAATTATTATCTTCTTTTGTTCACTCTATCCCTAGTCATAAGGATAATTATTTTGTATTTAATTGCATTTCATTTTTGCATATAGATTATGCTTGCCATTCTGCCGCATTTATTGTTCTTTCGATACGAATATAAACGTTTTTCATCGCTGAAAGTACATTCACCACCACCATAGATCTCCCTCACTCCCAAAAGATTTAATTTTAATTTAACTATTCCGTACAAGTCAGCTTGCCAACGACTACGTTCATTACTTTTGAAAAAAACATTATTATTAATATCAAGTCCCAAAAAGATTTCTCGAACGTCATTACCTACCTCAAATGCCAGCTGTGAGATAGCGGGGCCCAACCAGACCAAAAGTTCTTCGGGGCTGGAATGCATAGTATTTATCGTATTCTCAACTATACCGTCGGCTAGACCTCTCCAACCAGCATGAATTGCACTTACTATATCTCCGGACTTACTAGTAATAAGTATTGGCAAGCAATCTGCCGTTAGTACTACACAAATTTTTTCCACCTTCCGGGTGATACTTGCATCGGCATATAAAGCAATGTCATTACTGGGTTCTGCAATGACCTTGGCGCTATGTGTTTGTTTCAACCAACAGGGTGCTGATGGTAAGTTCATAGCGTCATTTAATAACTGGCGATTACGCTTCACATTATCAATATTATCACCAACATGATCCCCTAAATTAAGGGCACCAAAAGAACCTTGACTATAACCAAATTGCCTTAAAGTTGTACCCGCAATTATATTTTTTGGGGCAGGCCAGGTCGCTTCTAAAAATCCTATTTCAGATATCATTCTGCAGTTAAATCCAATTTCATTGCATTTAGTAAGTCTTTAAAGTCCTTGGCTGGCTCAATTTCTAACGTAATATTCTGACCTGATAAAGGATGTATCAACTCTAACCGAGATGCGCACAAGGCTTGTCTCTTAAATGATCTTAAAGCTTCTTTTAAGCTTGGCGAACAACCTGATGGAATCATAAGTCTGCCATAGAGTGGGTCACCCACCAAAGCCCGCCGTCGAAAAGCAAAATGAACTCTAATTTGATGGGTTCTTCCTGTTTCTAGATTGACCTTAATATGCGTATGAGCTTTAAATCTTTTTTCAACTCGATAATGAGTAATTGCTTCTTTACCATCATCCTTCACCATCATTTTCTTGCGATGAATGTGATGTCTTTTAATATTTTCATTGATGGTTCCTCCACCAGTTAAAACTCCATTACAAACCGCATCATATTGTCTAGTCACCTCTCTACTCTCAAGTTGGCGCACTAATGAGTTATGAGCAATAAGTGTTTTTGCAATTACCATTAATCCACTCGTATCCTTATCAAGGCGATGAACAATGCCAGCTCTAGGTAATTCACTTAATTCTGGCCATTGATGGAGCAAGCCATTCATCAATGTTCCATTGGAATTTCCAGCTCCAGGATGGACCACTAAGCCCACTGGTTTATTAATCACGGCAATTTCGTCGTCTTCGTACTCTATATCTAGAATCATTGATTCTGGTTCATTCGTAATTTTCTCAGAATAGACAACTTCTATAGAGACATCTTCGCCGCCATTGACGATATCACGAGGCCTGAACTTTTCCCCCCCGATTAAAATAGATCCATCCAAAATCCATGTTTTTAAACGACTTCTTGAAAACTCAGGGAAGATTCTTGCAAGCGCAAGATCCAATCGGTTGCCCGACAATTCTTCTGGTATAATTTTTTGCCTAGAATAATTTGTCATTGGATACTTTTAAAAGAATTCATTTAATGTGCGTTATACTCTAGTATTAGCAGTATATTAATATTGATTTATTCTGAACCATTCAAACAATAAAACGATTTCATATTATCAATTCATCTGACGTTGCTCAAAATATGTTTAATTTATATAAAAATCTTATAATTTCAGTACTCATTCTATCATTAATTGGTTGTGCAAATAATGAAGAATCAGCTGAGGATGCTTTTATAAATGATCTCGTCAGAGCTTATGATACAGCTCAAACAGCAGTTGCAGGAGGAAATTATCGGCGTGCTATCGGTATATTTGAAAGTATTCAGTCCAGATTTCCATTTAGTGATCTGTCCAATCAGATCCAATTAGAATTAATCTATGCCTACTATAAAAGTGGCTCAGCAGAGCAAACTATAGATCAAACCGAAGCTTTCATTCGAGAAAATCCAACGCACCCCAGAATAGATTATGCTCTTTATATCCAAGCTCTTTCATACTTTGAGGGAGACCCGGATATTCTAGAGAAAACATTTCGAAAAGATATGAACAAGAGGCCACCAGAAGATGTAGAAAAATCATACTCAATACTTGAAAGATTGGTCGAAAGATACCCCGCGAGTGAATATGCAGCTGATGCTGAATTACGAATGATTTATCTTAGAAATAGATTGGCTGCCTATGAGAATATAGTAGCAGATTACTATATTCGCAGTGGGGTATATGTTGCAGCGTTAAACAGAGCTAAGACATCTCTCGAAAAATATAATGGTGTCCCCAACAATAGAGAATCAATTGAAATTATGATTATCGCTTATGAGAAATTAGGCATGCTTGATTTAGCTACAGATATGAGTCTCATTCTAGCTGAGAATTACTCAGACCCGACTTTACTGGTCGATTATAATGAAGTTATAGAACTTAATTTATGGGAAAAAATTAAAGCATTAGCCCCAATAAGAACAAAAAAAACTGAGTAACTAAAATACAAACAATACAATACTCTTAATCTGGGAAATTATAACCAGAGGTAATCGGATAACGCCAATCCCTTCCAAAAGCACGATTACTTATTCTGATTCCCGGTGGTGCCTGCCTTCGTTTATACTCATTTCGTTTTACCATCTCTAAGATATTGATTACTGTTTCACGATCATATCCTTTATCAACAATCTCCATAACCGACAAATCTTCCTCAATAAATGCCTCCAATATAGGATCTAGTACATCATAAGGAGGTAAGGAATCTCTATCTTGTTGATTTTCACGAAGTTCAGCAGAGGGCTCCCTCTCAATGACACGCTTTGGGATGATTTCACTAATTGTATTCCGGTAAGTTGCCAATCTTTTTACCAATGTCTTAGTGCAGTCTTTTAAGGGCGCAAAGCCACCAGCCATATCGCCATAAAGAGTGGCATAACCAACCGCCATTTCACTTTTATTGCCCGTAGTTAATAACATCAAGCCAGTCTTATTAGATATAGCCATAAGCAAAACACCTCGCGCACGAGATTGAATATTCTCCTCGGTAGTATCAATATCTCTTCCGACAAAAATTGGCTTCAGTAGTTCCAATGAAGCATCATAAAGAGGTTTGATAGGTAAAATATCATACTGAATATTCAATATTGATGTTTGTAACTCTGCATCCTCAAGACTCATTTTACTGGTATAGATATAAGGCATCATTACTGCTCTGACTTTGTCACTTCCAATGGCATCACAGGCTATAGCTAAGGTTAAAGCTGAGTCGATCCCCCCTGATAAGCCTAGAACGACGCCTGGAAAGTTATGCTTAGTAATGTAATCTCGCGTGCCTTTTACCAGTGCCTTATAGATACTTTCCTCTTCACTTAATCTTTCAGCTATAAAAGCACTTAATGGTAATATTTGATTGGCTCTCACTTCTAACTCAATCACATCTAATGCTTCTTCAAAAGAAGGTGCACGATAAGTTACTTCACCTTTAATATTCATTACAAATGAAGTGCCATCAAATACCAGCTCATCTTGTCCACCGACCATATTGAGATAAACAATAGGAAGTTCAACCTCAGTGACTCTCGCTCTGACGATTGATTCGCGTTTAAGTTGACCACCTTTCTCATAAGGTGAACCATTAATAACAATAATTAATTCAGCACCTGCCTCCTTGCATTTTTTGGCTGCGCAAGGGTGCCATATATCCTCACAGATATTAATACCTATTTTTGTACCTTTCAGTTCAAAAATAGCAGTCTCTTTACCAGGTTCAAAATAACGCTTTTCATCAAAAACACTATAATTTGGTAAGGCATGCTTACGGTAACGAATAGTCTCTTCATTATTCTCAAAGACAACGCAACTATTATAAATAATATCCTCTGTATACTCAGGAAAGCCGATTAAAACAGCAATTCCTGTTACTTGCTTTCTTATTGATTCAATAGCTTCGGCCACCCTTCGCTTTAAGCCAGAGTGCAATAAAAGATCTTCAGGTGGGTAACCCGATACGGATAACTCCGGGAATACAATCAAATCAGCTTGAGACTCTGTTCTTACTTTCTCGCAACAAGTAAGAATTCGAGTTGTATTTCCAGCTATATCACCAACAATTAAGTCGATTTGAGCTAAAGCAATAGTAATTTTTTTATTCATTAGCATGATAATTTATAAAAGACGAAAATAGAGTTACTTACTAACTAATTCTAAAATTGCACTCCCTAATTCAGCAGGTGATTTAACAGTCATTACACCTGCATTATCCAATGCTTTGTACTTATCTTTGGCCGTTCCTTTTCCTCCAGCTACTATCGCTCCTGCGTGTCCCATTCTTTTTCCTGGAGGAGCGGTTACACCAGCAATATAGGCAACTACTGGCTTAGTAACGTCACTTTTTATGAATTCTGCAGCCGCTTCTTCATCAGTACCGCCAATTTCACCCACCATAACAACACCTTCTGTTTCATTATCAGCTTCAAAGAGCTCTAAACAATCGATGAAATTCATACCTCTTACTGGATCACCGCCAATACCCACACAAGTAGTTTGACCAAGTCCATTCTGAGTAGTTTGATAGACAGCTTCATAAGTTAGAGTTCCAGAGCGTGAGATAACCCCGATCTTACCTTTTTGATGAATAAAGCCCGGCATAATACCTATTTTACATTCACCGGGAGTAATGACACCCGGGCAATTTGGGCCAATGAGGCGACAATCATAATGCTTCAATGTAGCTTTGACTTTCACCATATCCAAAACTGGAATACCCTCTGTTATACATACAATAAGCTCAATACCTGCATCAGCAGCCTCTATAATAGCATCTGCGGCAAATGGTGCGGGCACATATATCATACTTACATCGGCTTGTGTTGCCGTAACTGCATCCCTCACCGTATTAAATACTGGCACACCAAGATGTGAATCAATTTTTGCTCCCGGCGTGACTCCAGCGACTACATGAGTACCATATTCTATACATTGCTCGGTATGGAATGAACCTTGCTTACCTGTTATACCTTGACAGATAATTTTACTGTCCTTATTAATTAAAATACTCATGATTGAACCGCCACTGCCACTGCTTTTTTTGCCGCATCAGTTAAGTCAGCGGCATTAATAATTTCTAGTCCGCTTTGTTTTAATAAACTTCTTCCTTTTTCAACATTGGTACCTTCTAGACGAACAATAACTGGAACGTTTACACCAACTTCTTTCACTGCGCTTATAACACCCTCAGCGATAAGATCACAACGAACAATGCCGCCAAAAATATTTACTAAAATAGCTCTTACATTTTTATTCGATAAAATTAATTTAAATGCAAATGCAACACGATCACTAGTAGCACCTCCACCAACATCAAGAAAATTTGCCGGCTCTCCGCCATGAAGCTTAATGAGATCCATAGTCGCCATGGCAAGTCCAGCTCCATTGACCATGCAAGCTATATCGCCATCCAAAGTAACATAATTCAAATCATTTTCAGCAGCTTCATTCTCAACGGCATCCTCTTGAGAAGCGTCTCTATAGGTTACTATCTCTTTTTGTCTATATAGAGCATTAGAATCAATGTTAATTTTTGCATCTAAAGCAATTACCTCACCGGTTGTTGATACAATCAATGGATTAACTTCAATCAAACTTGCATCACTCTCTAAGAACAACACATACATCCTTTTCACAATAATTGAAAATTGCTTAAGCTGATCCTTATGTAATCCGATGCCAAAGGCTAGTTGTCTTATCTGAAAATCCATTAGGCCCGAGGCAGGTGAAATTGCTATTTTATATATCTTTTCAGGCTCATTCTCAGCAACCTCTTCTATATCCATTCCGCCAGCGGCTGAAGCTACAAATGAGATCATTTCTTGCTCTCGATCCAGTAAAATACTCAAGTATATTTCTCGATCAATCTCTGAACCCGGCTCGATATAAACAATACTTACCGGCAAACCATCTGCGCCTGTCTGATGCGTAACCAGAGTCATACCAATCATTTCCTCAGTGTATTTTTGTACTTCTTCAATTGTTTTTGCTATTTTAACCCCGCCAGCCTTCCCTCTTCCACCAGTATGAGCTTGAGCTTTCACGACCCAGACTGAACCACCAATCTTTTCAGCCGCTGCCTTAGCTTCATTTCTAGTCGTAGCTATATAACCGACTGGCGTGGGAATCCCATATTTAATAAATAACTGCTTAGATTGATATTCATGTAAATTCATTGATTATGATCACTTACTTAAAATTTAAAGAAATTTGATTAATTTTGATAAAGATATTTAAACTCACTAAAGCAGAATTCTTTCATAACGCAAACATAAATGAAACCACTATAATGATTTTAATAACAATATATAACCTTGAGGTTAGTGCCTCTTCATAATAAGCTCTTTTAATATTAAAATTTTTAATGGCCTTTAAATAATAATGAAAAAATTAAAAAATGGATTTACCTTAATTGAAATAATGGTAGTCATCATTATCGCAGGTATTATGATATCAATTGCCATACCGGCCTATAAGGATTACAAAAATCGTACTGAGACTAGTATTATAAAAAAATAATAACTATTTAACGCTCCTCAAAGCACGTTAAAATTCGACATAATCATGCAAGAAATCAATCTAACTATTATATTTATATTAGTAATCAGTGGACTTATAGTCGGCAGCCTACTAAACGTATTTATTTATAGGATTCCGATTATTTGCAGTGAGCCTTCAAATAAGCGTAAATACAATCTTTTTTGGCCAAGATCTCAATGTAGAAATTGCTCGAATACAATCCAATTTCTTCATAATATACCGATCATTAGTTATATTATTCTTAAGGGCAGGTGCGCTTACTGCAAAACAACTATCTCTCCTCAATATCCCATAGTTGAAATCATTACAATGATTCTTACACTATACTGCGGTCTTCATTATGGTTTCATAATTGAATTAATTGCGATTCTAATTTTTTTATGGCTCTTAATAATTATTAGTTTTATTGATATAAATCACAAAATAATTCCAGATTCATTATCGCTAACTCTATTGTGGGCAGGATTACTATTTACCGTTATTTATTCAGACAATGGCCTGCCATTAAACCCAATAGATACTAAATCGAGTATATTAGGTGTAATTTCAGGTTATCTTATTTTATGGTTCATTTATCACATTCATTTTTTTATTACTAAGAAAGAGGGTCTAGGTTATGGTGATTTTAAATTACTCGCAGCAATTGGTGCTTGGGTTGGTTGGCAATTAATACCAATGATCTTATTTCTTGCTTCAATACTAGGTCTTATTTATGGCCTAATATCTATCAACCTCAAACTTACTGATAAGGATACACCTATAGCATTTGGACCATTTCTTGCAATTTCGGGATGGATTTCGTTGGTATTTAGTGCAAAAATAATAACTATATACTCACTCATCTAAGAGAAATAAGAAGAATATATATCAACATAGAAAATAGACAATCAAGCTATCATGTCGCTCTTACTGGAGGGATAGCATCAGGAAAATCAAAAGTTAGCCAAGTATTCAAAGATCTAGGTGTAGAAATTATTGATACGGATCAGATAGCCCATAATCTTGTAGTGCCTGG
>Ga0308019_10000611_pt1 | contig 22107 bp, 20 predicted proteins | sample Neamet284_FD_203135 | JGI IMG/M metagenome (GOLD analysis project Ga0308019, IMG submission 203135) | Marine microbial communities from water near the shore, Antarctic Ocean - #284 | ecosystem: Environmental > Aquatic > Marine > Unclassified | place: Southern Ocean | collected 2014-10-01 | reverse complement strand
CACATTCCAGGACTGGGATCTGAAGAACAGTAAGAACGTGCCTATCGCAGGTGGTGTTTATATAATTCACATAGACGTACCAGATATAGGCCAAAAAGTCCTAAAATGGTTTGGAGTTATGCGTCCCATAGACCTTGATACGTTTTAAGTGAACGATATTTGCACTTTGAGAATTTACTCAGTAATCTAACATAAGTATAAATGTCACCTTTGGTTCAAACAATTTTAAGATTTCTCTCTGGAGCGGCTATCCTAATTTTGGGAGTTGTCGTAATGAATGGTTTAATAGGCATGAAGGAATCTCCAAAGGTTTCTCTTCCTGAGACTGTTGCTCGACCTGTATTAACGCAAGTTGTTCAAAATACTGACATTGTCCCCAGAATACCTGTTGAGGGGAGAGTAGAAGCATGGCATAGAATAGACCTGTTTGTTGAAGTAAACGGAGTGCTTCAGCTCGGTGGAGTTGAATTCCGGGAGGGAACGACTTACATGAAGGGAGATGTGATTCTCAGCCTTGACGATACAGAGTCACGCGCAAACTTGAAAGGAGCTCGCTCTAAATTTGTTCAACTTGTTACGGGTATGCTCGCGAGTATTAAGATTGACTTTCCTGAAAGGTCAGGAGTTTGGGATAACTATGTAGCGAGTATAGACGTAGCAAATGTACTTCCTGAGTTACCGAAAGCGGCGACAGATAGAGAGGGGTACTTCGTTGTAAATAGAGGCGTAGAGGCAAGTTTCCACACCATCAAAGCTTCAGAAGATAGAGCTTCTAAGTTCATTATTCGAGCCCCTTTCGACGGGTTTGTAGCGAAGGCGATGGTAAGGCCAGGATCTCTGGTTCGCGCGGGTCAGCCAGTAGGCTTATTCGTTGGAACGGGTGTTTATGAAATTAAAACGGCAGTCCATGCAAGGTTTTTAAAGTCTTTAAAGATTGGAGCTGAAGTTGTTTTTGAAGATGAGAATGGTTTGAGAGTTGCAAAAGGTAAAGTGGACAGAGTTTCGGGTAACGTTAACTCGACCACTCAATCTGCAACGGTCTTTTGTAAAGTAAATGGATTGATCGATGGTGAAATGAGAGACGGGAGATATTTATCTGGATTTATTTCAGCATCAGAAATTAAAAATGTGGTCGAAATCCCTCTTAATTTATTCGATTCCGAAGGTGATATTTTTGAAGTAACGTCAGGGAAACTCCTCAAAATAAATCCGAACCAAGAATTTCTGTCGATAAAATCGCTGGTGGTTTCTGGAATCCCTGACGGGACAGTGATTTTGAGAGAGCCAGTCATGGGTGCATATGTGGGGATGGAAGTTACCGGTAGCGAAATCGGACAATAGTCATGAGAAATGTCATAAAATTTTTCGTTCAGCACCACATTGTTGGGGACCTATTAATGCTGTCTATTTTGGTTTTTGGTTTTGTAGGAATGTCAAATCTGCGATCGAACTTCTTCCCGGAAATAGACACGAAGATTATCGCTATTCAGGTTGTATACCTCGGCGCTTCACCTGAAGAAATTGAAGATGGTATCGTTGCGAAAATCGAGGAGAATCTTAAGGGAATAGCGAATATCGATCTTGTTACTTCTACCTGTACAGAGAACGCCGGCAGCATTGTTGTAGAAGTGCGTAACTCAAATAAAACAGACCAAGCACTCCAAGACGTAAAAAATGCAGTAGATAAAATCGCTTCTTTTCCAGCCGGAATGGAGCCTCCTATTATCTTCAAACAGGAGCCAGAAAACATTGCAATTATTTTTGCAGTTACAGGATCCCCGGATCTACATCTTCTAAAATCAGAGGCAAGAAAAATTGAGTTAGATCTAAGGACTTCCAAGGATATTTCTCAAATTTACCTGTCGGGGTTTCCAGATGAAGAAATTGAAATATCGGTTAGAGAAAATAGTTTAAGTGAGTTAGGGATAACCATTGCAGAGGTAGCGCAAGCTGTCAGATCTGCGAATATTGAAACTACAGGTGGAATCATTAAAGGAGCTAAGGAAGAACTCATAATTCGTGGTAGATATAAGGAATACACTGCGACGGAACTCAAGGATATTGTAATAAGAGCTGATAGAGATGGCCGTATTATTAGGTTGTCAGACTTGGCGGAGGTTACTGATAAGTGGGCTGAAGGAGATCCCTCAAGAAACTGGTTTAATGGAAAGCCTTCTGTTTCAATTACTGTAAACAGTCTCAATTCTGAGTCTATTCTTGACGTAACGGAATATGTAAGATCTTATATAGAAGCATACAATACGAGAGGAGGCGGTTTGAAGATCGATGTTGTATTAGATCAATCGGTTGTTCTAAATCAGCGTATCGATCTGTTGGTAAATAATGGCGTGATTGGGTTTTTTCTTGTGTTGCTTTTCCTTGCCCTATTCTTAAATCTAAGACTGGCATTTTGGGTTGCGCTTGCGATACCGGTATCCTTTGCTGGAATGTTTGTTTTTGCTGACATGGCAGGTATTACAATTAATGTGATCAGTCTATTCGGAATGATCCTCGTGATAGGAATCCTTGTGGATGACGGGATCGTTATTGCCGAGAATATATATCGGAAGTTCGAACGAGGATACTCGCGTCTTGATGCTACAGTTGATGGAACAATGGAAGTGCTTCCTGCCGTTTTCTCAGCTATATTAACCACCGTCATCGCTTTCTCCTCTTTCTTTTTCATCGAGGGTACACTCGGAGATTTTTTCCAGGATATGGCAGTCGTCATTATACTAACTCTTATATTCTCTCTCATAGAGGGCGCTTTTATTCTTCCGGCTCACATTGGAAACTCTAAAGCTTTAAGGAGAGGGTTTAAACCAAACAAGCTAGAACGTGGAATGCGAAAAGTCCTCAACGGATTTCGTGATACTTTTTATGCTCCTGTTCTGAAATTCACTTTACGCCGTCCTTGGATTTCCTTCAGTGTAATCTTTTCTATATTCTTAATTACTGTGCCTGGTCTTATCGGTGGAGGGTTCGTTAAAACGACATTCTTCCCATTTATTGAAGGTGATAATCTAAATGTAACCCTTACCATGCAAGCTGGAACAAGAGAGGGGATAACACTTGAGAAGTTAAACAGAATTGAAAAAGCTGTTTGGGAAGTAAATGATGAGTTCAACTCAGAACGCAATGATACTCTTGAGACTATTGTCTCTATTGATAAAAAAGTAGGACCCAAAGCGCATTTAGGCTCTCTCAACATTCAGTTTTTAGATGGAGAAAATCGAGGGGTCCAGAGTACGGAAATAACGTCTAGGATCCGAGAGAAGGTAGGTGTTGTTTATGGTGCTGAAAACCTCAGTTTCGCGGCTTTTTCACCATTTGGTAGAGCGGTTTCAGTTTCGCTTTTAGGCAACGATCTTGAAACTCTCGAGGCGGCTACACGTGAGCTTAAAGCTGAGATGCATAAGCGTGATGATTTAAAAGACATCTCAGACAGCAATCAAGAGGGACTGCAGGAAATCAGTGTGAGTCTGCTACCTCGTGCTTATCATCTTGGTTTTAATGAGAGTGAAGTTTTAGCCCAAATACGACAAGCCTTTTATGGCTTGGAGGTGCAAAGACTTCAGAGAGGACGTGACGAAGTTCGCATTTGGGTGAGACTCGATGAACGAGATAGAGCTTCTATTGGGTCACTTGAAAATTTCCGTCTCCGCACTGTAACAGGGGATGAGATTCCTTTCACGGAAATATGTAAAATCAACGTAGAACGCGGAATTTCGGCTATTAATCGCATTTATGGCATGCGTGAAGTTCAAGTATCTGCAGATTTGGCAAACCCCAAATCAAGTGCAACAGACATCGTGTCAGAACTGAAAGCAGTAATCGTTCCGCCTATCTTATCTCGTTACCCCAATGTCCGTGTGAGTTATGAAGGCCAAAATCGCGAAGTAGCAAAGTCTCAAAACTCTATCAAAAAGGTAATGCCGTTAATTTTTGCCTTAATGTTCTTAGTCATCGTCCTCACCTTTAGATCTCCATTACAGGGATTGGCAATCTTCGCTTTAATCCCATTTGGCTTGGTAGGGATCAGTCTAGGCCATTGGCTTCTTGATGCCCAGTTGAGTTTATTTTCTTTTCTTGGGTTGCTAGCACTTATTGGAATTCTCGTAAACGACGCACTCGTTTTTGTAGCTGCATATAACAGCTATTTAAAGGAAGGAATGACGGTAAACGAAGCAATTTGGGAATCGGGCATGAATAGATTTCGTCCCATCGTACTCACCTCAGTGACTACTGTTGCCGGCCTTGCTCCTTTAATGCTTAATAAAAGTTTCCAGGCCCAATTCCTAATTCCGATGGCGATATCCGTTGCATTCGGGCTCCTCTTTGTGACCGTGATTATCCTAATTCTTCTTCCTGTCTATTTGAAGTGGATTAATCCTTTGCATAGAAGTTGGATCTGGATTTCAGATGGCAGATGGCTATCCTCTAAGGATGCTGAACCCTCAATCAGAGAAAAGCACCATGCTGCATCACTTGAATCTGAACTCGGCGTCATGACTAACCCTGAAAACCCGGCAGACAAATGAAGAATTTAACCTACCTCTCGCTGGCAGTTTTAGGATTTCTCTTTTCGCTGACGAGCTTGAGTGCTCAAGAAACCATGTATAGTCCACTTAGCCTTGATGAGGCAGTTCATCGTGCGCTCGAGTCGAACTTCGGCATTAGGACTGCTCATTTGCGCACAGAAGCTTCAGCAACCAGTAACAGTTGGGGCGCTGCGGGTGCCCTCCCTAATCTCTCCACTTTCGTTACAGGCTCCACTTCCGTTTCAGACCAAACACAGAACCCCACATCGTTCATCCAAGAGAAATTTGAAACTGACGGTCTCAACACTGGCGTAAATTTCAATTGGATTTTATTTGATGGAATGGGAATGTTTGCTTCGAAGTCACGTCTTGCCCTCCTCGAGTCTCAGTCAGAAGGACAAGCAGCACTCATTATCGAACAAACTGTTGAAGCTGTTGACAGAACCTATCACAACGTTCTTCTTCAAACAGAACTTCTCAGTGTCCTTGCCGAGTCGATGTCGCTTAGTCGTCAACGCCTTAACGAGATTAAATTAAGTGAATCGTACGGTGCTGCTGGCACCTTTGATCGATTGCAGTTTGAAAATGCAATTCTAGCCGACAGTACTTCGTGGCTCCAGCAAGGAGTCGCTGTTAAATCCTCGTTTCGCAATCTTAATCTCTTAATGGGAGATGCTGAGAACATGCTTTGGATTCTGACAGATAAACTGGTTTCACCACCTGAACTACCCAGTCCTTCAGACATAAGTCTCGCTGTTTTATTAGATAATACGAGTTTACAAAATGCTTTGCTATCACAGAGTATTTCACAAAGCGGCGTCAAGCACGCTCAATCCTTCCTCTATCCGGTACTTGGCCTAAATGCTTCTTTCTCCAATGCTTTTTCTAATTTTTCTTCAGAAGAAGCAAATTTGGAGGCGTCGGGACGTTCCGTGAACACCTCTGCTCTTCTAACACTCAACTTCAACCTGTTAAATGGTGGGGCCACACGTCGTTCTATTTCTCTCGCAAAAATCCAATCAGACATTTCCGCCTTGGATGTTGAAAACACCAGATATCAGGCGAGCTCTATTGCCAACAATGCTTACGACAGGTACACGTTAGGGGCATCTGTTCACGAGCTAAGTGTTCGAGCATCTCGAAACGCGTCAACATCATTAGAGATCGCTGAGAACTCCTATAAAAACGGTGTAATCAACGCCCTTGACTATAGAGCTCTAGAAGTTGCTCTACAAAGGGCGAGAGTAAATGAACTTAGCGCTCTCCTTCTTTGGCGTGGAGCGTACGTTGAAGTTCAGAGACTGATGGGAGCACTCAGAGCGCCATTAATGGCCGAGTGATTTCGAAAGTCAGTCAAGTAAATTAGGAGCAGTCGTTGTCAGAGTCCAGCCTGAGCAAGGTGGCTTTCGCGTTTTGCTTCTGCGAGATCGGCGGCAACCATTTCAGAGCAGAGATCTTGCCAAGGCGTTTCAGCTTTCCATCCAAGATTCGTATGCGCTTTAGATGCGTCACCTACCAATGTATCAACTTCTGATGGGCGGTAATAGCGTGGGTCTATTTTTACAAGAACAGCTCCTGAATCTATGCAGATACCGCACTCATCACTTCCTGTTCCTTGCCAACGTAAAGAAACTCCCGTTTCTGCGAAAGCCCTCTCTGTGAATTCACGTACTGAAATCTGAGTTCCGGTTGCTAAAACATAATCGTCCGGCACATCTTGTTGTAGCATTAGCCACATACCTTTTACAAAATCTCGAGCGTGACCCCAATCTCGTCTTGCATTTAAATTACCTAAATAAAGGCAACTCTCCAGCTTTTCAAAAATTCTAGCAGCAGCTCGAGTGATTTTTCTCGTTACAAAAGTCTCACCTCTTACAGGACTTTCATGGTTGAAAAGGATGCCGTTTGAGGCGTGTAAACCGTATGCTTCACGGTAATTTTTCACGATCCAAAACGCATATAGTTTTGCCACTCCATAAGGAGATCTAGGATAGAAGGGCGTGGTTTCACTTTGAGGAGTTTCTTCAACTTTCCCAAAGAGCTCAGAAGTGCTGGCTTGGTAGAAACGACACGTTTTTTCAAGTTTTAGAATTTTTATTGCTTCAAGCAGTCTAAGAGTACCTAATGAGTCGACATTTGTTGTGTATTCTGCAGTTTCGAAGCTGACTTGAACGTGACTTTGGGCTGCAAGGTTATAAATCTCATCAGGCTGAACCTCCTGAACGATTCGAATGAGATTCGTTGCGTCTGTCATATCGCCATAATGCAGCTTCAGGCGTACATTTTCTTCGTGTGGATCCTGATATAGATGATCAATACGGCTGGTGTTAAATGAAGATGCACGGCGCTTAATACCGTGCACTTCGTACCCTTTTTCAAGTAAAAGTTCAGCAAGGTAAGATCCATCCTGACCCGTAATTCCGGTTATAAGAGCGCGTTTTGCCATGAGTGCAAGTTACTTGAAATCTTGGGATTGAATTTGTCTGTAATATGCCCCCTTATTTTCAATCAATTCAGAGTGAGATCCAGTTTCAGCAACTGCGCCTTCAACGAGTACAACGATTCGGTGTGCGTTCTTTATAGTGCTCAATCTGTGGGCAATGATTAGTGTGCTGCGACCCTTCATGAGTTCTTCAAGTGCTGTCTGTACTTCAGCTTCAGAAACACTGTCCAGGGCACTAGTGGCTTCATCAAGGATCAAGATATCAGGGTCTCGTAGGATAGCCCTGGCGATTGCGATGCGCTGTCTTTGTCCACCTGAAAGCTGGATACCTCGTTCACCAACAACGGTGCTGAATCCTTCAGGGAACGATTCGATAAATTCTATTGCGTTCGCCCGTTTTGCTGCATCGCGGATTTCGGAGTCTGTGGCATCGAGTTTTCCATAGGCAATGTTAGATCTGATGTCGTCTCCGAAAAGGATAACTTCTTGTGGAACGTATCCTATTCGCTTCCGAAATCCGCGGAGATCCATATCGCGGACATCCTTTCCGTCAATGGTGATGGATCCTGATACGGGAGATTCAAATCGAAGAAGGAGGGATGCTATCGTAGATTTTCCAGCTCCACTTGGTCCAACAAGTGCGACTTGTTCTCCGACTCTCATCTCAAGGGAGAGATTGGTGAGTATATCTAGTTCTTTACGTGAGTTGTAATGAAAATGAACATTCTCAAACTTGATTGGCTTTCGTAGGTCATATGAGGGTACTTCTTCGGTGAGGCTTTTTAGCTCACGTTGCTCATTTAATAGATCCATCAGAGATTCAACAGCACCGAGGCCTTTTTGGACTACGCCAAACAAATTAGCAAGTCCTCCGACACTTCCCGCAACAAGGCCTGTCATCAACAGAAAAGTAAAAAAATGCTCCGAAGCCAGTTCGCCGGACTGCATAAGTGCCGCACCCTTGAAAATTACAAGCGTAATCGCTCCGAAAATAAATAGGATGATGAAACTTGCGAAAGCTCCACGACCGATAGCGCCTTTCATGGCAAGGTCTCGAACCGTCCCGATACTACTTGCATATCGATTGCGCTCGTACCATTCATTTGCGAATGCCTTCACGTTTACGATACCCGTGAGAACTTCTTGAACGATGACATTAGACGAGGCAATTTCGTCTTGCGTTTCTTTAGACAAACGCTTGATGAATTTTCCAAATACAATGGCGACAAGTACCACGACAGGAAGAGTCATAAGCATCATGAGAGTTAGATCGACAGAAAAATACGCGAGGGCGGCAATCCCTCCTACAAGCATGATTGTTTGGCGTATAAGCTCTGCCAAAGTTGTAGTGAATGTATCTTGAATGGATGTTATATCTGCAGAAATACGACTGTTAACATCACCAACTCGCTTGTCGTGATAGAAGTTCATAGGCATACTCACAACTGCTTCGAAGGCGTCGCGTCGCATTGTGAGCATCATTTTTTCCGTCATATTTGCGAAAAGGTAAACGCGTATAAAACTTAGAGAAGCCTGGACGACAAGCACGATGGCAATTGTTATTCCGATGGCCTCTAGGTTGTTAAAGTTGAAGTGCGCTAAGAATCCTGTCTCCAGGTCACTTGCGGCAATGTTTTCACTTTCCCCCATGATACCTACTCCACCTAGCTGCCCCCACAATCTCGTTACAAAAAGTGTAAGTATGCTGGAAATCATGATGAGAATAATCCCCATGGCAAAACCCATTCTGTGTGGCTTTAAATAGGGTGCCATCTGCTTAAAACCACGTAGATCCGATATTTTAAGTCGCTTCTTTTTCTTCTTTTCTGGAGTAGTTGTACTTTTGCTCTTCATAGGGTGCAAATTTAGTAACTAAAAATGGGTTGTGAGTAAAGAAAGAGTTCACTATCTTTGCCCTCCTCTATAAAGGGAAAAATAGAAATCATGCCAAAAAGAACATTTCAACCTTCAGTTCGAAAGCGCCGTAACAAGCACGGTTTTCGTAAACGTATGGCGTCTTCTAACGGTCGTAACGTGTTAAACGCACGTCGTCGTAAAGGCCGTTTGAAACTTAGTGTTTCTACTGAGCGTCGTCACAAAGGTATCCAGAGATAGAAAATTCTATCCAGAGCTAGAGATAGTTCTAACAACTTATTTCAACAAGGGAATCCCACGGGGTTCCCTTGTTGCGTTAAGGACTTTCTACTGGACCCAGTACCACCACCACATTTCCGCTGCGTTTCACTCCCCACTTTCTTCCTAGTCCTTTCAACAATTCGTTTGATAGAACGTCTACTTTTAAGTCCTTCACAAAGTCGAGTCCTGGCCCGAATGCTTTAAACATTGCTTCTTTACAAGCCCAAACCTCTTCCAATCTTCCTCCCTCTGCTTCCTCTTTGCTCATAACCCTTCCGGCGATTCTCGGCAATCTAGGATCTCCTTTAATTACGAGATCTACACCTATTCTCGAATTTTCTTGTGTTGAACCCTCACGTAAGATTACAGCTGCGTGGGCGACACCCTTGCTGTCGTTCACTTGATCAATAGCATGGCTTATTGAAATGGACATGTTTCCACGAATGCCACCTAAAAACAATACAGGTGCACCGCTTTCCTCGTGCTCAACCCACCAATCTTCGCTCCCTAGCAGCTCGTATAGACAATTGGCAACCGCTTCATGTTCTGCAATTTTATTTTTTGAAAGTTTCCGCGAATCTCTCTTGGGATAATGTTTGGCCACACGTAAAAGGACATCATCATTCGTCTTTTCGACAACATTAACATTCTTTATTGCTAGGACTATCTCCATAATGTAAAGTTAAGTCCTAGATAGCAAATCGTTTCGTAAATTTGCACCATGAATTCATCAACTAATACAACCTTTCTTCCATATAAGGTAAAGGATATTACCCTTGCTGATTGGGGTAGAAAAGAAATAATTTTAGCTGAGGCTGAGATGCCTGGCCTAATGGCTATTCGCAAGGAATTTGGACCTACTAAGCCACTTAAAGGTGCTCGTATAGCTGGTTGCTTACATATGACCATTCAGACAGCGGTTCTGATCGAAACTCTTGTTGAATTGGGAGCAGATGTAACATGGTCATCATGTAATATATTCTCTACTCAAGATCACGCTGCAGCTGCAATTGCTGCCACGGGAGTTCCTGTATATGCTTGGAAAGGACTCACGGAGGAAGAATTCGATTGGTGTATAGAACAAACCCTACACTTCGGTGAAGAGCGCACGCCTCTTAATTTAATCTTAGATGATGGAGGAGATCTAACGAACATGGTGCTGGATAGATTCCCTGAAATTGCGGGAGGAATAAAAGGTATTTCGGAAGAAACAACCACAGGGGTATTGAGACTTCATGATCGTCAAAAAAACGGCACGCTTTCTATGCCTGCTATCAATATTAACGACTCAGTAACGAAATCTAAGTTCGACAACAAGTATGGATGTCGTGAGTCTTTAGTAGACGCTATTCGCAGAGCTACGGATGTTATGATGGCCGGTAAAATCGCTGCCGTTGCTGGATTTGGAGATGTAGGGAAAGGTTCAGCTGAATCTCTTCGCAACGCAGGTTGCAGAGTTATAGTAAGTGAAATCGATCCTATTTGTGCTTTACAAGCAGCAATGGAAGGTTTCGAAGTTAAGCCTATGCTTGATGCTTGTGCTGAAGCTGATATTGTTGTGACTGCAACTGGAAATAAGGACATCATCACTGGAGCTCATTTCGAGGCGTTGAAGGACAAGGCTATTGTATGCAACATCGGTCACTTCGACAATGAAATTGATATGGCTTGGCTCAACGGGAACCATGGCGGTTCTAAGGACGAGATCAAGCCTCAGGTTGATAAATATACAATTAACGGAAAGGACCTGATTGTTCTCGCTGAGGGTCGTTTGGTAAACTTAGGTTGTGCGACAGGACACCCTAGTTTCGTGATGAGTAATTCATTCTCTAACCAAGTGCTGGCTCAATTGGAGCTTTGGTTGAGAGCAGATCAGTACGAGAACAAAGTGTACACACTACCTAAATACCTTGATGAGAAAGTAGCGCGCCTACACCTTGAGAAGGTGGGAGTAGTTCTGGAAGTGTTATCTCAGAAACAAGCTGATTACATAGGTGTGCCAGTAGATGGACCGTATAAGTCTGACGAGTACAGATACTAAAAAGTACCGTGACTCATTAATTGTAAACGTGAAGTATTGGAGGGTTCCAACTGGTTCTATATCTGTGAAGAGGTAGAGTTGCGGGCCCCTGCATTACTGATCCGTCAAGGATGATCCATTTTGAATCAGAACATTCGCTTTCATCAGAAAGGGTGACTCCATCTGACTCAACCGCCACATGACACCCCAGTGTCACATCAAAAGTTGAGTGTCGATCGAGTACCACAAAGTCATCCATGGTGTATCTGTAAACAACAATCCCCTGAGAGCCTCCTTGAACTATCAGGTGCTCACCTGGATAATTGAGTGAGGTGTATGCAGGGAGGTTCAGGTTAATGTCGAAATTTACAGGGACATAAGGAATATTCTGATTATTCTGTTCGCAAGAGGACTGTATTAAAAAATACGCACCGACAATCACAAGTGGAATTCTTAACTTTTTCATTTGGTTTCATTAAGTGTCCGACCTCTAAGTCCTAGCGGATCCTTAGCTTTCCCAGCCATAAATGCCTTAAGATAGGTCGGTTCATAAAGAGCAACATCCTCAAATATTCCTTTGTTAAATTTATCGCTTGCTAACTCAATGGCAGCCTCAGCAGTAGGCCAGTCCTCAAGAAACACTCTGTTATTCCCAGAAAGAACTTCAGAACACTTTCGCGCCCCATCTCCTGAAAAACAAATTTTACCTATCCCATCCCATGGGAATGCTCTTTCTTCATCTACAACGATTGACTCAATATTACTAGCGTTGTCTAGTTCAGTGTTAAAGCAACGAGAATAGACCTCCATTCTTCTCGCATCTATCATAGGCACGTATGCATCAAAACCAGGGTGTTTTGTCACCGCTTGTATAGCCAGAATGGTCAATGTATCTACTGAAATAAGAGGAACTCCCAGAGCATGACAAATCCCTTTAGCTGCAGCCACACCGATTCTTAATCCAGTATAAGATCCAGGGCCACCTGAAACACTAACTGCTGAAAGATCCTCGCGCTCCAGTTGTGCTTCTATAAAAACGTCATCGATAAATGTCTGAACTCTCTCGGCGTGACTATAACCATTTTCGCGAACACATCTGTTTGCAAGAAGTACTCCATTCTTGGATAAAGCAACGGCACACTGATGAGTTGTTGTTTCTATATGAAGAAGAACACCCATTAGTCAAATTCTTCATCTTCTTCTTTCACCTCTACCTTATCACCGTCTTCTAACTTTCTGGAAACCATATCGTACGGACCGCTAACGATTACATCCCCCTCTTTTACTCCGGATATGATTTCAATGTTAAAATTATCTTGAATACCAGTTTTTACTTTACCCCAAACAACTTCTCCTTCCTCTCCCATTAGAAAAACACCTAATTCAGCATCGTCACTGTCCTCAGACTTTCGAGTTGAGACACATTGAATGGGAATTGAGACTACATCCTTTACTCTTCGGGTTAGTAGATCTACGGTGGCACTCATTCCAGGTCGAAATGGTGATTGTGATTTTAAAGAATCGTTAAGTAGATGTACGTAGCTGTTGGGGCTAATCCTCACTTTTACAGAAAAGTTCGTCACTTGATCTAAGTTAAATCCATTCACGCCGGCATTTAAAGCAGTATTGCCGATTTCGCTAACGTGACCTTTAAAGGTTTCGTCTAAATATGCATCCACTTCAATTTCAGCATCGTTGCCAATCTTCACCCTGACGATGTCGCTTTCATTCACCTCAATATCAACTTCCATAAGCCCGAGATTGCTAATTTTCATAACAACTTCCCCAGCAACGAAGCCATTTCCTTGAACACTTTCTCCAACCTCTTTGACGAGAGCAGTTACTATTCCAGCCTGTGGTGCACGTAGTGTAGTCCTAGATAAATTATCTAAAGTTTCTTGAAGTGAAGCTTGTGCGCTTAGTATAGAATATTCAGCACTTTTAACTCCCTCTCCTGCACTGACCAAGTTAGCCTGGGCGGCATTAAATGCAGATTCTGATTGATGAAATTCGGCTTGAGACACAACTCCGCTCAGAAACAAGATTTGATTTCTATCCCATGATTTCTCAGCTACGAAATATCCCGACTCACTTGATGCGAGCATTGCTTTTGCTGATGATAAATTCGAACGTGTCGTATTAACTGCTGCTTGAGCTCTGTTGCGGGCTGAAATATAAACGTCGGGATTGATTACGGCAAGGAGGTCGCCTTCAGCTACGACATCTCCTTCTTTTACAGGAAGCTCGATTAACTGTCCACTGACTTCGGCACTGACACTCACTTCAAGTTCAGGTTGTATTTTGCCTGAAGCACTCACCCTCTCAACGATGGTGTTTAACTCAGCTGTTGTTGTAATAACCTCAGGCAGCTCTCTCTTCCCGCCAAAAAAAGAAGCAGCGACAACGAGTAATATAAGTACCACTCCAAGAATGATAAAAATGTGTTTTTTAGTCATAGTGGTATTTGTTATCGTAATGTGATGGCCTTTCCCTGATAGAAATCTAAAATCTTTGATTTAAACAAAAGATCATATCTAGTGCGTAGCATATTCACTCTTGCATTGTCTAATCTAGTTCTTGAATCGGCATAATCAAGAGCGGAAATTGCTCCAGATTCAAATTTCAATTTGGTGTTTGCAAATGCAAGTTCTGCTGAAGCAAGAGCTGCTTTTTGAGCTAAGAGATTCTTTTGTGAAGCAATAGCATCAGCCCAAGCGCTCTCAATAGTTTGAGTCAAGGCTTGCTCTGTTGATTGCTGTGCGTACTTTGATTGAAGCACACCTACTTCTGCCTGCTTGACCCCCGCGCGTGTAGTAAAGCCGTTTAAAACAGGGATACTAAGAGAAAAGAATACACTTTGGTTGATGTTCATTGAAAGCTGATCTGTGAATGAGATAGCTTCATATTCAGCGTAATTAGGAACAAGGGGAATCACCTGGGTACCGTCAGCTGTGACGCCTGAATAATACACGGTAGTTCCATCCTCTAATTGGCCCAATTCAGCCATGTCATACGTGGGCTCTCCTACGGAAATTTGTCTATTTGCGGAGTATCCTGATCCGAAGCTATATGAACCGAATAAACGAGGTAGGTATCCTGTTTTCGTAAGGTCTAGATTGATGTTGGCGTCCTCTACGCTAAGTGATGCAGCACGCATCTCAGGGAAGGAGTGAAGGGCGTGATTTATTGCTTGAGTAGCTGAAGCTGGGAGAGATGAAGATGCCAGGTCTGAATCAGAGGGGATTACAATCTCGAATATTGATGCTTCTTCAGATGAGAGTTGGAGAAGTTGGGTGAGATTGAGTTTTGCAATAGAGCGTGCATTTTCATTTGAAATAAGCGTAGCGTAATCAGCAGCTTGTTGAGCTTGTACGTCTAGTAGGTTCGAGGCGGGTGCAGCGCCTGCATCAACGAGTTTCGTCATTCTATCTACTTGCCGTTTTGTAGTCTCTAAATTGAGGGTGGCGATATTCACGAATTCCGCTTGGAATAGAACATTGAGATAGGCACTTGAAATCAAAAGAGTAAGATCATTCTGAGTACGTTCTAGATTAATGGCTGCAAGTTCTAAACCGATTTCTGCTCTCTTCAGATTTAAATGATTCCTAAATCCGTTATACAGAGTAAGTCCGGAGCTTAATCCAAAACTATTTGACTGTATCGCATCCGTAGCAAACTCATTGGTGAATGGGTCAACAGTCATTCCGATGTTGTACCCGTGTGATCCAGAAGTGTTGACTGAAGGTAAAAATGCCCCTTTAGCGCTGAGAAGCCCGATATCTGCTCGGTCATTGCCCAAAGCGCTTTGTTTAATCTGAAGATTGTGCTCGAATGCGTGATTAATGCACTTTTGTAGAGTCCAAGGGGTTTGGGCAAAAGAGTACGAGGCGAAAGTAAAACACCCAATTGTTAGAAAAAATACAGAAAAAATACGGTTCATGATGCTAGCAGAAAGTTTACATACAAATCTAATCAATCGTGACGTTGCGTCCGAGATGATTATCCCTCCTCTTTGTTAAAATGCTTCCAAAGAAAAATACCGGCTATTCCAAGTAAGATGTAAGGCACAGCCATGAGGAAAAAAATTCCTTTATTTAAACCAGATCCAATCCCACCTTGACTTGCACTTTCTTCTCCGAGTGCCTTACACATAACGCATTGGGCCAACGATAAATCTGCGATTAATAACGCAAAAATAACGAACATAATAAGGTGTTTAAAGTTGGGCATTTATACGGGGTAACAGGGGCTGATCATTAAATAAACAATAACTCCAGTTGCTGTAACATATAGCCACAAAGGCCAAGTAAAGTGTGCTAGTCTTTTATGTTTGGTTACCTGCATCATATATCCTCTGGCATAGGTAAACATCACAAGAGGAACAATAAGTGCAGAAAGTATGATGTGTGTAATCAGTATAAAAAAGTACAGCATTTTCATATCGTCACTTCCACAGTAATGAGTCGAGGCAACAGTGAAATGAAAAGTAATGTAGCTGAGGAGGAATAGAACGCTTAGAATTACAGCCGTAGAAGTAAGCTTCTTATGTAATTGAATTTTACCTGATCTGATCGCTGCCCAAGCTCCCAATAGGACAAAGAAAGCCGTTCCATTGATAAAGGCATTGATCTTCGGAAGTATGTAAAATTTAGCGGCTGTCTCAGGTTCTAATTCTAGAGGCGGTAGGTAAGCTAGTATTGTTACAACAGTCGGAATTGTTACGGTGATTACCGCAATAATTATTTTTAACTTAGAGTCGGAAAGATTCATCTAGATTTTTTTTATATTAATACACACCTTCTTCAAAAGATTCCTCTGCCAACAACTGTAGAACGTGTGAAATCATTTCATCAACTTCCAAGGTAGAAGTTCCATCGTAATATCCACGAATTCTATCTAGTTTATCTATAAGAACAAAGGTGTCAGAATGAAAAAAACCTCCAGCAGCTGTATCGCTTTGCATGGCCGTTAGATAGTATCCGTATCGAGCTTGGTCGTAAAGGTCCTCTTTGTTTCCCGTCATAAACTTCCATCCCGATGTGTCAGCACCCATGTTTTCAGCATATTCTGAGAGTCTTTCTGGCGTATCTCGTTCGGGGTCAACAGAGTGACTTAGAATCACTACATCCTTATTGCTCACGCTTTTATTGCGAAGTATAGACTGCGTTCTGGAGAGTTGAGAGCTGAGAAGTGGACAAATTGTAGGGCAATGAGTGAAAAAATAGTCAACTATTTTAATCTTACCTTCTACATCACGGTGAGAAACCTCTAGGCTGTCAATGCTCATAAACGCAAAGGGAGGGATGGTGTGTCCTTCCGGTCCTAAAATCGGCAATGGGATTGGAGGGTTTTTTATAAATGCTTCATAGCGTTTTTGTGCAGCATGCTCTTTAATATCCATTTCCTTTCTGAGTAGAGCAATATCCTCTGTTGCATCCCTAAGAGCATCTTCGGATGCAGCATGGTAAACTCCCCGAAGGTATCCCTTGGAGTCTACAAGCCACAAAGTAGCAATGTTTTGAGGCTCGTCGGGGTCGCGCTCGATTTTAAATTCATCACGAATAATCCGATCAATTTCTGTTTTTTCGCCTGTTAAGAATTGCCATTTCCCCTCCACGCCGTTATAGCGAGTATTCATGTTTACGTACTCTTCAAGTACTGAAGGCGTGTCGTGCTCTGGGTTAAGGGTGAAGCAGACGATGGATATCCCCTCTTTGTCTCTGTATCTGAAGTTAGGCCAAAGCAGTTGTCGAGTCATCACCCCAACATGCTCGGCATCAGTAGCGAAAAATGCGGCAATCCAAACTGAGCCTTGTAGATCTTCAGAACCAAAAGGTTGGCCTAAATGATTGATAAGTTCAAAATTATCAATCCGAAGAACTCCAGGAACAAGTGTGTCTATAGGCCCCTCTTCAGTAAAGTAAGGCAAAGTGTTAAACCTGTGATCTCCGAGAATGCCAAGAACTACAATTCCGAAAAGAGGAATACCTACGAGCAGTAATATCAGATTAAGCCTTCTAAGCATTGCTTTTAATAAACCTCTCTTAGTGGAAGCTAGTGTGGTTGAAAAGATGTCCAAATCCTTCAGTAGCTAGAATATAGAATAGGTAGATAATGAACATTACGTAGGGCAAAATGATACTCTTTTTTAAGACGCTTTTTTCTTCACCTAAGTGCATAAAACTCATCACAATGTATCCTGCTTTAACTAGAGTTAAAGCTACAAACGTCCACTTAATAGCTTCCCAAGTATATGTTTCAGCTCTTTTGAAGACAATACCCATTGCTACTTCTACAGCTGTGATCGCTGTTAAAAGTACAGTAACAAATATGATGTTTTTACGAATCTTAACTCCCGCTTCCTCACTGTGAGTTGCGTTTAAAGAGTAACTGTCGTTTACAATTAAATCGTCGCGTTCCATGATTTCAGTGCTATCAGATGAGGTAGAAGAAAGTAAATACGAATACCCATACGAGGTCGATAAAGTGCCAGTATAAACCAACTTTCTCTACCATTTCATAGTGTCCTCGTTTTTCGAAAACTCCTTTTAGAGCCATCAAGAAAATAATAATATTGATTACAACTCCAGAGAAAACGTGAAATCCGTGGAACCCTGTAATAAAGAAGAAAAAGTTCGCATAACTCTGTTGCAAAGCGTACTCGTTCTCGTGCATGTTCGCTCCGAACTTGAACGATTCAGATCGAGCCTCCCAAAGTTTAGATGCATCATCACCACTAACCTCTCGTTCACCTATGATATACTTATTGATTGTAAGAGAGTGAAGTTCTGCTTCGTGAGTGTGCTCACCATACTGGATGAGTTTTATGTGGCCGTGGTCGTTGTCAAGGATAACGTTGCTGTCCCCATTGGAGTATCCTTCAGCTAATTCTCCGAAGTGATGGTCCATAAAGATTGGTTCTCCAACGGGCAATGTATATAGCGTTCCGTCTTCATCAGTAATAGTGACTTCTTTAGCGAGAAGGAAAGATCCTCCTCCTCCGTGGATAAAGTGAGACCACTCCCAAGCTTGAGACCCCAAGAAGAACACTCCGCCAACAATAGTTGCAAGCATCCATCGAATAACACCTCGTTTGTCGTTTCTGTGTCCTGCCTCTACAGCAAGAACCATCGTAACAGATGAAACGATAAGGATGAACGTCATAAGCGCCACGTAGATCAGAGGGTAGTGACCCTCTAATCCTGGAAGAGCACGGAAAACTTGCTCACCGATAGGCCATGGATTCTCACTTGCTGCACGAGAAAACCCGTAAGCGGAGAGTAAACCACCAAATGTTAAAGCATCTGATACGAGGAAGAACCACATGTACATCTTCCCGTAGGAGATGCCGTAAGGAGAGCGACCTCCTCCCCAAAGTTCTTTAGATGAAACGTTATCGTTTGAATGTCCTGACATGCTGCAAATGATTGCGAATTTGTTGCGCAAATTTAATGAATCAAATGTTAAAGAAAGACCTTTTTTTAACTAGCAGCTTTATGCGGCTTATCAAGAATCATTCTACCTAACTATTTGAATAATATTATTCGCTTTTACAATAAGAAAAGCATGGTGAAAAGCAAGAGCCATAACCCTCCTAAGAAATGCCAATAAACGCCTAAAACCCTTAGTCTAATTACGTCTTTCGGGTTTATCGTGCCGGTAGAAACACGATAAATGTTTACAAATAAATAGATCAATCCGAAGGAGAAGTGAATCATGTGAATCATGATAAGAACCCAAAGGTAACTCCCACTTGAATTCGTGATGTGAATTACTTTAGAAGTAATCGGTTTCACCATAAGAGGGTCGTTGGGAGAGTAAAGTTCCTTCGAATCAGAGTTGTAAAGTAGTGTTAAGCCGTTAATTCGTACGTCGTAATCTTCTCCATAAACAGCTTCACTTTCTATAAGGTCGTCGATGCGATTCCATGAATATGCGATCAGCCCCTCATCATTGGCTTCAGTCCCCCATCCAGCACCATTTTCAGCAAGAGAATTCCAACCTGTAATTTGTGTAAAACCAAAGCCGAGTCCAAGTGCCAATGTCAGGAAAAGCGCAGACCTAGACTTTGAAATATTTCCACTTTTCATTGCTTTTATTGAAGCGACTAAAGCGAATGAGGATACGAGAATTAACAAGTTGCTAATCCAAAGTGTTACAGGTGGAGTCACATGCACCCAGTACTGTCCGCTGCTACTTACGATATATGCGCTGATCAAACCTCCGAACAACATTGTTACAGAGAATAGAATGAAATACATGATCATAAGTTTAGACCTATCTCGGACTACTGGGTCTACATCTTTTAATGGATCTTTTTCCATGGGGTATCTTTTTTACGATTATATCACGATTATATCGTGGCTTTATCGAGAACGTAAATGATTTGTACTACTGGGAGGTAAAAGAAACTTGCAAACATCAATTTGCGTGCATCTGCTCGGTCTAGGGAAATGGACAACCTCCAAGCATACCATGAAAACCCAAGTCCAGCAGCGATTGCTACAAGAAGAGCAATGTTACCTACCATGGGATGGCCAGTTGGAAGAGCCCAGGGAAGAAGGCTAGTCGGAATGCAGAATAAAGTATACAAGAGTATGGTGGAAGCGGACCTGTTCGATAGGCCGGAATTAAAGGGCAACATCTTGTAGTTCACCTTTGAGTAATCTTCGTGTGCGAGCCATGCGATCGCCCAAAAATGAGGGAACTGCCACATAAATTGGACTGCGAATAAAGCGCTTGCTTCTATCCCCATATCCCCAGTTGCGGCTACATATCCAATCATTGGAGGTAGTGCACCTGGAATGGCCCCTACAAAAACGCACAGTGTAGAACGAGATTTTAGGGGGGTATAGAAAAATGCGTACAGAATGAGCGCTACAACACCTAAAATTGCAGAGAGATAATTGAGTAGTCCAAGGCAAAAGATGCCTACAACTCCTGCTGAAATACTCAGAAAAAGAGCTGTTTTAACGCTCATTCTCCCAGTTGGAAGTGGGCGGTTTTTTGTGCGCGACATAATGGCGTCAGTATCACGCTCAAAGATTTGGTTTAAACCGTTCGATGCTCCTGTGAGTAAGTAGCCGCCAGTAGCGAGCAGCAGCATGGACTTGATATCGATCGTTTCAACGCCCATAAACCAACCTAAAACGGCTGACAAGACTACGAAAAATCCCAAGCGAACCTTGAATAAGGTGGCTATATCTTTAAGAAAGGAAGGCTTTTTTTCAAGAGTCATGTTACATACTTACTTCGGATGACAAAACTACATCAGGAATCACCAGTCGCGGCCTTCTAAAACGCGTGAACTTCTTATACCGGCTTGGATTCTAAAAGCACTCCATGCCTCAATTTCTGGGGCTTCTTCACCAACGTCCATAAAATGTGATTCAACCCGCATGGAAGCTCTTGCAAACAGCTCTATTCCGGAAATGTTAAATCTCTGACCCGCAGGTCTAGCAATATCAATAGAAATCCTCTGCATCTCCGACTCAACTCCTTGAAAAAAGACATTGTCGAATTCATTGCCCAGTTCTCTTTCTTGGTAACTGCGAAAAACATCTGACCCTGTTGAAAATCCATTCTCAGAGTCTAGCCCCCTGTATACCCGTTCAAAAGAAAGTCTTACGAGATAATCTTCCATTAATTTCCACCTTACTCGAAGGATCAGATCTACAAAATTAGACCCCAGGGGAGGACCTATGGGTTTGTGGGCATGTGTCCATGTTTGGATTTCATTACCGTGTGAGTATGTGAATGGTCTTACTGCTGAGCCTTCAAGCGAGACTCTCCATTTCCCACTGCGGGAAGCCAAAGATCCGCCAGAAAGGACTCCCCATTTATTCCCCCACCAGCCACCTTCCATCAAGTTGACGATGTTAAATTCGTCGAATAAAATTTGAGTGTAAAATGTTTTTGCATGCCCACTTGTCCTCCCTTTTCCACGCCAAATCAACTGTGCACCCATAAGCACATTGTCAGGTGAACCGAGAGAGAATTCAGTAGGTCTGAATGCTACCATGGGTATTAAATAAGCGGGCTCGATTCTGTGATTTATGCCATCTTGTTGATCTCTCCACTTCACCCCACCAAAAAAAGATCCCGTAAACCCTGCACCTAAATGCACATCTACCATATGGGCTGCCATCCATCCAATATCTAGCGTGTCGTTTAATCCCCTTGGATGAATTGTTTTTAAAAGCAAGTGAGTATAATGAATGACTCCAACATCGCAATAAAGCCTAAGGTAGCTAGCAGGCGCCATTGATCTGTCAATGTAGAGCGAGCGTATTCCAGGTCCCCAATGATGCTGCCCGTGACCGACAGCAAGCTCAATAGATTCAGAAATTTTAGCTGAGAGTCTAAACGTCAATCTATCTATTTGCAGTGCACTTGCAGAACTTGAGCCAGGGTTAGCACCCGTTACTCGTCCAATTCCATCAAAATACCCCCACTTTACTCCTTCAGCATATTGGCTTTGTGTAACAGGTAATTTCCATCTTTCTGCGGAGATCTCATAGTGAAAACGTTCTCTAAGATCTCCGAACGCTCTCAATCCGATGATGGTTGAACTGCCTGAATTGTCACCTTGAATAAGGCGATATTCGCCGTCGACATTTAATCCGCTGAACAACTCTGAATCACTCCCCGAAACTCCATCTGGGCCACTTCCGTGAACATATCCAGCCCAATCGGGCAGTGGTTGATTGCTCGGGGTCATAACCTCCAGTGAATCGGCAATTTCTCGAGCACGAATCGCTTCGTCTTCGAGAGGTGTAAACCAGGTGGCAGATTGTATTGTTTGGGCTGAGAAGGAAGGAGTTGACAGCGTGATTATCACCATCACCATCACCATCGCGAACAAGAAGTTTATTTTAGTCATCGTCATGATTCTCGTTTACGGTATGAGTAACTCATCGAAGCCACGAACAATTCCATGAACCACTCCTATGCCTAACATGGGGTCG
>Ga0308019_10000608_pt1 | contig 22160 bp, 21 predicted proteins | sample Neamet284_FD_203135 | JGI IMG/M metagenome (GOLD analysis project Ga0308019, IMG submission 203135) | Marine microbial communities from water near the shore, Antarctic Ocean - #284 | ecosystem: Environmental > Aquatic > Marine > Unclassified | place: Southern Ocean | collected 2014-10-01 | reverse complement strand
AAATAATCTAAATCTTCTTGTAATACCATCTTTTGAATGGTGCACTAAATGTTACTTTATTTTTCTTTGCCCAATCAAATGTAAGATTAAGTCCCTTATCTATGGATATTTTTGGTTTCCATTTCAAAAGTTTTTTTGCTTTTGTATTATCACAAATTAACCTATTTACATCAAAAGGCCTTTCTCTGCTCTCATCATATTTTATCTTAATTTTATTTTTAGATACTTTTGCTATTTTCTTTGCTAAATCTAAAATTGTAATTTCAGTACCTGATCCTACGTTGATGATTTCCCCTATTGCTTCTTTTACTGTTGCAGATTTTATTATTGCATTTGCCGTATCTGATACAAATGTAAAATCTCTTGATGTATTTACATTTCCAAGGGTTAATTCTTGTGAACCTGCTAAAATTTGGTTCATAATTTCTGGAATAATGTATGGCTCTGTATATTTTGGTCCATATGAGTTAAATGGTCTTATTACAACTGTGGGAAATCCATTTTCTTTATGTAGTGTAAAAGCAGCTCTATCTGCAGCTAGTTTACTCACTGCATAAGTTGAATGTGGTGCTGTAGGATGGTTTTCATCCATTGGTGCATATTGTGTACTTCCATAAACTTCGCTAGTAGAAATTTGAATAAACACATCTACTGTTTTTGATTTTACACTTTGTAAAATCATATTTACACTTCCAATAGTATTTGCTTTAAAAAAATCTGTAGGATAATAATATGAATCTGGTATGAATGGCAGTGCCGCCAAGTTAATTACAACTTCTTGATTTTTAACAGCTCTCTTTGCAATTTTTTCATCTTGAATATCGCCTTTAATAATTTTCAAGTTTTTATTTTTTGGAAGATACTGCTTTTTGCCTGAAGAAAAATTATCTAATACTGTAACAAAATTCTTATTTTCTAGTAATTGTTTAACTGTCTCTGAACCTATGAATCCAGCTCCACCCGTAACTAATACTCGTTTTTCTCTTAGATTCATAAAAATTGTTAATCCTCCCTATATAATAAATGAAAGATTAAATTCATAATTTTGATATCTAAAAATAATATTTAAAAAATTATATGATTTATTTTAATAATAAATCCAATATACTTACAAATTAAAATATGAATTAATAGAAAATTTAGATATGCGGTTAATTGGTAATTAATTATGAAAATTGGTATGACTGGAAGTTCAGGCTTAATTGGCTCACTTTTTATTATGAAATATGGGCATGATTATGATTTAATTCAATTTTCTGGGGATATGACTGATTTTGAAGCCATAAATAAATTCATGAAATTTGATTTTGATATTGTTTTTCATTTAGCATCTATCATTCCCAAATATGATCTAAATGGAATGCCACTTGATCAATCTTTTTCTTCTAACATAATAGGAACTAAAAATATTGCAGAAGCTGCATCACGATTTAATACTAAAGTAATTTTTGCTTCTACTCAAAGAGTTTATGAAAATAAAAATCAACTAAAAATAACTGAAGAGGATAAATTAAAACCTGATGATGCTGATGAATATGGTAAAAGTAAACTTGAATCTGAACAAATTCTCCAAAATCTTTTAAAACCTGATAATTTTGTTATTTTAAGAATTTCAAATATTTATGGTACATCTCCAACACGTTTTTCTATTATAGATTCAATTGCTGAATCTTTAGTACTTAACAAAGAAGTAAAAATTGGATTAAATCAAAAAATTTTGAGAGATTATATTCATATTGATGATATTCTAACTGCGTTAAATTTATCCATTAAACATAAAGGAATTTTTAATATTTCTGAAGGTAAATCTTATGATGGCGTTGATTTAATTAATTTTTTTAATATAATTTCAGGAAAAACGCCTAAAATTACTTTTGGAAATAATTCTCCTAATCATATTGTTTTGGACAATACAAAGGCAAGAGATGAAATGGGGTTTGTACCTAAATATAATTTATCTAAAGGTATAGAAAAAGTAATTTTTGATATGAATAAATATTATAAAAATAATTAATTTTTAATTTTTTTTAGAAAATATTTTTAAAATTATTATGGTGTTTTTTATAATAATTCCATTTTGATATTGTTTACTTCTGATATTATACCTACTTCAAATATTTATTATTATTTATAGTATTTTTTTTATTTACTTTTATCTTATGATTTTATTAAATAAATCTAGTACAAGTGAAACTGTTCCTGATATATTTAAAAAAATAAAATAATTGATTCTTTTTAAAAAACATTTAGCACCTAAGTTTTTTCTACACCATGAACTAAATTTGTAATATGGGAGAATTTTTGAAATATTGCCTTCTGAATTAACTTCTAAAGTTTTATACATTCCTTTTGAGCTTAAACCAATTAGATTTTTACGCCAAAGTTTTTTATCAATTACATGTACTTCACCTAATTTTAAAATATTAAGATTAGTTGCCCATTCATTACCTGCAAATTTATCAATTACAAAACTTTTCTTAATACATTTTGTTCTATGTAATCCCCAACAAATATCGCACATTGAATTTTTTAAATATTTTTTAACTTTATGATCATAACTTCCAGAAAGACTTTCATACTTTTCATTCAAATATTTAGATCGTAATTTAATTAATATTTTTAGAGAGATATTTTTATCTATGGAATTATCTATCCATTCTGATTGTTTTCCTATACTACATACTACATTTTTTTTAATTAATAAAATATTCAAATTTTTTTCCATATTTTCTTTTTCCCAAAAATCATCTGCAGCAATCCATGCAAAATAATCTTGGTTTGCTTTTTCAAGAACAAATTTAAAATTTTTAACTAAGCCCATATGTTTTTCTTGTCTGAAATATTGTACTCTGTTATCTTTTTTTACATATTCATTACAAATAACTGAAGTATTATCTGTAGACGCATTATCTGAAATAATTAATTCAAAATCAGAATGTGTTTGATCCAGTACTGATTCAATTGTATTTCTTAATGTTTTCTCTCCATTATACACAGGAAGTCCTATACTTATTCTAACCAATTCTTACTTTTCACTATTACTAATAAAATATGTTTATAATTAATATGTTAATTTTGATTAATAAAGAAGATTATTTTTAATTACATTTTTCATTCAAATAATTTCCATATTTTTATTCAAACAAAAAAATAGATTTTTAAAATTAATTTTTTAAATGGATTTAAAAAATTGTTCAAATTGTTTGATTACATATTCTATCATTTCTTCAGTGATACCTGGATATACTCCAATCCAAAATGAATTATTCATAATAATATCTGTATTTGTTAAATTTCCAACAATTTTATGTTGGACATTTTTGAAATATGGTTGTTTAGTTATGTTCCCTGCAAATATACTGCGCGTATCAATAAGTTTAGAATTAAGAAAAGATATTAATTCATTTTTAGAAAATAGAGTATTTTCTTTAACTGTTATTGGAAAACCAAACCATGATGGTTCACTATTTGGAGTTGCTTTTGGTAGGATCAAGTGATTGTTGAAAATTTCTAAACCTTCTGTAAGTAATCTAAAATTTATTTTTCGTTTTTTAATAAATTCAGGCAAATGTGTTAATTGTGCAACTCCGATAGCAGCTTGCATCTCAGTAATTTTTAGATTATAACCTGGATTAGAATAAGTATATTTATGATCATAACCAAATGGTAAATCGCCTAATTTCCATTCAAAACGTTTGCCACATGTATTATTTTTACCAGGTTCACAAAAACAATCTCGTCCCCAATCTCTAAAAGACTCCATTATGCGTTTCAGATTAGAATTATTCGTAAATACTGCACCTCCTTCACCCATGGTAATTTGGTGTGCAGGATAGAAACTCAATGTTCCAATATCGCCAAAAGTACCAACATGTTTCCCATTAACTGTACTACCTAAAGCATCACAACAATCCTCTATTACCCACAAATTATGTTTTTTAGCAATTTCCATGACTTCAATTATTTGAAATGGATTTCCAAGAGTATGAGCAAATATTATTGCTTTTGTTTTATTGGTAATTGCTTTTTTTATACTATCTATATCTGGAGAATACTCTGGTATGTTCACATCTACAAAAACAGGAATTAAATTATTTTGAATAATTGGATTAACTGTTGTGGGGAATCCTGCTGCAACAGTTATTATTTCATCTCCAGGTTTTAATGCTCGTTCACCTAATGTATCCGATGTTAAAGATGAAACTGCAATTAAATTAGCAGAAGAACCAGAATTAACAGTAAGAGTAAAATCAATATTTAGAAATTGAGCTAGATGTTCTTCAAATTTTTTATTGAATCTTCCTGCAGTTAACCAAAAATCTAATGAGGACGCAACTAACATCTTTAAATCTAAATCATCATAAGTTCTTCCAGATACGGGAATTAGAGAACTTCCTGGATTAAATATTTTTTTAGTATGAGCAATTTTTGAATAATTTTTAACTAATTGTAATATTTGTTGACGTAATTCAGAGGATTCATCATTTTTATCGACAAGTGAATTTTTTAATATATTTTCTATATCTAATGCTTTTTTATTATTTATTTTGTCCAATTTAATTTCCATTTTTAATATATTTCAATATTTGTCCTAATGTAAAATTTTCTATATTTTCAGAAAATTCAAAATATTTTATATAGCCCAAAATATTTTTCCTCTTTTCAAATAAATCATTCTATCATATCCCATGTAAGAGGGGTTTCTTTTTTAATATCCGTTTTAGATTTTTTCCCAAGAAGAGAATCAAAATAAATAGGCTGAATACCGTTGCCTGGGCGTCTAATATCTATAGAGTCTTTAGTAATAATTTCGTCCTTTTTAATATCTTTAAGAGATACTACACTTACACGATTTGTATTCATCCATTGTTGTTCAGACGATGTGGGTTTTTTAATTCCATTTCCTTTAGCTTTTTCAATTAAGCGAATTGATTGAACAAGATTTAAAAATTCATTTTTAAATAATGCATGAGGATCATCTGGCGAAGGAGTATTTGATTGATCCCTAAAATGTTTTTCAATAATATTTGCCCCCATTGCTGCTGCACCCAAAGCAATTGTATGTCCCAGATTATGATCTGATAACCCTACAGGTAAATTAAATTCATTTTTCATTGTAGAAATAATATTTAGATTTGTTTCTTCAGGAGTACAAGGATAATTTGATATGCAGTGAAGAATTGCTAACTGATCATTCCCTGAATCTAAAATTGAATTAACTGAAGATCTAACTTCTTCAAGTGTACACATTCCAGTAGAAAGAATTATGGGTTTACCTAATTTTGCTACTTTTTTAAGTAAAGGAATATGACATGCTAAGTCAGATCCAATTTTATATATCGGTATTTCCAATTCATCCATTAATTTTAGATCTTGTATGTGACTTGGTGCAGAAAAAATTAGCATATTTTTATTATTAGCATAATCCATAATTTGATGTTGTAATTCTGAAGAAATTTGTAATTTTTTATGTTGTTCATATTGAGAAATATGTCCAGTAACTTCAAAATCAAAATAATTAGATTTAGTGGTTACCGTTTCAGCATCCCATGTTTGAAATTTAATAGCATCCATTCCAATCTCTTTTGCAGAGTCAATTAATCTTTTAGCTTCTTCAAAAGTTTGAAATGAATTTCCAATTTCACCTATAATATAACATGGAAATCCATCACCAATTTTTTTAGATAATAAAGAAATAGATTTTGTCATGGTGTGTCTAGTAATTATTAAAAATTTGATGCCTTTCTTAAAACTTTTGCAGAATTATTTCCTTCATTAAATAATAAATCAATTGCAGCCATATTTGGAATAAAAGGTTGATAAACTTGAGAGTAATTGGGATGCTGAAAATTTTGATATTCTATTTTTATGTTTGATTTATCAAAATCCTCTTCTTTAAGGTAAGTTTTTCCAGTAATTCCTGACAAGTATACATCAGCATCTAACTTTTTACAAATATCTAAATTCAAATCTGATTTTGTTGAAGAAATATCTAATTCAGATGCAAAAATGATTTGAGTGTGTATATCAAATTTTTTCATTAAATAATAAATTATTTCCATATTAAGATCTAATAATTTATCAAACTTTTTTTCATAAAGATTTTCAAAGAATGAAAAGTGATTTGTAAAAAATTTAGCTTTACTATAATTAAAAAAAAGTGTTTTTTTATGGTTCATCTTCCAATTTTCTGAATAATCAATTAAAACATCATTAATATTTTTTCCAGATTTATTTTTTATTGGTACAGTAAGATAAGATGATTCTTGTGATGTTCTAATTTTATTTCTATTGTGCCATTGTCTAGGAACAAATTTTACATTATCTAAAAAAACAAAAACATCTGAATACATAATTTTTTTAAAAAATCCTAACCATGGTAAATAACCTGGTTGATGAATAGAAATTATTTTCATACACTATTGAAAAAATTGAAGTTATATAATTCAGTTATTCATTAATAGTCTTTAAATTATTAATTATAAAATACAGTATAGTGAAAAATATAATTGTAATAATTCAGGCTCGAATGTCATCAACAAGATTTCCAAATAAAGTTATGCTAAAAATTGGACAAGAAGAAGTATTAAAATTTGTAATTAGGCAAGTTGAAGCATCTAAACTTGTAAAAAATATAATTATTGCAACTACAAATATGCCTAATGATGACAAAATTGTTAAATTTTGTAAGAAAAATAAAATACAGTGTTTTAGAGGATCAGAAAAAGATGTTTTAGATAGATATTATCAATGTGCAAAAACTTTTGCTTGTGATATTATTGTAAGAATAAGTGCTGATTCTCCATTTATAGATCCGGATGTAATTGATAAAACAGTAGAAACATACTTAAAAAATTCTTATGATTATGTTAGTACAAATATAGAAAAAAGAAAAAACACGTGGGAAAATTCTAATTGTAATTTTCCACAAGGAAATTCTGTAGAAATTTGCTCATTTGATATTTTAGAAAAAATTTGGAAAAATGCAAAAAAACCATCTGAACGAGAACATGTTTTTCCATATCTACAATTTAATTCAAATAAATATAAAATAAAAAATTTTAAAAATAAAGAGGATTTTTCATATATACGATGCACAATAGATAGGCCTAATGATTTGAAATTTGTTAGAAAAGTGTATAATTATTTTCCTAAAGGGAAAAAAATAATTCATATAAATGATATTGTAAAAGTAATTAAAAAAAATCCAGACTTAGTAAAAATTAATGGCGATATCCCATTTGATGAAGGTTATAAAAAATCATTGAAAGAAGATAAAAAGGTTTTAAAGAAAACCAAAATAAAATGAATTGATTTATTTGAAAATTTTAATTTTGGCTGATGGGAATAATGAAATTGGAATGGGACATGTATACCGAGAATTAAATTTAGCAAAATATCTAGTTAAAAAAAAACATAAAATTTTATTTTTAACAAATCAAGTAATTTCAAAAAAAATGATTTCTAAAAAATATGATTGTATATTTTCAAAAAACCTTCAATTTAAAAATACTCAAAATATTCTAAAAAAATTTATTCCCGATTTGATTATTTTAGATAAATTAAATGAGAGTAAAGCCAATATTGTTTTACTCAGCAAATTGAATCCAAAAATAGTTGGGATTGATTATATTGGAAAAAATAAAAAATTTATTCCTTACGGAATAAATTATTTATATCAAAAAAATGGAATAAAAACTAATTATTCAAATTTTAAATTTTCTATTTTAAATCAATTTTTTTTAAAAGCTAAAAGAATAAAAATTCAAAAAGAAGTAAAAACAATTATAATTTTACAAGGTGGTGCAGACACATATTGCTTTACACCTAAAATTATAGATTCTCTAAATAACATACAAGAAAAATATAAAATTATAGTTGTTATTGGACCTGCTTTTAGATGTTGGAAAGACTTAGAAAATTCTATTGATACATCAAAAAACACTGTAATCGTAAAACATAATGTAAAAAATATGGTGACCCTTCTAAAAAAAGCAGACTTGGCAATTACCGCTGCAGGCAATACTTTGTTAGAATTAGCAAATCTTGGAATTCCTTCATTAGTTATTTGTGCTGAAAGATTTGAAAATGAAACTGCACATCATATGGAAACATTAGGCTTTGGAAAGAATCTGGGTTTTGGAGGGGATTTATCAATAGAAAAAATTACTTTAGAGATTAGAAAAATTATTCAAAATTATAAGTTTAGAAAAAAAATGAATCTTTTAGGCCCTCGAATAATTGATGGAAATGGAATAAAAAGGGTAGAGAAAATATTTTTAAAAATTGTTAAAAATACATGCAATAATTTATAATTATCCGATTAAAATTAAAATTGAATAATAATTTGGTAATAGAATTTAATAAAAATAATCGATTGCTAGTACTTGCGGCTAATGTAGATGATGATGTTTTAGGTTGTTATGGTTTATTAGATAAAGTGAAAAATTTGTATGAAATGAGAGTAAATCATGTTGGGAGTATGTCTAATTCACAGACTTTGATTAGGACTTGTTTAAATAATTAATTTTAGAGAGAATATTATGAAAACAAAAACACATCAGATCTTTTTTGATTCTAGATTAAAAAATTTGAAATTTGAAATAAATAGATCCAAAGGTCATTTGTTTAGTTACATAAATAATAGAATTCGATGGCATTTATTCCCTACTATACATCACGTTGCAAAATTTCCATCTCATGTTGATATTGAGCTTTCAAGTTTATGTAATCTTAATTGTCCGATGTGTTATACAACCACAGATAATTTTAAAGCAAAAGTTAACCAAAAAGTAATGAATATGGATTTATTTAAAAAAATTATTGATGAATGCTCTAAATTTAATTTGTATTCAATTAGATTAAGTCTAAGAGGTGAGTCATTCATAAATAAAGATATTTTTAAAATGATAGAATATGCAAAGAAAAAAGGAATTAAAGAAGTTTCAACATTGACACATGGAGGATTCCTTAACGAAGAAAAATTTGAGAAATTAATAGATCTTGATCTTGATTGGCTATCTATATCATTTGATGGAATTGAAGATACATATAACAAAATAAGACATCCGTTAAAATTTGAAGATTCTTTAGAGAATATAAAAAACTATCAAAAAATAAAAAAGAGGAGGGGTGTGGTTAAACCTGTAATTAAAGTACAGACTGTATGGCCTGCTATTTCTAAAGATCCTGATAGATATTTTTCACTTTTTGAACCAATTACAGATCAGGTGGCATCAAATCCATTAATTGATTATCTTGCAAAAGATAGCGATATAGAATATGAAGAAAATTTCTCATGTCCACAATTATATCAAAGGTTTGTAATTGGTGCAGATGGAAATGTGATGCTATGTGCATTTGATGAAATGGAATCTCATAAAATTGGAAATATGAATAATGAAACTATTTTTGATATTTGGCATGGTGAAAAAATTAACAAAGCCAGAGAAATACATAAAAAGCATTTAGGTGCTGAACAAATTGAAATTTGTAAGCATTGTCCGCTTACTAGAAAAAGAGAGTCTGAATCTACCAATCTTGGAGGTAAATCTTTAAAAATTAGCAAATATGTTGGAAGAGACCAAACTGTTGGAAAATAAAAAAATTGTTAAAAAATTAAAGCGTAATTATGTTTAGAAAGTTTAAATTAATCTTTTCAAATTTTATAATTATGTTATATTTCTCAAATATTGAGTTGATTAAATATTGAATATTTTAGTTGTTTGTGCACATCCTGATGATGAAACAATTGGAATGGGTGGTACATTAAAAAAATTATCTAAAAAACATAATGTTAGTATTTTATTTGTTGCAGAAGGAATTACAGCTAGAAGGAAATCAGGTTATTCTACTATTCCACAATATGATGTAGATCCTGATGAAATGAAAAAAATGAAAAAAGAAATTCTAGTTAGAAAAAGTCATGCAAAAAAAGCTTTGTCGCTTCTAGGAATTAAAAAAATGAGATTTTTAGATTTTCCAAATCAAGAATTAGATAAAATTCCCTTATTGAAAATAATTAAAGAAATTGAATCTGAAATTGCAGCTACTAAAGCTAGTGTTATATTCACTCATCATTTTAACGATCTAAATTTAGATCATAGAATTGTTTATGATGCAACAATTACTGCATCACGTCCAATTCCTGGTTCAATAGTTACTTCAATTTTATCATTTGAAATCCCTGCCTCAACTGATTGGAGAAAACCATATCAATTTAATCCAAATTTATACATAGAAATTTCTAAAGAATTAGACTACAAAATAAAAGCATTAGCCGCATATAATTATGAAATTAGAAAACCACCTCACCCAAGATCAAAAGTAATTACAAAAGCTATTGCTAATAGGTGGGGTAGTCTTTCAGGGTATGATGCTGCTGAGGCATTTGAAATTATTATGACTAGAGTGAATGATATATCTAAATTATCTCTATAAATTTTTGTTAAATAATTAGTGAAGATTATATAATTTTAAAAAAGATCAGTAATATGAAAATTAACAAAGAAAAAGAACGAGTAGATAATTGTGCAAAATATTAGAATATTAGCATACTCTGATTCACTTCTACCAAAATTTAATACAGGATACCTAAAATTTTACAAAAATATTGTTAGTAAATTAGAAAAAGATTACACTATTGAGCTCATATGGGTGGGTACGATGGGTGGAATTAAATCTGGTAACTTTATCAATGGACAATATTTGTATAATATTTTTAGTTTTACTGATGGGAAGGATTTATTGGAAAAAATTAAACCCGATATTTTGATTTTAACTGATCAACAAGAATATTGTCAAAGAAGTATGCTGATAATGTCTAAAAAATTAAAAATCCCTTCAGTTGTTCTTTTTTCATATCAACCTGATTCATTTCAATATTCAAAAATATATTCAATAAAAAATAGATTAATGATGCTAAGAGGTAGAACTAAAGAAGACTGGCCTACAACTAGAAGTATAATTTGGAAAAAATTAACTTTTTTAAAAAATACTATAAATAATAATAAAAGTTTTGTTACTACCCAAATAGATTTAGCAAAAATTCTTTATAATTCTATGACTAGAGTTAATTCACAATTTTATTCTGATTTTGCAGATCTATATCTTTGTAATAATGAAATGTGGATTACAGAAGGAAAAAAACATCAGATAAATCCTTCAAAAATAAAAATTGTAGGTGAATTGACTTTAGATGATACATTTATGGAAATTTCTAATATTACTCGAACACAGAAAAATTCTACAAAAATTTTATTAATTACTACTGCTGATGCCGAACATAGACGTATTTCATTTTTAGAGAAAAATGAATTATTAATTAAAATCTTATCAAAGATAAAAAATAAATTTCCTGAATCAGATTTAATTATAAAAATTCATCCAACTGCTGAAGAATTAGATAATTATAAAGAAATAATTTCAAAAACAAATAATTCTGTAAAAGTTTTTCAGAAAGAAAATCTGATAAAATTAATTACTGATTCAAAAATTGTGATAGGAGTTGGAGATACTACTGCATTATACAATGTGATATTGATGAAAAAACCCTTAATAATGATAGATTATTTAAAGGAAAAATCTTTTTTTGTTAAAGAAGGAATAGCTAAAACTTGTACAATTGAAGAATTAGATTTAGTTATAAATTCTGACAAAGATTTGGATATGAGTAATTTAGATAATTTTATTAAAAAAAGATTTTATATGTTTGATGGAAGATGTTCTGAGCGAGCATATCTACATATAAAAAATATTATAGAATTAAAACGTAAAAAAAAATATTGATATAACTGGAATTATAATTGAATTTTTTATTGTTATTATTATTATGATTTAGAATTACTCTATACATAAAAAATTCTTTTAATTTAATTTAAGTTGAATTGATTTATCTTCTAATACTTTATCTAAAGAATTTTGTGCAATACACATTGGACAAACATCATTCCATTTTTCACCATGTCCCCAATTTCGTATGTGTGATAATTTTAATATTTTTGGAATATCCTTACTAAACATTAGACTTTTTAGTCCTAACAAATCCGCATAATTAAATATTTGACTAACATGTGCACTGAGTTTATCTGCATCATCTAATGATGTCAAAAATTTCTCAAGTGCCTCCAACTTCCATTGTTTAATTTCTTCTTTGAGAATACTTGGATCAGGCAAATCTTTGACTAGTCCCAATCTCTCATCAAATTGTTGCAATATCATATCTTCATAATCGATAAATAATTTAGTTCCTGGAAATGGTGTACATATGAATGGGTCACACAAAAGATTGTTATCTATAAAAAATTGTGTAGTTTCACACATATCATCTATATTCTCATTTGGATTACCTAGCATGAACGTCATTATAGGTTCCATTTCTTGTCTTTTCATTATATCAATTGAAATTTGATTATGTGCCGCAGTTGTTCCTTTCTGAATATCTTGTGTGAGAACTTTATCACTTCCACTTTCTCCACCAAATGTGATGAATGTACAACCTGCTTCTTTCATACGCTTTACTAAGTCATCACTTACTGATGCTGCATCTCCACTTGTTCCCCAATGCATTTTTTGGGTTAATCCTGATTCTATCATTAAATTGCATAATTCAATAGTTCTTTTTTTATTAGATGTTAAATTTTCATCAGCGATGAATATGTAATCCATTCCAAATTTTTCATGTAAGAAAAGCATATGGTCTACAACATATTTTGGACTGTTAAAGCGTGCAATTTGTTGGAATCCAAAATCTTTATCCATTTCTAAAACTTTTTCTTTTCCAACTGATACAATTTGATCCCATCTACTTAATCCATTATGAGTGCAAAAAGTACATTGTCTGGGACATCCACGTTCTGTAACAATGTGAACTTTATTTTTTGATTCTAATGCTTCTTTACTGTTCACTAGTTGATAATTTGCAGAATAAATATCCAAATCTAATAAATGGTAAGCTGGGTATGGGATTGTATCCATATCTGCAATTAGTGGTCTTGGTTCAGTAAAACATATTGCACGACTTGTATCCCTGTATGCAATTCCTTTAACACTAGAAAAGTCTCTCGTAGAAGCAACATCTAGTATCTCTTCCCATGTCTTCTCACCTTCGCCAATTACAACGATATCTAATTCAGGTTGTAATGTTAGCATTTTATCTGGCAAATATGTTACAAATCCTCCACCCGCTACGATTAATGCCTCAGGATGTATTTGCCTACATATTGGAAGAATTTTTTTAATATCTTTATACATACTACTTAGTCCACCAATTGCAATTATATCATAATAATCACTTGCTATTTCTTCTGCAGTAACTTGTAAAGTCACTCTATGTGAATTAAGATCTAAAAATGCAACATCATGATTTTTATTTTCAGTAATTGCAGCAATAATTGCTAATCCATATGGAATATCTCCAGGTGCAACCTGTTGTCGTACTGGTGGATTGATAAACAATACTTTCAATTTACACATTAAGATGCAATTTCATCTAATATAACATGTTTGATAATGTTCAATCTATTTTGAAAATCTATTTAAAAACTGCTTGAATTTCATTAATTCAATATTTTCACCAAATATTGAACCGCCTTCTGTGGAATTGATTGTTTTTACCCATTTTGGTGTGCGTGTAACAAGATCACAAAATGCCTCTCTGTAAAAATCAAATACTGGATCAATTAACACTTTACAATTTAGCTCTTTATTCTCAATAATCCTATAATGTTTTTTTGAAGCTTCAACATCGTTATCTGTAATTTTTAATAATTCTTTGAAATGTTGTGTTTCTTCAATTTTATCATTTTCATTATATCCTAAATTCATACCAATTAATGATGTAGCAGCTTTACCTAGAATAGTCCATGAAAATACCCATCCAGTTGTACCCACATTTCCGCCTGTTTGAAGTCCAGGAAGTCCTTTAGGATTTTTATCACCTTTTGCCATTATGTTCATAATTTTATTTATTGAATTTGGTTTTCTAAAATCATCTATTAATGGATGAAACCAATATACTGGAGTTTCATTATATTTACAATTTTCAATTACTGATGGAGACACACAAGTTGACATTATTGCATTTATTTTTCCATTAAATTCCTTAATGATTGGATCTTTATAAAATAATTCTGTGTCAAGATAAGGATCTATTGAAATTACAAAAAATTCTTTAAATCGATCAGGTGTAATTCCATTTTTTAAACACTTTACAAGCATTTTATCTGTACATATTATTGCACCTTGATACTTACTATCAATTAACATTTCTAAGTGATTTTTTTCAGTAACACTAGGACCTGCACCAATTACTATTGCTGTACCTTTTGGATTATGGTTTGTAATATTTGAGGAATTTAAAAGTGGATTTAACATTCTAACTGAATCTGCTTTAATAATATCTTGCATATTTCTAGAAAAATTATACATCCATAGATCTAACATTGCAAATGTACCTTCTTGCAAAAATTTAAAATTACTACTCAATTTATTGACCTCATTTTCATCATATACATATCAAATAAATAATAATTTCAATAAATCAATTTCCATTTTATTATATTCAGAATTACTAAAGATCATCACTTACAAAAACATCTTCTAATCCTTTCTGCCTGAATACAACAAATGAACCCTTGGCACCTCTAGTCTGTATATTTTTTTCTTCATATGCTAATCTCTCTAACTCTTTTTTCCTTTTTTCAGATACTTCACTTTCTTTTCGTTCAGGAAGTTTATAATTTGATTTTATGATGCCCATATCTGGTGTTACTATATTTTATATTATAACTTTTTACCTGTTAACTAACCAAAAGCACTTTTTTAGGATTATTGACTTCAAATAGACTAGATTTTTCTATCTTATCTAGATTATTTAATATAATAAACTAAAAATATTCATCTATGTTTAATTCTCTATTTAAAAAATCATCCAATAATGATGTGATGATCATTCTTAGTGTAATAGGCTCTTTAGCAATAGCACTTTTTACTTTATTTTTTATCTACTCTTTTGGAGTAAACATTCCTATTGCAGATGATTGGACTTTTGTACCATTTGCTGAAATGGTACTAAACAATGAACCATTTTGGGAATTTCCTAATTTTTTGCAACATAATGATCACCGTCCTATTTTTCCAAGTTTAATTTTTTATCTTAGTATTCTACTTACATCGTGGAATTTTCTTTATTTGATGTATTTTGGTTGGTTTTTAGTTGCTATGTCTGTTGTAATTATTTTTTATATGTTAAAAAATACATTTCCAAAATTAATTTGGTTAATTGTACCTATATCTGCAATTTTATTTAATATTGCTCAATACGAAAATTTTTTGTGGGCATTTACATCTGTTGAATGGTTTATAGTATCTTTTTCAATTATAATTTCAGTTTTTTTCCTAAGTAAAATTAAGGAAAATTTCTTGATGATAATTCCTGCTATGTTATTTGGAACTATTGCCACATTTTCAGGAATTGCAGGTTTATTAATTTGGTTAATTGGTATTTTTACTGTATTTTCACTTTCAACGCACAAGAAAACATTTCTTTCTATTTGGATACCTGTATCTGCTTTCATTTTTATATTATATTTTTATGATTTTACTCCTACATCTTCTTTCACTGAACAAAATTTTGCTTTTTTATCAATTGATGGAATAAACTATTTTCTGTCATATCTTTCAAATGGATTAATCTTAAAATTTGAAGTAATAAAAATTTCTATTGGTTTTCTTTTACTTGTTGGAATATTTCTTCCTATTTTATTTTTTATTAAAAAAAATAATGTTTACTATAATTTCATACCTTGGTTTCAATTGGGATTAGCTGGTTTTTTTTCAGCTGGGTTTGCAACATTTGGCAGGTTTGTTGATACTGGTTATATTCCTGCAAGATACATTACACAATCTACATTTGCTCAAATATCTGCCCTAGTAATTTTAACTGTTGCAATTTTCTTAATTTATAAAAATTTAAAAAAGAAAAACCATAAAAAATTATTCCAAATTATTATTATTACACTATTTGTATTTATGGCATTTTCATTAGGCTCTTCATATTATATTGGATGGGTAAAGGGTTCTGAGTGGCATGATGAAAAATCATCTTTTTTAAATTGCCTTCAAAACAAAGTTTATGATTTCAAATGCCCTAGTCCTGATAGTTGGGGATTTACTAATACCATATATGATAATGCAAAAATTTTACAAAAACTAAATCTCGTGCCCTTTGATAACGATGTTAAAATTATACCTGATCCTTTTCTTAGTGATATCACCTGGACTAAAATAGATCAATTTGATCATGTAATTGGAAAAATAGAATTAGTAAAACCTGGTGTTTCCGTTAAACCATTATCTAATTTAGCTGAAAATAGTTTTGTTAAACAATATGGTTTACTCCAAGTTGCAGGATGGGCTGTCATTATGGGGGATCATTCTGACAATATTTCTGTTTATGTTTTTGTTGATGATAAAATACATAGCAAGGCATACTATGGAATGTTAAGAAAAGATCTTAGTGATTTTGGCTTGGGTACACGTTCTTTTTCTGGATGGAGTGGAATGATTGATCTAAATGAATTACAATATGGATGTCATGATGCATCTATTCGTATATTAAGTGATGAGGGATACGCAGAAATACTTTATGATAAAAAAATATGTGTGGAGAATATTACTCTGATGGGAGATAAGTAGTAGTTTGTCTAAAACAATACTTGTTACGGGTTCTCAGGGATTTATTGGATCTTATGTTTGTAGTGAACTACTTGAAAATGGTTATCATGTAATCGGTGTAGATAATTTTTCAAAATATGGGAAAGTTAGTAGAAGGCATGATAAACATGAAAATTTTAAGTTGATTGAAATTGATTGCTCAAAATCTGTTTTTTTTGAAACTTTAAAAAATTATGAATTTGATTATATTATTGCTGGAGCTGCAATGATAGGTGGTATTTCTTATTTTCATAAATATGCTTATGATTTACTTGCAACTAATGAGCGAATCATTGCAAATACCTTTGATCTTGCATTAGAACAATTTAAGAAAAATAAATTTAAGAGAATTTTAGTATTAAGTTCTAGTATGGTTTTTGAAAATACAGATAATTGGCCTACAAAAGAATCAGATCTAATACTTACTTCTCCGCCCTCTTCCACATATGGGTTTCAAAAACTATCATGTGAATATTTTGCTAAAGGTGCTTGGGAACAATATGAATTACCCTACACTATTGTTAGACCGTTTAATTGTATTGGAATTGGTGAGGAAGAAGCTATTGGTGAACATGAAATTTTTTCAGGAAATATTAAATTAACTTTATCTCATGTAGTGCCTGATTTAATCAACAAATGTCTAAAAGGCCAAGATCCTATCCACATTCTTGGTTCGGGTTCACAAGTAAGACATTATACTAATGGTAAAGATATTGCAAGAGGAATTAGAGTATGCATAGAACATGATAAAGCAATCAATAATGATTTTAATATATCCACTTCAAAAAGTACTAGCGTACTAGAACTTGCTAAAGTAATTTGGAATAAAATAAATCCTGATAAACCCTTTAGATTTATTTCTGATTCACCATTTGCTTATGATGTTGAAAAAAGAATCCCGTCTGTGGATAAAGCACAAACAATTTTAAATTTTTCAGCAGAAATTGATCTTGAAGACAGCTTAGATGAAGTAATTTCTTGGATGAAAGAACATCAACGAATTGATGAAAAATCTATCGACTCCTAATATTTAATATTGTGGACATATGGATATGACTAAATCAACTTCAATCATAATACCTGCTTTCAAAGAAGAAGAAAAAATAAAAAATACCCTTACTGGTATTATTAATTCATTTCAAAAAGAAAATATTAAATTTGAAATTTTGGTTGTAATAGATATTGTTTCAAATGATAAAACATTTGATATTGTAAAAGATCTTTCAAACTCTTTTAATGAAATTAAAATTATTACACGTAATGGAAAATTAGGCGTAGCCAGTGCAATAAAAGAAGGAATTCTAAATGTTTCTAATGAAATATCACTAATAGTCATGGGAGATTTATCTGAATCTCCTGAGGATCTGGTAAAAATGATTTTAAAAATGAATTCTGGATATGATATGGTATTTGCAAATAGATTTACCCAAAAATCAACATTTCATCAATATCCTTACAAGAAATTTATTGTAAATAGAATTTGTAATTGGACTGCTAAAACTCTTTTTCATATAAATTCTAAGGATATCACAAATGCAGTTAAGGCATACAAATCATCTATTTTAAAAAATATTGTTATCAAATCAACCAGTTTTGAAATATTTTTAGAATTGCCATTAAAAGCCTACATTGAGGGTGGCAAAAATTTTACTGAAATTTCATCAAGTCATTTTGCAGGTGATCCAAAAAATTCAAAATTTAGTATTCTTAAAGATGGCCCCAAATATGTAAAAATCCTTATACACTGTTTAACTTTTTCACGTTAATTTTTTTAATCCCATCAAAATCTATCAACAAAATTATAATTTAAAATTAATATGGAAAAATAGATACTAATTACAAAATATATCTATATTTTTTTTGTTAAATTATATGTATTCTAAATTTTATAATTATATTAATAAGTCCCTGTCAATTTTAAAAATTAGATTTGTTAGATTCATTGATGGATAAGGTTAGAAATCAAAATGCTGTCATTTCAGTATTGGGTTTAGGTAGAGTAGGGCTTCCTCTAGCCACAGTTTTTGCAAATAGTGGATTTAAAGTGATTGGAGTTGATAATAACTCTGATAGACTTGAATCAATAAAAAAAGGAGAATGCCCCTTCTATGATCCTCAATTACAAGAAAATTTGAATGCTTGTTCTTCTACTGGAAATTTATCTACTGTTTTAAATTTTGATAAAAATGTTCAAGCTGATGTTATTTTTATTACTGTAGGAACTCCAAACACTGAGAAAAATAATGTGGATTATTCTCAATTATATTCTGCATTACAAGAAGTTTGTCAAATTAATTTAAAAGATAAAATAATAATAATGAGGTCAACCATGCCACCTAAAACAACTGATGATATAATTATACCATTTATTGAATTCAATTCTAATTTAAAAGCTGGAATTGATTTTGCAATTGCTGTTTGCCCAGAAAGAATTCTTGAGGGTCAAGCAATTAAAGAAATACAAGAACTTCCTGAAATTATAGGTGGTGTTAATGAAATTTCTAATAACATAGCTGCTGAACTTTTTAAAAAAATAAACCCTCAGAAAGATTTGTTATATCTTAGCCCTTCTGGTGCAGAACTTGCTAAGTTATTTACTAATATCTTCAGATACATCAGCTTTGCACTGTCTAATGAATTTGCTATTTGGGCTGAAAAGTATGGTTTAGATGCAAGTGAATTAATAAAAATTGCAAATTATAATTATCCTAGAAGTAATATTCCAAAACCTGGATTTGTTGGTGGTCCTTGTCTTGGAAAAGATGGAAGTTTTTTGGATAGCAATACTACTTTTTCTAGTATAGTTTCAACTGCATGGAAACTCAATGAATCTATACCTCAACATATTGTAAATAATATCAAAAATATACTGGGACCTATTTTTAATAAAAAAATTACTGTTTTAGGTTTATCATTTAAATCTGGAAGTGATGATTTGAGAGATTCACCCTCTGTAAAATTAGTAAATATATTGGAATCTGCTGGTGCAAACGTAATCATACATGATCCTTATGTAAAAACTACTGCGGATCTTTCAACTGCATTAAATTCTCCTGATGTTGTAATTTTAGCAACAAATCATAAAGAATTTAAAAATTTAGCATCTGCTATTCAGCAAAGTGGATGTAAAATAATTTATGATGTCTGGGGAATGTATGATAAGAATGATTTTACCGATATAGATTACTTTCAATTTGGAAATGGATCTTAATGTTCTACTTTAGTTACAATTTCGTTCAAATCTAATTCTTATGTAACTGTGTTTTGTTTATGCCATGAAGCTAATTTCTTCTTTAAAAAATAGATTTTTGATAATATTGCTGATAATTGTGGCATTTTATGTTACTTTTACTATCTTTTCTGATATTTCAAAAATTTCCCAATATTTTTTACAAATTAAAATAGAATTATTAGTAATTATTTTAATTTTACAATTAGTATCTCTTTTCATTAGAAGTTATAGACAAAAAATATTTCTTAATCATTTAGGATTAAAATTGTCATTTATTTCTAACTTTAAAATCTATTTAGGTTCTATGTCATTAATTTTTACCCCTGGCGGAAGTGGTACAATAATAAAATCTCATTTTTTAAAAGAAAATTTTGGATCTAGTTATTCTAAATTTATGCCAATAGCATTAATTGAACGATATCATGATTTATTGGCAGTAAACACTATTTTATTTTTATCACTTATTTTTTATTATAATTGGGCATCTGTTCTTATTGTTAGTGTATCTTCTACACTTTTAGTGGTAACTTTTCTAATTATAAAAAATAAAACTTTGTTGATAAAAACTCAAAAAAAACTTAGTACTGTAAAATTTCTTAATAAATTTATTCCAAATTCTGAATTCAATGAATCACTAGAACTTTTATCAAAATCAAAAATATTTTCATTAGCATGGTTGATAGGTTTGTCTAGTTGGATTATTGATGCAATTGCTGTTTATTTTGCATTTCTTGCTTTTAATCTTGATTTTGAATTCCTTCATGCTTTTCAAATTTATTTTACATCTCTGTCTTATGGTGCAATTTCTCTTTTACCTGGGGGTATAGGTATAACCGAAAGCAGTTTCTTGGGACTATTGACTTCAAATGGACTAGATTTTTCTATATCTTCTTCCCTTGTTTTATTTGTAAGATTAACAACAATATGGTTTGCCACTATTTTGGGTTTCATTGTTATGCGATTTATTTTAAGAAAAAATTTACAGTAAAAAATAAATTATTATATAAAAAATATATTTTTAACTTTATTTTTTAAATAATCTATGGATTTAACTGGTGAAGGGTCTGTTTCGGTTAAAATTGAATAATATATTGTAGCATAATCTAAGAGGTATATCAGATAAACTAATTTTGATAAAATACTACCCTTATTAGAATAAATTTCATAGAATTCGATTTGATTTTTTTTAAAAAATTCTTTTATGACTTTGTATCTTTCTTTAGTGTGAATATTATCATCAATTCCTTGTAAAAGAATTGGTTTAACGATACTTTCTCTTTCCCATGCCATAATTCCATTATGCCCAGCTTCTATCACATCTTCTTTCATAATGTGCATTTTTGCATTTTCTTGTAGAGAATTTTTGAATCTAGTTGCTGCTGCATCTAATCCAAATGGAAAATAAACTATCGGAATTTCTGAAATCCAATTAGCTAATTTTAATGAAGGGTTATTGTCTGAAAGATTTGAAGAATTAATTTTTTTGTTTAATTCTTGTAAAACTTTTATTGATTCCATTACATCATATGTTTTAATATTGATTGGTTTTTCTAAAATTTTTAACATTGAATATAGATATGATACTAGTGAAGTTCTAGGCGAATGATATTTTTTTACCATTACATGTTTAATTTTATTTTTTAAACAATAATCTTTCATATTTCCTCCAGATGAAAATGCTATAATATTACACCCTTTTTTATTTGCAGAATCTAAAATTGATAATGTTTCGGAGGTATTTCCAGATACGCTTGTTACTATAACTAATGTTTTTGAATTTACTGTTTGAGGTAAAATATACCCCTTTACTACATTTACATGAATATTTGTTTTAGATAAAAGTGCTGAAAAAATATCACCAATAGTTCCTGAACCTCCCATACCTGCAAATACGATGTGATTTATTTTTTCAAAATTTCCACAATCAAATTTTAATTCAAAAGATTCTTTTGCAATTTGTGGCCATTGATCATAAAATTTATGCATTTCTTGAGGATCATATTTTTTTAAAGTAGAAATATTCAATATATCCAATCTAAATTATACAATAAAATATCTATCTACACCATAATACGCCAATTAGTTTTTAAAAACCTAAATTTTTTATTATTATATGCAAAATGTAACTGGTTTACGTACAGTAGAATGGAAAGACAACAAAGTGATAATGATTGAACAAACAAAGCTTCCTAATGAATTAATTTTTGTAGAATAT
>Ga0308019_10000604_pt1 | contig 22198 bp, 20 predicted proteins | sample Neamet284_FD_203135 | JGI IMG/M metagenome (GOLD analysis project Ga0308019, IMG submission 203135) | Marine microbial communities from water near the shore, Antarctic Ocean - #284 | ecosystem: Environmental > Aquatic > Marine > Unclassified | place: Southern Ocean | collected 2014-10-01 | reverse complement strand
TTGGCTCTTTAGGCACACACAATTGCCTAGGCCTTGCCTTGGCTAAGGGTGCAAGAATCTTGGTTGCTTCAACCTCTGAGGTCTATGGCGACCCCGAAGTGCACCCGCAGACGGAATCCTATTGGGGCAATGTCAACCCCATCGGTCCACGCGGTGTCTACGACGAAGCCAAGCGGTTCCAGGAGGCATTGACCATGGCCTACCATCGTTACCATGACGTTGAGACGCGCATCATTCGCATATTCAACACCTACGGACCTCGCATGCGACTCAATGATGGCCGGGTACTGCCTGCGTTCATTGGTCAAGCCTTGCGAGGGGAGGACCTCACCATTTTTGGAGACGGCAGTCAGACGCGTTCGTTTTGTTACGTGGATGATTTGGTGGAAGGCATCCTCCGCCTCTTGATGAGTGATTGCTCAGATCCCGTGAATATTGGCAACCCAGATGAAATCAGCATCAAGGATTTTGCAGAGGAAATCATTGCCCTCACGGGTACCGATCAGCAGGTTATTTACCAAGATCTCCCTGTGGATGACCCAACCCAGCGCCAGCCAGATATCTCAAAGGCAAGGGCATTGCTTGACTGGGAGCCAAAGGTTAATCGCCACGATGGATTGGCTATAACCTATGCGGCATTCAAAGCCCTACCAGAGGAGATCCTCTACAAGCAGGAGCATAGAGATTTTAAAGCATACATCAAGTCATGAGTCGCATTCTCGTCACAGGAGGCCTAGGTTACATTGGCTCACACACAACGGTTGAGTTGATGGCAAAAGGCCATGAAGTCGTCGTGGTAGACAACCTTTCCAACACAAGGGAAAGCGTGCTTGACGGCATCACAGCCATTGCAGGTAAGCGGCCTTCATGGGTCAATCTTGACCTGGCAGATGCTGTGGCAACCAAAGCTTTTTTTGCTGGCAATTCTTTTGACGCAATCATCCATTTTGCCGCCTTCAAGGCCGTGGGTGAGTCCGTAGAAAAGCCAATGATGTACTACAGAAACAATGTGAATGCCTTGATGCACGTCTTGGATTATGTGACATCAAACCCTTCATGTGCCTGTATTTTTAGCTCATCATGTACGGTGTACGGTCAAGCAGATCACTTGCCGATTTCGGAAGATGCGCCCATGAAACAGGCAGAGTCTCCCTATGGCATGACCAAACAGATAGGCGAGTCCATGCTGACAGATGCGGCAAAGGCTTATGGGCTGAAAGTGACAGCTTTGCGCTACTTCAATCCCATTGGTGCACACCCCAGTGCCTTGATTGGCGAATTGCCCTTAGGCCCCCCACAGAATTTGGTGCCTTTCATTACCCAGAGTGCTGCGGGTCTGCGAGGTCCATTGCAGGTCTACGGCAAGGACTACCCAACAGCTGATGGGACTGCCGTCAGGGATTACATTCATGTGGTTGACCTGGCATTGGCTCACATCGCTGCCATGGATCATTTGATGCGCCAGGAAGGCGGTGACATGCATGTGTTCAACCTGGGAACAGGTAAGGGGTCTTCCGTTTTGTCAGTCATTCAGGCCTTTGAAGATGCCACGGGCACAGCCTTGTCATGGGCTTTTGCGCCACGCCGAGCAGGCGATATAGTTGCAGCGTATGCTGACACAGAAAGGGCCGCATCCGTGCTTGGGTGGAGGGCTCAACGCAGCTTGGCAGACAGCATGAAGGATGCTTGGCGTTGGCAAGAAGGATTGCCCTCTTGAATTCCTAACTTGCCATCATGAAGAAGCATCACGCCCTTGGTTTATTGGTTTGTTTGATGAGCATGCAGGTTTGGGCTCAGCCCATTCAAATGCTACTACCTAAGGTGAGCGAGTTCAGAATGGATACCGCCCCTGCAGGGTTTGACTTGCGCATCCTGCACCTGGAGTCAGGCGATGCCTTTTCCAAGTCAGGCTTTCTCAATGCAACCAAAGTGAAGCACGCCAAACAATTTGGCGTGGCAACAAGGCAAACGTCAGGTATGCGACAGAAAATCACTGCGCAGGACCCCTTGGTTCATGATGACTTTGGAATGAAGCGAGTCTTTGCCGTCAATGGCATGCAGGTGCCCTTGCCAGGAGGAACCCCGAATGACAACACGATTGCCATCAGCAATGACAGCATCCTGCTAGCTGGGGTGAATTCCTTCATATGGGGCTGGGACCTCAAGCAGGACACCTTCCTTTTTGCGCAGCAATTCATTTCCTTGATCCAAGCCTCTGGCCTGCCAACCAATAGTTATGCAAGCGACCCGCGCCTGCATTACGATCCAGTGGAGGATCGATTTGTGCTTCTGTTTTTTGTAGGAAACAATCCACAGACCAGCCAGGTCTTTGTTTGTTTTAGCGAAACCAATGACCCGCGGGATGGCTGGCATGGCTACAGCATTCCAGGCAACCCCTTGAACAACAATCGTTGGAGCGACTTCCCCGCCATCACTGTGACGGAAGATAAATTGATACTGTCCATCAACCTCATCATTCCCGGCGTGAGCTGGCAAGTCGGTTTTGATGGAAGCATCATATGGGAGATGGATAAACATGCGGGTTATGCTGGAGACAGCCTGCCTGTTGAGCTGCATCACGGGATCACCTATGGCGGTGAATGGATCAGGAACCTGCATGCCATCACTGGATGGAATGGAAGCACGTCAGTGCCAATGTTCATGTCCAACAGGAACTTCTCAGCGCAAAATGATTCTGTCTTTTTTCTGCGACGCAATGACTCAGCCGTGGGTGGTACGCACAGTTATGACATCCACTTGATTCATGCCAGTGAAGCTTATGGCTTACCGCCCAATGGGGTCCAGCCTTCCACACCGACGGGGCAGCTCAACAAGGGCATGCAAACCAATGATGCCCGATGGCTTGGAGGTATGGAAATGCCTGATGGTTCCGTTCATGTGGTAAGCACAACGAGGGAGTTCAGCAGCCAGCGATCAGCGATATACCATGGTATTCTCCACAATCCCTTGTCGCCGGACACACTCTATGGTCATGTCATTGGCGACAACATCAAATACTTTGGTTACCCCAACCTTGCCTTCATTGGCAATGAGGAATGCGATGGAGAGGTGTTGATTGGTTTCAATCACACGTCACCCGTCGATTACCCTGGATTTTCTGCCCTGTACTATGGCAACGATGGGACGTACTCCAATGTCATCAGTTTGAAATCGGGCCTTGGCAATGTGAATAAACTCGGTGGTGCAGAACGCTGGGGTGATTATTTTGGTATTCAGTCGGTCTACAATGACCCGCAACAGGCTTGGTTGGCTGGATTTTATGGCTTAGCCAATGGCAGCAATTCAACCTGGTTTTCCTTGCTGGAAAGTCCGGATAGCACGCGATTGGATGTGCAAGTTGACATGACTGGTGTTGGCTGTGAAGTTGAAGTTTCAGCCATAGCCATTGGCGGTGTCCCACCCTACAACTATGCTTGGGACAGCAACCCTGGCATTGCTCTTGCGGGACCTTACTGCAGTGGTGATTCTGTCAGTTTGTCGGTAACCGATGCGCGTGGTTGTCAGCAGGCATTGAGCGTGTATGTGCCCTATGCAGATGTCACAACACCATCGGTCTTCCCAAACCCCACACAGGACATGGTGTTGATGGCCTTCGATGCACCGTCAGGCGGCGAGGTTAGCATCACCCTGACCACGCTCAATGGCCAAGTGATAACCGTAGGCAAGCGTCCTGTGAAAGCTGGACGCAATGAAGCGCAACTCTGGTTAGGTCACCTGCCTGCAGGCACCTACCATGTTCGTATCCACTTCGGTGACCAGACAGGCAGCAGTCAAACCTACCACCTGCTTTCAGAAAAATTACTTTTAATAACCTCTCCTTGATGTCTTGCATTTTTATCACCGGCGGAGCCGGATTCATTGGTTCCCATGTGGTTCGCCGCATGGTGAACAATCACCCGGATACCACCATCGTCAATCTGGATGCTTTGACCTATGCAGGCAATCTGGCCAACTTATTGGATGTTGAAGATGCCAGCAATTACCGCTTTGAAAAAGTAAACATCTGTGATGTGACCGCCTTGACAGAGGTGTTCAATCGTTACCAGCCAGACGCGGTGATGCATTTGGCAGCGGAAAGCCATGTGGATCGCTCCATCGAAGACCCCATGGCCTTTGTTAACACCAATGTGATTGGCACGGTAAACCTTCTCAATGCAGCAAGGGAGCTGTGGAAGGGCAACATGGAGGGCAAGCGATTTTACCACATTTCCACGGATGAGGTCTTTGGTGCCCTAGGCAAAGAAGGTCTATTCACCGAAGAGACTGCCTACAGCCCAAACAGTCCTTACTCTGCATCCAAGGCCAGCTCGGATCACTTTGTTCGAGCCTACCATGAAACCTATGGTTTACCTGTGGTGATTAGCAACTGCTCCAACAACTATGGCCCCAACCATTTTCCTGAAAAGTTGATTCCTTTGATGATTCACAACATCCTTGAGGGCAAACCATTGCCAATTTATGGGGATGGACAATACACCAGGGATTGGTTGTATGTCTTGGACCATGCGGAGGCCATTGAACGCATTTTCTTGAAGGGTAAGCTAGGTCAGACCTACTGCGTTGGTGGATGGAATGAATGGACAAATATCGATTTGGTGAAGGTGATTTGTCGCTTGATGGACAGCAAATTGGGCAAAGCCTCAGGCAGCTCAGAGCAGTTGATTACCTATGTGACAGATCGACCGGGCCATGACCTTCGCTATGCCATTGATGCCAGCAAAATTGACAATGATTTACAGTGGAAGCCTGCGCACACCTTTGAAGAGGGTATCGCAAAAACCATCGATTGGTACCTTGACAACAGCGCCTGGCTTGAAGGGGTTACCAGTGGAGCTTACCAGACCTATTACGACAAGCAATACGCCAAGTGAGCGACGCCATCGCCATCATTCCCGCGCGCTATGCCAGCACGCGTTTGCCTGGGAAGCCCCTTGCAGACATCCATGGCAAGCCAATGATTGTTCATGTGATGGACGCAGTTGCTGAGGTGATTGATACCTATGTTGCCACAGATGATGTGCGCATAGCGGCCGTCGTGGAAGCCGCTGGTGGCAAAGTTATCATGACAGATAAGCAGTGTGCCAATGGCACCGAACGGGTGAAAGAGGCCTTGTTGAATAGCGGTCAACAACCTGACATTGTCTTGAATATCCAGGGGGATGAGCCCATGGTGAATAAGCAGGATATCCAAACATTGCTGCAGCTGATGCGACGACCCGATGTGCAGATTGGCACCTTGGTTACCCCATCCAAGCCAGCGGATCACCAATCCACCAACAACTGCTTCGTGGAGCGCCTACCAGATGGTTTAGCGATAGGGTTTTCGCGTGAAGCGGCTTGTTGCAGCAGCCAAGCATGGCGCCATGTTGGCATGTACGGTTTCAAAGGGAGCATCTTGGATGAGCTCATCGCCCTGCCTCCGACGGCGGGCGAGAAATCTCAACGCCTAGAGCAACTGAGATGGCATGAGTCAGGTTATGCGATACATACCGCTGAGGTGGCCGCAGCCGGCTTGGGTGTTGATAGCCCAGAAGACCTTGAACGGGTGCGGCAGTTGATGGCCTAAGCCTCGTGATCCAATAAATTGGTGACCACATGGTAGCGCGGATCATCGATGGCCCCCCTCACGTGGTCAATGAAATCTGGGCTAGCCTTAGCTAGCAATTCTTGGCATTCAGGGCTGAGATGGTGGAAGGTGATGGATTTGCCCAATTCTTCGTATTTCTTACCTAAGTTCCATAAGGCTTCAATGCCTGAGTGATCACTCACCCGAGATTCCATGAAGTCAACCATGACATTGTCAGGGTCTTGCTTGGGGTCAAATTTTGCCATGAAGGCTTGGGTTGAGCCAAAAAACAAGGGCCCCCAGATTTCGTAAACTTTCACACCCTCTTGATTGATGTGCTTTCGCGCCCGAATCATGGTAGCATTTTTCCAAGCAAAGACCAATGAGGACATGATCACACCAACAATCACCGCAATGGCAAGGTCTTGCCAGACAGTCACGGCGGACACAGTGATTAGCACCACGGCATCAGCAAAGGGAATTTTGTACAGGATGCGGAAACTGCTCCAGGCAAAAGTTCCAACAACCACCATGAACATGACACCGACTAAGGCTGCAATAGGAACTTGTTCAATCCATGGGGCAGCAAAAAGGATGAAGCCAAGCAAGGCCATGGCTGCCACAATGCCCGAAAGGCGACCTCGGCCACCTGCCTTGACATTGATGATGGATTGGCCAATCATGGCACAGCCACCCATGCCGCCAAAGAGGCCGTTGAGGATGTTGGCTGAGCCCTGTGCGATACATTCTCGGTTACCTGATCCACGGGTTTCAGTCATGTCATCGATGAGGTTGAGGGTCATCAAGGACTCAATCAACCCAACGGCTGCAAGCAGTACAGCTGTTGATATCAACACATCCCAGTGGCCATCAACACTGCCAAACATTTGGAATAAGTCCCATTGAAATGAAGGCAAACCACCTTCGAGCCCACTGCCGCCACCATCTCTGATGAAGCTTCCCACAGTGCTGACATCCAAATTGCCAAGCACAACAGTCAAAGTGACCACAGCAATACCTATCAAGGCAGCAGGTGCTTGTTTGAAAAGTTTGGGAAGGAATTGCATGATGGCCATGGTCAAGCCAACCAATCCGACCATCAACCAAAGGCTACTGCCTTGAAGCCATGATCCCGCACCTTCAGGTGTCATGGTTTTAAACATGTCTAATTGCGACAGGAAAATCACAATGGCTAAGCCATTGACAAAGCCCATCATCACTGGGTGAGGAATCAATCGCACAAATTTCCCCATCTTCAGGACACCTGCAAGGATTTGAATGACACCAACAAACAGCAAGGCAATGAGCAGCCATTGCAGTCCCAGATTATCCATGCCTAAGTCGTTGCCAACCTCGTTGCCAACCATGATCAAGTGCACCATGACCACAGCCATTGCACCCGTTGCGCCAGAGATCATGCCAGGACGACCGCCAAATACCGCTGTCACGATTCCCATCATGAAGGCGCCATAGAGTCCAACCAAGGGATCAAGGCCTGCCACAAAGGCAAATGCCACAGCTTCAGGCACCAGCGCCAGCGCTACGGTCAGTCCAGACAGGATGTCTTTGCGGGGGTTGAATGTAAAGTTCTTGAGAAGTCGTTGCATGCCAGTTGAATCGAGCCGGCAAAAGTAGCCCATTCAAGGACTTAAGCAAGTATTCAGTTTGCGGACCTGATCAAGCAATGACCCGCGCCACCATCAAGCCATCCCGGAAGGGAAGGAGTTGATGTTCAACACGTTTGTCAGCAGCTATTTTTTCGTTGTAGGCTCTCAATGCTTTGGTTTCTGAATCCTGCTTGTCCATGTCAGGAACCTTGCCGCTCCAAAGCACGTTGTCTGCAATGATTAAACCGCCGGGTCGCATGCGGTCAATGACTGCATCGTAGTAGTTGCTATAATTCCCCTTGTCTGCATCGATGAAGACTAGGTCCCATTTCTCTTGAAGGTTTGGGATGATGTCAAGGGCTGATCCGATGTGCATGGTCACAGTATCCTGAAGTCCAGCTTGTTGGAGGTACCCTTCAACACGTGCTTGCAGTTCTTCATTGATGTCAATGGTGTGCAAATGACCACCTGCCTGAAGGCCTTCCGCCATGCAGAGGGCAGCATACCCCGTGTAGGTTCCAATTTCTAGAATGCGTTGTGCCTTGAGTAAGTGAGACATCAAGCTCAAGAAGCGACCTTGTTGATGGCCACTGAGCATGCGAGGCACCAAGACCTCCTGCCAAGTTTCACGTTCGATGGTTTCAAGTAATTCGCTGTGGTTCTGGGTGAGTTGACCAGCGTAGTCATCGATGTGATCGGGGAGAAATTTCATGTCAGTTTTTGGGTAAGTACAACAGTTGGCTGATGCTATCAGGGTGGTGGATGCGATTGGCCATATCCATGATGTCACTGGCTGTGATGCTATTCACGTGGTTTTTGATTGCGTCAAAACTGTCCACGCGACCGAGGGAAAGCAAGGATTTACCAAGGGAAGTCATCAGGGCCCCGTTGCTTTCTTGGCTAAGGGCCATTTGTCCAAGTAATTGGGTTTTTGCTAAGGAGAGTTGCACCACGCCAAGCGATTGGTTTCTGAGTTTGTGAAGTTCCTGGAGAATCAATTGAATGCAGCGGTCCATGTTGTCAGCATCGGTTCCTGCATAGATGCCCCAAATGCCCGTGTCACTCATGGGGTGCAGGAAGCTTTCAATGTGGTAGGCGATGCCATGGCGTTCGCGAATGTTTAGATTCAACCGGCTGTTCATGGCAGGGCCACCCAATAAGTTGTTCATCAGAACCAAGGTGGGCAGCTGGTCATGATCCACGGGAAGGGCCTGGCCGCCAAGGATCACATGGCTTTGGCTGATGGCACGCTTCGTGGTGCGGTTAGTGACCTGCACAGCAGGTGCAGGGAGGCGAACAGGGGCCTTAGAGTTGGCGGTCCAGTCGCTGGCAAACTTCATGGCTAACCGTTCGAATCGTTCGGGAGAGATGCCGCCAACCGACGACAGAACTGCGCGCTCCGGGTGGTAAAAAGCTTGCGTGAATCGCATGATATCCTCTCGGTTGAAGGACTTGACTGTCTGCTCTGTTCCAAGGATATTCCGTCCCAGGGCATGGTCAGGGAAGAGCAGTTGATCAAACCCATCGAAGAGCATCTCAGCTGGTTGATCCTTGTAGGCATCGATCTCGTCGAGGATGACATCTTGCTCTTTGGGGATTTCCTTGTCTGGGTAGGTGGCGTTTTGGATCACATCCATCAACAATTCCATCGCCCTGCTGTAATGGGTTTTTAAAAAGCTGGCATAAATGCTGGTGTCTTCCTTGGAAGTGTAGGCATTGAGTTCACCACCGACAGACTCCACCCGTGAAAGCACGTGAAAGGCCTTTCGCTTGGTCGTTCCCTTGAACATCATGTGTTCAATGAAATGTGCCAACCCTTCATCCTTAGGGTCACTTTCATCCCTGGACCCTGCCTGAATGACAAGGCCTACATGGCCAGCCGGTGAGGCAACCTGCTGATGTATCCAGCGCAAGCCATTGGGCAATGTGCCCTGAGTAAAAGGGGGACGTTTCAAGAGCGAAGAATCAGTCTTTGAGCCACTGTTTCAACCAGCCAAAAAACTCGTCATGCCAGACCAGCCCATTTTGAGGGCTTTGCACCCAATGGCCTTCTTCAGGGAAGTACAAAAAGCGTGAAGGAATGCCGCGCAACTGAGCTGCTTGGAATGCCTCCATCCCTTGGTTGACAGGCACACGGAAATCATTGGCACCATGGATGACCAGCAGGGGAGATGTCCAATGCTGAACGTAGTTGATGGGGTTGTGCTTGCTGTAGGAAAGGGGTTCGTTGTCTTGCCAGAATGGGCCGCCAAGGTCCTTGTTGGCAAAGAACATTTCCTCGGTGCTGAGGTACCAGCTCTTCATGTCAAACAGGCCACAATGTGAAATCAGCGCAGCAAATCGGTTCTCGTGAATGCCTGCAAGCATGTACACAGAGTACCCACCATAGGATGCGCCTACTGCACCAAGGTTTGCTTTGTCTACATAGGGCTCCTTTGCCAGCGTGTCAATGGCTGCGAGGTAATCCTCCATGGCCTGACCACCCCAGTCTCCAGAGATTTGCTCATTCCATGCTTTGCCAAAGCTTGGCACACCGTGCCGATTAGGCGCAACCACAATGTAGCCCTGGGAGGCCATCAGCTGGAAGTTCCAACGGAAGCTGTAGAATTGACTGACGGGGCTTTGCGGGCCACCTTGGCAATAGAGCAGGGTTGGGTATGTTTTGCTGGCGTCAAAGTCTGGTGGGTAAATGACCCAAGTCAACATGGATCCACCATCAGAAGTAGGGATCCATCGCTTTTCAACCTTGCAAAGATCCAGTGCGTCATAGATGCTGTCATTGACATGTGTCAGTGCTTGAACATCGCTAGCCTTCTTGCTGCTGAACAGGTACAGCTCATTGGCGTGGTTCATGTCTTGACGCTGTGCCACCACATGTTTTCCCTTTGCGATGAAATGGCCGTAGTTGTAATCGCCACTTGTCAGATCCACGATGTGTCGCTTGCTTAACCCTCGCTTGCCTTTGAGTAGATCCAGTCGATGGATGTGCTGCGTGGCTTCATGCTGGTCTCGGTAAACGATGCTGCTGTTGCTGAGCCATTGGAATTCAGAGACGTACTCAGTTTCCATGACAGGGTCCAATGTCTGGACCTTGCCAGCGTCACCGCTTGCAACGATGTACAGTTGATTGATGTCGGATTCGTAGCCATCCTCTGCCATGGCAGTGAATGCCAGCCATTGGCCATCGGGGGAGAACTGCGGGTTGTTGTCGTAGCCATCAAGGCCATGCACCGTTGCTGTCACATGGCTGGTCCGGTCATGCAGATAGATCTTGGAATCGGTGCTTGTGGCAAAATCCAATTTGCTCGAGCTCTTCTTGCTTGCATACGCAATGAATCGACCATCAGGACTGATGTCAAAGCTTTCTGACCCGCCAAATGGTGGCATGGGTGCATGCACGGCTTCTCCCGCCATGATGTCAACCATCTCTGTGACAGGTTGATCTGAAAGTGGGTCAATCACAGCCACGGCAATGTGGTTGAATTGGTAATCGGTCCATTGGTTCCAATGGCGGTACATGAGTTCATCGTAGACGGCGTAATTGGCCATCGGCAATTGAGGTCGGCGCTCCAATGGCGTTTGTTCCATGGAGACTGATGTGACAAAGGCCATGACAAGTCGGCCTTCCTTGAGCTCCACGCATTTCGCGTCAGATACCCCGCCTTCAATGGCTGTCAATGCTTTGATTTCACCGGTCCGTGGGTCGACGCTATGCAACTGATCCTGGTAAAAGAATCCCACAGATTGGCCACCACGAAAGAAAAAAGCTTGGTACTCACCGCCGTCCAAATCTGTCAACTGAGTAACCTCACCAGAGGCCTTGTTAACCATGTACAGGTTGCGGTTCCCCTTGTTTTCGTCCAGGTCATAATTTGTGACGCCATAAATAACAGCATGCTCGTTCGCGTCATCCAGGCTGACCCGTCCAAGGTTCCAAAGGGTTTCAGGTGTCATCACGTCTTGCGCGTTGAGACTCAGGCTTGTCAGGCCAATCAGGCAAAGGGAAAGTAATTTCATAATTGAGGGCTTTGGGTATCGATGATTTCAAGCAAGGTGCGGAAGGCCACCAGTTTGTCTCCATACTTGGTTTGGGTGGCGTGTTGCAGGTCGGGAGCGTAAATTTCTTGGTAGAGCTGGTAGTCTGCCATGGAGGCAAACCGGTACTGCATGGCATAGGTCACCCCCGATTCTTCGTCCAACATAACCCGTGTCAACTGACAGTCAAGGAACTGTCCAGTAGCAAGAACATCAGGGATATGTGTGGCCTTCATCCATTGGAGCCAATTGTCGTGAATATCGCTATCCACATTCACGGTAACATTGTATAGGTACATGCCTACAAGGTCGTGTTTTCCCAGTTGTCCCATCGCATTTGGAAATGCGCATCCAAGCTGTCTTGGTTGGCCATGACCCATGTTGCAGCCTTGCCTTTGTCAACAATTGTTTGAAGCAAGGGCCAGAGCAATTGCCTTTCCGTTGATAGGTGTTGCAGCGTCAAAGAATCTGCCCGCAATTCATGCTGCCAGTCATTCTTTAGGTCCCGGAACTGCTTGTCAAACAAATCCAGCGTTTCAGACCATTGTTGATTGTTCAGCCCATCATGCCATTTGTTCAAGGCTTTGTGAGCGTAGCGAAGGCCGGAAAATTCTGAAAGGAATATGGCTTTCTTGCTGCTATCAAAGGCCTTGCTGTTGGCGATATCCATGTGGCGAGATAGGATGCTTCGGGCATGGTCGATGTCTTGGTCTTCCAGTGAGGCAATGATGGCCTGGGCGGAGTCAATGCTCCAGATTTCCCTGTCAATGTCATGACCAATGGCCCCCTGTCTCCCGCAAGCTGCGATGACCAATGCCATGAGGCAAACGACAAGAATACGTGCCCACCGATGATTCGTCATGCTTATTGAATCCTGGTGAATCCTGTGTATTGATGCAACACATCAGGGATGTCAATGCCGGTGGCATCTTGGTTGTTTTCCAGCAAGGCAGCGAGCACCCTAGGCAATGCAAGGGAAGAGCCGTTCAAGGTGTGGCACAAAGTGGGTTTGGATTGCGCATCTTCTCTGTAGCGCAGCTTCAAACGTGAGCTTTGAAAGGTTTTGAAGTTGGACACGGAACTCACCTCAAGCCAGCGTTCCTGTGCAGCAGACCAGACTTCAAAATCGTAGGTGATTGATGCGGCAAAACCTAGGTCTCCACCACAGAGACGAAGCACTCGGTAATGGAGGCCAAGGGATTCAAGCAAAGAGCCCACGTGAGATACCATGCCATCAAGATGTGCTGCTGATTTTTCGGGTTTGTCAACGCAAACGATTTCCACTTTTTCAAATTGATGCAATCGATTGAGTCCTCTCACATCCTTGCCGTAGGAGCCAGCTTCGCGTCGGAAGCAAGGGCTGTGTGCGGTGTATTTCACTGGCAGGTCTTCGCTGGAAAGGATTTCATCACGCAACATGTTGGTCACAGGGATTTCTGCAGTTGGAATGGCGTAAAGGTTGTCGACGGGCATGTGGTACATCTGACCTTCTTTGTCGGGCAATTGACCGGTGCCATAAGCAGAGGCTTCATTCACGAAAAAGGGAGGGATCACTTCGGTGTAGCCCGCTTCAGCGTTTTGGTCCAAAAACCATTGGATCAAGGCACGTTGCAAACGCGCGCCCTTGCCAGTGTATACGGGAAATCCTGCGCCAGCAATTTTAACACCTCGTTCAAAATCAATGAGACCATAAATTTCAGTGAGGTCCCAGTGGGGCTTGTTGGCGGTCAACTCAGGTTTTGTACCCCAGGTGCTGACCGTGATGTTGTCTGATTCAGAGTTGCCTGCAGGCACCAACTCGTCAGGTCGGTTGGGCAAACTGATCAAGGCATCCTTTTCTTGTACCTCTAGGGCTTCAAGCTCACGTCCCAAATCTTGAATGCGCAGCTTCAATGCCTTGGTATCTTCTTTCAGGGCATTGGCCTGATCACCTTTGCCAGACTTGAATAGTTGCCCAATTTTCTTGGCGATTTGGTTGGCTTCTGCTTGTGCAGCTTCAGCATCTACTTGGATGCTTCGTCGCGATGCATTGAGTTCAAGGATGCGATCAACGATGGGTTGCGCGTCAAGGTTTCGCTTGGCCAAGTCTTGGACGATGCCAGCTGCATCATTTCGAATAGCGGAGAGTAATAACATGGTGTAAAAGTAAAAATCCCCTGCCGCCGAAGCCACAGGGGAAAAAATAATTTGTTATTTCGAAGAATTATGCTTCGGCCCCTGGTACAGGAACGATTGACACAAAGCTCTTATTTTGAGCTTTCTTCTGGAATTGCACCATGCCATCGGTCAATGCAAAGAGAGTGTGGTCCTTGCCAATGCCTACGTTTTTCCCGGGATGATGCCTGGTTCCGCGCTGGCGAATAATGATGTTGCCTGCGAGTGCTGGTTGACCGCCAAAAATTTTGACGCCCAATCGTTTACTTTCTGATTCGCGTCCGTTTTTGGAACTACCTACGCCTTTTTTATGTGCCATGGAATCTTAATTATGCTTTTTTAGCAGGGGTTTTTGCAGCCGCCTTTGGAGCTGCCTTCTTTGCTGCTGCCTTTGGAGCAGCCTTCTTTGCTGCCGCCTTTGGAGCTGCCTTCTTTGCTGCTGCCTTTGGAGCAGCCTTCTTTGCTGCCGCTTTCTTCACGGCTGCCTTCTTTGCAACTGCTTTAGGTGCAGCTTTTTCAGAGACTTCCTTGGTGGCTGCCTTTTTAGGGGCAGAGAGGCTGATGCTGGTGATGCGAATTTCAGTCATCATCTGGCGATGGCCAGTCTTCTTAGTGTAGCCCTTGCGGCGCTTCTTCTTGAAGATGATGACTTTGTCGCCCTTAACATGGGCTTCAACGATAGCTCCGACACTTGCGTCAGAGATAACGGGGGCGCCAACATTTACTGTGCCATCCTTGTCCTCTGCGAGAAGTACTTTGTCAAAAGACAAAGTTTTTCCTTCCGCAGCGTCCAAGCGATTAACATAGAGTCGCTGGTCTTTTTGCACTTTATACTGCAGCCCTGCTATTTCAACAATTACATACATGACTTTTATTCTGTCTTTAATGGGGCGCAAAGATAGTCAGACTTTCGGGAGTGACCAATGTCTTGGAGCTAAATATTTTTCATGCCGAATTGGACTGCTGCCTGTCAAGGGTTTACATTTGTCGACTCATCAACGCAAATCCAAGATTTATGCGATTTACACGCCCCCTTTTCATCTCAATGGCTGCCCTGGTTTTGGCGGGAAGCTTGCAGGCTCAAATTGCCTTTGAGGAATACGACATGGCAAACGGCATGCATGTCATCCTGCACCAGGATCCAACAACACCTATTGTTGCGGTATCCGTCCTTTACCATGTTGGTTCAAAAAACGAAGTACCCGGCCGCACAGGTTTTGCCCATTTCTTTGAGCACTTGCTGTTTGAGGGGTCAGAAAACATTGACCGCGGGGAGTACATGCAATTGATTCAAAACAATGGTGGCACGTTGAACGCCAACACCACCCAGGATCGCACCTTCTACTATGAAATTCTGCCATCCAACCAGTTGGAGCTTGGCTTGTGGATGGAGTCAGAGCGTATGCTGCATGCAAACATTGATAAAGCGGGTGTGGAAACACAGCGTGAGGTCGTGAAAGAGGAAAAGCGCATGCGGGTTGACAATCAACCCTATGGCACGTTCATCAGTAACATGTTTGACCGCACCTTCAAGACCCACAATTACCGATGGGCCGTGATTGGAAGCATGGATGACCTCAACGCAGCTGAGCTGGAAGAGTTCATGGCGTTTTACAAAAAATTCTATGGCCCCAATAATGCAACCCTATCCATTGCTGGAGATATTGACATGGCACAAACCAAGGCATGGATAGACACTTACTTTGGTGAGATCCCTGCTGGTCCAGCCATTGAACGACCCAGCAAGGTGGAGGATCATCAGGCAGAGCAGATTATTGACACCATCTATGACAACATTCAGTTGCCCGCAGTTTTTATGGGCTATCGCATCCCCGGCCAGACCCATCCGGACACGTATGCCTTGACGCTCTTGACCACCGCTTTGAGTGACGGCCCATCTTCCCGATTGTCTAAGCGCATGGTGGATGAGGACCAGACAGCCGTGCAGGTGTATGCCTTCCCTTACGCCCTTGAAGATCACGGAATCTTTATCAGTTTGGCTTTGCCCAATGGTGACATTGGACTGGACAGTTTAATGGCCACCATGGATGAAGAAATTGCCCGCATGCAGGATGTCTTGATAACAGAGAAGGAATACACCAAGGTCTTGAATAAAATTGAGGCCCAATTTATTTTGAGCAACGGATCCGTTTCCGGCATTGCAGAGTCGCTTGCCAATTACCATGTCTACTTTGGTAATGCAGCTTTGATCAACGATGAGATCAAGCGCTACCAAGCCGTCACTAGGGAGGACATCCTTCGCGTGGCAAAAACCTATTTGAATTCTGATAACCGCGTTGTGCTGAACTATTTGCCTAAGCCTGGCGCCAATCCCGCTGTTGAATAATGAAACGTTGCATTCTCACCCTAACCTTGATGTTGGCAGGCCTAACGGCCCACGGTCAACTTGATCGCAGCATCCGTCCCCAAGCTGCAGAAGCCAGGCTTCCGTCCATTGCTGAATACAGCCAATTCAAGCTGCGCAATGGCTTGACTGTTCTGGTGGTTGAAAACCATAAATTGCCACGCGTCAGCATGAAATTATCCATCATGCCGGGGCAATTATTTGAAGGCGATTTAGCTGGTGTAACCGCATTAACCGGCTCCTTACTCAGTGAAGGAACGAAGATTCACAGTAAAGCAAATTTAGATGAGCAAGTGGATTTCATTGGTGCCAACCTTGGAACCAGTGCCACATCAGTTTCAGTCAGTGGTTTGAGTAAATACACGAGCCAGTTATTTGATGTTTTGCATGAGGTGGCTTTGAAGCCATTGTTTGATGCGGATGCCTTTGTGAAATTGCAGAATCAAATGTTAACGGGAATGAAGTCCCAGGATGATGATCCAGGTGCTATTCAGTCTAAGGTTTATGGCGCCACGCTCTATGGCAAGGATCACCCCTATGGTGAGTTTGCCACTGAGGCAAGCATCCATCGCGTTACAGTGAAAGATTGCGAGGATTTTTATGCAACGTATTGGAAGCCCAATGTGGCGGTATTGACAGTGGTTGGCGATGTGTCAAAGGCAGAAATTGAGGCCTATGCCGACAAGCATTTCAAAGGATGGAAAGGGAAGTTTAAAAAGGAGAAAACCTACACCAACCCAACCTTGCCAACCCAACCGTCCATTGTCTTGGTTAATCGAGATGCCTCCGTGCAATCAAACATCAAGATGGGCCATGTCATTGAATTGACGATTGGTGATGCCGACCTTGAAGCTGTCGCTGTGATGAACCAAGTGCTGGGTGCTGGGTCAGCCAGCCGCTTATTTAATAATTTGCGTGAAGACAAGGCCTACACCTATGGGGCGTATTCAAGCTATGGCACCAGCAAGCACGTCAGCAGCATCAATGCAAGTGCAGAGGTCCGCAATGAGGTGACTGACAGTTCGGTGGTGGAGTTCCTTATTGAGATTGATCGCATGCGATCCGAGATAGTGGGTGAAGAGGAGTTGCAGAATGCAAAAAACTTTTTAGCTGGGGCCTTTGGCCGCTCGTTGGAAAACCCTGGAACGGTATCCAGCTTTGCCTTCAACAACATGTATTTCGATTTGGATGCTGATTATTACAATGGCTACCTCAAGCGATTGAGCGCGGTGACATCCGATGATGTGATGCGCGTAGCAAAAATGTACCTCAATGCAGATGCCTTGACGGTGGTTATTGTGGGTAAGGCTTCAGAGATTGCTCAGCCATTGGAAAGATTGGGCTTGCCAATCCGTTATGTCACCTCCCAGGCGGAGGTTACGACTGCGCCCATTGTGCGCAAGGCAGAAGGGATGACTGCTGCTGATGTGATGGGTAATTATTACACAGCCATTGGCGGTAAATCAGCCATTGATGCGTTAGCCACCTTCCAAATGGAGTCTGAGGCGAAGATCATGGGGATGTCCATCAAGAGCAAAACGGTGTACATCGCGCCAGGGAAATACTATGAGAAGCAGCAATCGCCACAAGGAACCAATGAAACCTTTGTGGTCGATGGTCAGGTAAAGGTTGTGAGCTCCGGCAATGAGACGCCCCTCGATGCAGAAGCGACGGCAGCGGTGATTCAAGAGTCTGTTTGGTTGCCAGAGTTGCTATGGACAACAGGTGAGGGTGGCAATGTGCAATTGCAAGCCGACCTTCAGGATGTTGAAGGCAACCCCTGTTATGTTTTGGTGGTTACCGACGCGGACGACAATTTGATCAAGGTCTTTTACAACCAAGCCACGGGCTTGAAGGTCAGGGAAAGCCGTGTAGTGCCAGGGCCTGAGGGCGACATGGTACTCAACATGGAAATCAGTGACTACCGAGACGTCAATGGCATCATGATGCCCCATTTGACAACCATGCCAGTAGGACCAGGTATGGTATTGGAATTCAAAACCAAGGTTGCCATTGTCAATGGTGAAGTGGACGCTTCCGTATTCGAATGAACACAGTGAGTTCAAACAAAAAAGGCCAGCTTTTTAGCTGGCCTTTTTTTGTGCGTTGACAAAATAAACACCAAGCAGTATGCCTGCCATTCCTATCAGGTGATGCAGTTCAAGTGCCTCGCCATCAAGGAAGCCTAAAGACAGGGCAACAATAGGGATGAGGTAGGTGGTTGAGGTGGCTATCAATGGGCTGGATAGCTTGATCAACCGAACAAACAGGATGGTTGCCATGCCGGTAGAGACAATGCCCAAAAAGGCAATGGCCGCTAGAGGTTGAGAAACAGCCATTAAGTTGTCAATCCGCTGCCATGGTTGGCTGTAAAGCAAAATACCAATGGAGGGGATGCTGGCTATCCAGAGGGCAAACATGGTCAAAGTCCGTGGCTTTAAATGGCCAAGAAAACTGCCCATGGTATTCACGCTTAAGCCGTAACAGGCAGAGGCAATGATGGCCAGAGAAAGGTAGCCCCATTGTTGAGATTCACCGCCATGATCAGACCAGGGAGCAATCAAGATGATGGCGCCAACAAGGCCCACCAATACACCCATACTCCCCATGGTGCTGAGGCGTTTGCGGAAAGCAATCACCCCAATGATCAAGGTAAATAAAGGGGTTGTTGAGTTGGCCACGCCGACCACGCCAGAGGGGACGTAAGCAATGGCAATAGGGAAAAGTAAGTAGGGCAATGAATTGCCAATCAACCCAACAATGGCCAAATGCTTGCCATCCTTTCTGCGCCAATTTTTTCTGTGTGGCCAGGCAATGACGGTAACAAAGCAGGTGGCGAACAAAATCCGCATGGCCCCAATCTCAATGCCGTTGAATCCATTGAGGGCTTGCTTCATCAGCATGAAGGAGGTTCCCCATATGAGAACAAGGCCAATGAAGATGAGCCAGGTGAGCTGTTTTTTTGACATGATAGCGGCAAAGGTAGACCTACCTTTGTTGACCATGAAACACGGCACGAAAACTTCCTTTAATTCAAGGATGGCATGGCTTCTTCAAGCAGCTATTGCATTGACCTTTATGGTGATGTTGGCTGGTTCTGTGGTTCGAGCCACGGGTTCAGGGATGGGCTGTCCAGACTGGCCTAAGTGCTTTGGTTTATTGATTCCGCCAACGGATGTGGAACAAGTCACTTGGCATGCGAACAGCGATTACAGCCAAGGACAAATGATTGTACGCGACGAAGCCTTATGGAAGGCCAATCTGGATTTCACCACAGCTGAATCTTGGGACAAATCTAAATGGACGGTATACACCCGCCATGATTACGCCATATTCAACCCGGTCCATACGTGGATCGAGTACATCAATCGCTTATTTGGCGCCCTCTTGGGATTGCCTATGTTGATTGCTACAGGACTGGCCTTCACAGTCATGCGATCTCGACCCAGGCTGCTTGGAGGCATGATGCTTGCCATGTTTTTCTTGGGTTTTGAGGCCTGGTTAGGTAAGCTCTTGGTAGATGGTCACCTGATACCCCAGCAAATCACCTTGCACATGGTGGGTGCTTTTGCTTTACTTGCCGTGTTGGTGAATGTGCTTCGCTCTGTCAAGCCTATGGGCCAGCATTCAGATCAGTCAAAACTTCGGGTGAAGGTCAAGCGATGGGCTATGGCAGTGATTGTCTTATTGGCTGTTCAGGTGGTGCTTGGCACGCAAGTCAGGGAGCAAATCGATGTCTTGCTTAAAACCTTTGGGGTGCATGACAGCCGATTGGCTTGGATGGGGCAACTGGACATCACAGTGCTTGTGCACCGAAGCTTTTCATGGATGTTGTTGATTGCCTCATGGTACCTGCATCGCGCCTACAAGGCATGGCAACCATCGTCCCCACTGACCTTGATGTTGCTCATAGGCTTTATCTCGATTGCGGTGTTGGGAGCCATGATGTACTACCTCTCCATTCCGGCTGTTATTCAGCCAGCACACCTGTTGCTTACGGCTGTGACATGGATGATAGGGGTTGATGTCTTGGTGAGATCCTGGCAATCGACGGATTAGTCCATCCAGACCAGAGACTCCATGATTCGTTCCATTTCTTGGTGAAGAAAGGCATTCACTGGTGCCAATGAATCCCTGTTGGGCCTAGCATAGATGGACGTTGCAGCCCTCAGGAAATGCCTGCTGCTATCGGTGGCAAACCATTGGGTTGCGGACGCTGAATTGCCTTGAATGGCAAACAAAAGGCCATGGACGGCAACTTCAGGGTGGCTGTACACGTGTTGTGTCATTCCATCTGCCACAATGTTGTGCTTGTAAGCAAGGGCAAAGGCGTCATCGATGAGCCGCAGCAATTGCCCATTGACAGGTTTGTAAGTGAACTCAATTCGTGCATGTAAATCAGGGTAGACGAGGTCTCCCCAGCCAGATTCTTTGCGAGCTTCCCAATGCGCAGAGGCGTTGTGCTTGAAAGCAAAGGGGCGTAGCTGCAAAGGGTCATTGCTTAACGTCACCACGCTATCCATGGGGACGCCAATGCGCATGTGACCATGGGGGAGTGGCATGCCATTGTTGTCACTGCAAGCGAGGCCAGTTGCGAGCGCCATTAAGGCGACCATTCCGCGGATTTTCATCGATTGATGTGAATCTTCACACGCACAATGCGCTTATTGTCTATGGCTTCAACAGTCCAATCAATGGGGCCTGTCGTCAGTTGTTCGCCTTTGTCAGGCATGCGTTCCAGAACTTCCAATAGCAAGCCAGCCACAGTGTCAGCTTCACCGCGGTAGCGGTCAAGGAGATCCATGTCAATGTCAATGATTCTGCACATGTCACCAATGCCAGCCTTGGCTTCAAAGACAAAATTGTCATTGTCTAACTTGGAATACAATTGTTCCTCTTGGTCAAATTCGTCGGCAATTTCACCCACAATTTCCTCCATGACATCTTCCAATGTCACCAAACCAGATACGCCGCCAAACTCATCCACTACGATGGCAAGGTGCATTTTTCGCTGCCTGAACTCTCCTAGTAAGTCATCGATTTTCATGCCTTCTGTCACGAAAAAAGGCTCTCTGAGTAATTGGGTCCATACCATGTCATCCTGGTCCAGGTAGCCTAAGAGGTCTTTGACGTGAAGCACTCCGGCAATGACATCCAATGCCTCTTTGTGCACAGGGATTCGGGAGAATCCATGCTTGGCAACTTCTGAGACCACCGACTTCATCGGCAGGTCCATTTCAAAGGTGAACATGTCCTTTCGCGGGGTCATGATTTCCTTGACAGAGGTGCTGCCAAACCGGACAATCTCCTTCAATAGCTTGTGCTGTTCAGCAGAATGTGATCCATCATCGGTCAATTCCAACGCGTCCTCCAGTTGATCAACGGTCACGGTTGAAGCTTGCTTTTGCTCAAAAAGTTTGGATATAGCAGTTAAAGCAGTCACCAGGGGCGCAGTCAGCTTCATGATGCGTGCAATAACCTGCACCACCTTCATGCTGTAGGATTTTGCATGCCCGCCTGCATAAGTTTTTGGAATCACTTCCCCAAGCACCAGCAAAAGGGCCGTGACCCCGGCCATTTGAATGGCAACCATCAACCAAGGGTGTTCGCCTAGATTGAAGATCTCTTGCACGGCCCACCCGCTGCTGAGAACAAAGCCAATGTTGAAAAAGTTGTTGATGATTAGCAAGGTGGCAAGCAGTCGTTCAGGCGAATCAAGCACGGTAATGACCTGCTGGGCTTTTGGTCTCTCGTCCTCTTGTAGGTCTTCGATGTCTTTTGGTCTCAGTGAGAAAAAAGCCACTTCTGATGCTGAAGCAAATGCGGATCCTGCAAGCAACAGGGCCATGGCCATCAAGGGGATGAGGGCTTCAGCGGACAAGTTGATCAAGTTGACAAGAAGGGGTAGGGGGTCAGGATCCAATGCTGTGCCAATTGGTGCTTTCTTCTCGAGGGCCTTCGCGATGCGTGCAATGCCCTGAGGGGCCTATGGGAAATTTGTCCAAAATACCGCCACGGTCAAAGCAGCAAATGCCTGGGTATTTACCCAGGTTGCCGATTAGCATGACGTTGTTCAATGTGCCTCCCATGTTTCTGTGTGATTTGCTAGAATAGCTGAATCAAATGTACTTGAATTCTCGCAACCATCGCGTGAATGGTTGTGGCCATGCAAGCTCACTTAATTCATTGATATCCACCCATGTTATGCTGTCATTCAGGTCTGATAGCTGGGCCTCATGGATGGTGATGTGAAGCTGCATGTGGGTTAATGCATGGTTGCATGACCAGAGCAGCGGCTGCCCGTTGTGGGGCTGACTAGCTGGCAGGGTGACTAGCCCGGGCCAAATGCCCTGATTGTTTCTGTTTGTGACTGCTATTTTCCCTTGGTGGGTCACCAGCATGAATGCCCAATGGGCCTTTTTGACGGTGATTTTGACGGACTTCACAGGC
>Ga0308019_10000603_pt1 | contig 22206 bp, 18 predicted proteins | sample Neamet284_FD_203135 | JGI IMG/M metagenome (GOLD analysis project Ga0308019, IMG submission 203135) | Marine microbial communities from water near the shore, Antarctic Ocean - #284 | ecosystem: Environmental > Aquatic > Marine > Unclassified | place: Southern Ocean | collected 2014-10-01 | reverse complement strand
CCATTTTTGTCAACTTTTCTTCAACTTCTTTGCAAAAAGGTGCCTGTTTGTCCGTAATATTCAAAATCGACACTTGTTTGGGTGCTAACCAAGGTGGCATAGCTCCGGCAAAGTTTTCGATCAAAATACCTAAGAAACGCTCAAATGAACCCAAAGTTGCCCGGTGTAACATCACTGGAACTTCACGATCACCTGCTTCATTTACAAACTGTGCATCAAGGCGACCTGGCATAGAAAAGTCTACCTGAATAGTGCCACACTGCCAAACTCGACCAAGACAATCTTTCAAAGAGAATTCGATTTTAGGGCCATAAAAGGCACCTTCGCCTGGCAAGATGTCAAATGGCAATTGTTTGGCATTTAACGCTTCCTCTAAAGCCGCTTCTGCTCGATCCCAAACTTCGTCAGCGCCTACACGCTGTTCTGGACGAGTAGACAACTTTAAAATGACATCGTCGAAGCCAAAGTCTTTATATACGTCATACAAAAAGTCGATAAAACGAGCCACTTCATCTTGCATCTGGCTTTCAGAACAGAAAATATGCCCGTCGTCTTGAGTAAAGGCACGCACACGCATAATACCGTGTAAGGTACCTGAGGGTTCGTTACGATGACACGAACCAAACTCAGCCATACGAATAGGCAACTCTTTGTAGCTCTTCAACCCTTGGTTAAAGATCTGAATGTGACATGGGCAGTTCATTGGCTTAACGGCATAGTCGCGGTTTTCAGAAGAAGTGGTGAACATCATCTCGGAAAACTTATCCCAGTGCCCAGAACGCTCCCACAGGCTACGATCAACCACTTGCGGGGTTTTCACTTCTTGATAACCTGCCCCATTCTGGCGATCACGCATATAACGCTCAACAACCTGATAGATTGTCCAACCATTCGGATGCCAAAATACCATACCCGGTGCTTCTTCTTGGGTATGGAATAAATCTAGTTTCTTACCTAACTTACGATGATCACGCTTTTCTGCTTCTTCTAAACGATGTAAGTAGGCTTTAAGGTCTTTTTTGTCTGCCCAAGCTGTGCCATAAACACGCGTTAGCATGGCATTGTTGGAGTCGCCACGCCAGTATGCGCCAGCCACTTTCATTAGCTTAAAGGACTTGATGTGACCTGTAGATGGAACGTGAGGGCCGCGGCATAAGTCGGTAAAGCCACCTTGACTGTAAAACGACAGATCTTCCTCACCAGGAATACTGTCAATAATCTCTACTTTGTAGTCTTCGCCAAGGTCTTTGAAAAATTCAATGGCATCAGGACGGCTCATGATACGGCGTTCGACTTTAAGGTTTTCCTTAGTCAAGGCCTTCATGCGAGCTTCAATCTTAATTAAATCTTCTGGGGTCAATGGACGTTCGTAGGCAAAATCGTAGAAAAAACCATCTTCGATTACTGGGCCAATAGTCACCTGAGCTCCAGGAAACTCGTCCTGCACTGCTTGCGCCATCATGTGAGCACAAGAATGACGAATAACTTCAAGGCCTTCTTCATCCTTTGAAGTAACAATAGCAAGGGCTGTATCTTCTGTGATGACATAACTGGTATCAACTAATTCGCCAGACACCTTGCCGGCTACAGCAGCTTTAGCAAGGCCTGGGCCTATGTCAAAAGCAACATCATAGATTGATACAGGCGCGTTAAATGAACGCTGACTGCCATCAGGAAGAGTAATTACCGGCATGAAGTTTCCTTGCTCAGTGGTGGCCCCTACCAAAGGCCACTTGGGGTGAAACGCCGTTGCATTAATTGGCAGCAACTATAGCGTAAAAAATGAGGCGCTAATTTTACCCTCATTAGCCTTTAAGAACAAGCTTTTGAAGCCTTTCGCGCAATCCTTCCTCGCCTTTGCTCACCCTACCCCGCCCCGCCCTGCCGACCCCAAACAAACCAAGCTACGCTCTACCCTGCAACAACGATATTGAGTAACGAATATGCTCTTGAGCCGCAGCCTTAGCAGACTCACCATCTCGCCTCATCACCGCTTCAAAAATGGCACGATGCTGCCCACTAAGAATAACTGAAACCTCACTAAGGGTGGCTGAATTACTGCCCGCAACACTGTGTAAAGTGCCGTATATCGCATTAAAAAACTGGGCATAAAGCAGCTGACTCAAGGAAACAAGTATGAGGCTATGGCTAGATTCAGCAATGAGCATGTGAAACTTCAGGTCTGCCTTGGCTCTTTGAAGATAATTACCACTGCGCTGCCCCATGGCTTTATATTCATGGTCTATCGCTGCTAACTCATCATCCGTTGCCCGCTCACACGCACATTGAGCGGCCTCTCCATCCAACACTAACCTCATTTCCATAACAGACAGTTGCATGGCCGCTGAGTCAAACTCCACACCATATATAGGTTTGGAAAAACTGGGCTCAAACAAGTTATTCACATAACAACCCGAACCATGGCGAGTAGTTACTAGACCTTTCATTTCTAAACCGATGATAGCCTCACGCAAACAAGTACGCGACACATCAAAGCGCTCCATAAGGGCCACCTGACCGGGTAACTTACCTCCCGGCAACCATCTGCATTGACGAATATCATCCTCGATGGCTTTGCTAATTATTTCAACTCTATTCATATTAAGTACCGGCCTATGTATCGGCTTAAGAACCGACATTTTGGTCAGATCACTTTATCCTATATTACCCCTTCCTACTAGAGTGCAAGCAGTACCAAGCGCATAATGCCTTTAGTGTTTTGTACCGCGGTCACAGATTACTTTTGTACCGCAGCCACAGAATAATAGGTGATGGATTTTTAAACGACACAAAGCTATGGGCTAAGCTCCGCTAACGTTCAGTTAACCCTTGAAATAACGTAACGCAGGAAGTATCAAAATGGATTCGCGCTACCCCTCAATCGAAATGCTAGCCGAGCGTGCAAAACAACGTATGCCTGGCTTTGCCTATGATTATCTTACTGGGGGGTGTTTCTCCGACATCAACCTTGCTCGTAATACAAAAGAAATTCGCGACATCCAACTTCGCCCTCACTACTTACGCCACTTCAATGGTGCTTCGCAACAAACCACGTTATTTGGTAAAACCTATGACGCCCCTTTTGGTATAGCACCTGTTGGGCTTCAGGGACTTATGTGGCCAAAGTCCTGCGAAATTTTGGCAAGATCTGCAAAGAAGCACAATGTACCGTTTTGCCTTAGTACCGTAGGAACAGCAAGCATTGAGACCATTTCTGAAATCACTGAAGGGGACTTCTGGTTCCAGCTCTATCACCCTACAGAGGATCAACTGCGTGACAAGCTCCTCGAGCGGGCAGCTCAGGCGGGCTGCAAGACACTGGTTTTATTGGCCGACACACCAACATTTGCCTACCGCCCTAAAGAAATTAGAAACGGGCTTTCTATCCCACCACAAATGACCCTAGCAAACCTTTTGCAAATAGCCACTCACCCAAGATGGGCCATTGAACAACTGCTTGCGGGGTCGCCCGAATTTAAAACCATGAAGCCATACATCCCCAATGGCCTCAACATGCAACATCTTGGCCTGTTTATGAACCAGACCTTTTCTGGCCGTTTAACAGAAGACAAAATCAAAGCGATTCGTGACCAGTGGAAAGGCAACCTAGTGATCAAAGGAATCGTTAACCCCGAAGACGCCGAGCTAGCCATTAAATTGGGTGCCGACGGTTTGATTGTTTCAAATCATGGAGGTAGGCAGCTGGATTCTGGAGAATCTACCATCAAACCGCTCACCGAGCTGGCAAAAAAATACAGTGACCAAGTCACGCTGATGATGGATGGAGGGATTCGATCCGGTGCAGACGTTGCGTCTAGCTTAGCGTCAGGTGCCAAGTTCACTTTCCTCGGTCGCGCCCCTATGTTTGGCGCATGCGCTATGGGGGCAAAAGGCGGAGACCAAGCCTTAGAGATTCTTAAGCGTCAGGTTCAACAAGTTATGGAACAAGTCGGCTGTGAAAGGGCTGAAGACTTTCCCAAACATTTGATTGATTAATCAGGCCACCAGGTAACAATGGCAAAGACGGGGCTTTAGGTGACTAGTCACAACCTATGTACAATAACGCCCTAAAACAAACCCAGCTGTCGCTCAGTAATTTTGGCAAAACTATCATTTAAAAAGGGTAGTATTCCGTCAACCACCGGCTCAATTTGACGATCAATATAATGCTCGTAATCGTAGTTTGTAGGGTTCATTTCTAAGGGTTCTGGGCCAGTTAGCGTAATCACGTATTCAATCCAACCCCCTTTGGCATAAGCCGATGGCAAGTCGTTATTTATGCGCCACGCTTCGGCTTTACGCGCTGCTTGCACATGAGGTGGGACGTTTTTTTGGTATTCTACCAACGGCCGGCGTAGGCGCTTACGATACACTAGCTTGTGATCTAACTGACCTGCCCTTACTTGTGCCAACAAAGGCTTTATGAGGTCTAGATAAGGTTGATCATTAAACACTCGTTGGTAAAGTTCGGCTTGTAGATCTTTTGCTAGTTTGGTCCAGTCTGTTCGTACTTGCTCTAAACCCTTGAAAAGCATCTTCTCGGCACCGTCTGGAGTAACAGTTACACCTGCATAGCGTTTTTTACTACCGGTTTCTTGCCCCCTTATTGTTGGCATAACAAACCGACTAAAATAGGTTTCAAACTCAATTTCTAAAAAACTTTTGAGGTTAAACTCAACGTGCAAATGATTCGCCCACCACTCATTCAGCATCTGAGCTAACGCATTGCCTTTTGCTTGCACCTGATCTAAGCCGATGGTTTCATCACCCAACCAGACAAACACAGAATCTGTATCGCCGTAGATCACCTGCATGCCTTGTTGCTGAATAAGGTCTTTGGTTTGATTCAAGATGGCATGACCACGCAAGGTGATGGAGCTTGCCAATCGTTGATCATAAAAACGACAAACACTGGAACCTAATACGCCATAACACGAGTTCATTACAATTTTTATGGAGGTGGACAAGGGAGTGTTTTTGTTAGCCTTGGCAACGTCTCTTGCCGCCCACAAGTCGCCAATAATATCCGGCAATATACTTTGATTACGACTAAATTGTGCGCCCTTGTATCCGCTAATGGCCTTATGTCCGCTAAAGGCTATACCCGCGTTACTAACTGCACCGTCTTCCTGCAAACCTTGAATCAACCCTAAAGGGTCAACTTTAAAGCTTCGAATAATACTAGGGTATAGGCTCTTAAAGTCCAGCACCAATACATTGCGGTACAGGCCCGGTTTAGAATCCATCACAAAGCCGCCCGGGCTATCACCGGCCTGGCCAGAGGCAAACGCGGGTGCGACGTAGCCTTGACGATGCAAACGCGGCAGATATAAGTGATCGAAGGCTTGTGAGGAGCCCCCTACTCTATCCATTGGCAAGCCCGTTAGCCGAGCTCTCTCTATGAGAAAAGCCATCAGATCGGCCTTAATAAATATGTCCCAAACTAAACGGCAATCTTCTAAATTATATTTGACTAACGAAGCAGGCTCTTCTCGATACATACGCTGAATTTCTTCGCCACGGTCTTGCGGCTTGGTAATGTCCTTGCCACGCCCCAACAACTGTCGAGCCACATTCTCTAACGAGAAGGATTCAAATTGCCATGTTGCCGAACGCATCACTTCAATGCCGTCCAATACCACACGGCCCGGCATATAAAGCCTTGCAGGGCGATTGCCCTGACCTGCCCGCCAGCTTATCTCTTCGCCCCCACGGCCTAGGCGTAAACGCACACCTAGCTCTCGCGCACGGGCACACAGAATTTGAAAATCAAACTTCACCACGGCCCAGCCAATAATCGCGTCTGGGTTGTAGTCTTGTAGCCACAGACTAAACTGTTTTAACAGCTGCCTTTCACTGCTACAAACCCGAGTGTACTCTGGCAACACTGCCGCCGGTTCAGAAGGCATACGGCTTGGCCAATGTAACCAGACACATTCCACCGGAGTATCATTTTGCATTCCATACACAGCAATACTATGAATGGTTTTGCCATCCATAGTGGTTTCTATATCTAGGGAAACTGCTTTGATATCTGGTATAAAATCGCTTGATTTTACGCGAACGTCGGCTAAAACACCGTTTACAGGCAAGGCATCGGCCACTAAACTGGCACTAATGAAACGCTCCATCAAGTAGCGTTCTTGCGGCTGAATGTCTTGCTCCATGAGGAGTATTCCAGCATCACGCAACACACCACAAGCCTGCTGAAACACCTTATGGTTAGACATATAAAGAGCCACTGCTGGCTCATGTTGAAAGGTTTTAAGGTCTAGCGTTTGGAAGCGCCAAACAGAAGCAGACAACCCCATAGACTGCATTATTTTTTGTGCATTATGTTGCTGAGACAAGGGCAAAAAACAAACCGCCTCTTGCTGCGTTTGCCGCAGGCACACAGGCCCATCGTCTGTGGTTAACCAATAGGTAAGGTTGATACCTTGTTCAGCATCTTCGCTATGACGGGATAGTACAAAACCTTGCATTTTTGCTCTGGCCTATTGGATTTTTGGGTTGATTGATCCGCACAATACTCATCTTACAATAAATTGATTACGGAAAAGAGTCTAAGGGTTATAACCCATAGTCACGCTCAACTTTACATATCCGCACCTTAAAAGAGCCATACCACAATTTATGACCCTGCATCTGTACTTCCCGATGCTCTGCGTTAGCTTTCCACTTTTTAATGGACTCTAAGTCAGACCAATAAGAAACTGTAATGCCTACGTCTTCTCTGGCTGACTCGATGCCTAAAAAGCCGGACTGCTGCTCAGCAAGATCAACCATTTTTTTAGCCGCATCGCCATAGCCAAGATCACCCTCAGTGCGAGTAGAGGTGAAAACAACTGCATAATAAGGTGGCTTAGGCGTATTTGCTATGGGAGACATTAGTGTTCCTTGATATATAAAAAAGCATGCGCCTTTATGTTACCGAACTGACTCAAACGGGGTGATGATTTGAACCTCTGGAAAGGCCGCTTCTACGTCGGATTGATATTTACCCTCAAACAGAAGTTTAAGGTTAGGCCCCGCATCCATCGTAAGATAAAGAGGTAGCCCTTGTTCTCGTAGCTGCCAAACTTTTTGCATTTGGGTTAAGGAATCAGGTTGCCAATAAACTAGTGGTGGCCAGGCAGCCGCCATGGTGGCGTGCATGCTCATAGCATTATGCTCTGCTGTAGCGGCCATAGTTTCAAAATCACCCGCTTCAATAGCAGTTTCAATGATAGCTAGGTCTGATTCGGCTTGTTGTGGCCATTGCTTGTATAACGCCGAAGTGGCAATGGTTCGTGCCATGCCTTCACGGGAAGACACTGCTTTTGTTTGGCTTGAAACAGTTAATAAGCCAACCCTTAGTTGTGGCCATTGAGATTCTAAAGGAAACGCAACACTGTCGCTGCCATTGGCCTGCGCTCCAGCTTGCCATTTAACAAAGCCATGCCACAAGGAGCGGCTTGCACTACCACTACCTAAACGAGCTAGTGCAGATAACTGGCTTTCAGGTAGATGCCAACCCATAAGGCTATTTGTAGCCAAAGTTAAGGCTGCAAAACCACTCGCAGATGATGCCAAGCCTGCGGCTGTAGGCACGGTATTATGAGTGTCTACCCGTAGTTTTAGATGACTCGGCAATACTCGATCTAACCACTGGCTTATCTTAGTTGCAAAGCCCTGGTTTGCATCAACCTCTTCACCATTGAGTGTGACCTGGTGTTGTGGTGCATCGATCACACGCAGGCCGGTTCTAGTGCCATGCTCTGCCAAGGAGATCGACACAGAGCCAGTTACAGGCAAGTTGAAGCTTGCCTCTCGCTTACCCCAGTACTTGCTCAAGGCGATGTTGCTGGGGGCATAAGCACTGGCTTGGGCTGCCGGGAAGTTATATTTAGCTTTACCTAAAATATCATCAACCCATTGATCAACAGTAATGATGTTTGTAGGGGTTTGGCTCATAGCAGTTTCTCTTTGTGTATGTCACTGGGCAGAAGCGCTTCTTGACGCAAACCTTGTGGGGCTATTTGTACGGACATTTGAGTATGGGGCCAATCTAGCGGTTCGCTACCTAGCAGTAGCACACAATCACCTAGGCCAGAACCAGAAATCTTAGCACCAAACAAAGCGCCGTTTTTTACTTGTTTTTGACCCAACTCAATAACACTTTCAATGGTTTTATCGCTCACACCAAGCTCTCGCATGAGGTTTTGGTATTGGTTCATAGATTGCGCAAAAGCCTGCCAGTTTGCATAGTTCACTGAATCGCTCACCGAATCGCTCAATGCATCGATAGCATCTTCAACACAGGCACCCATTTGCTCATAAATTTGTTCAAAGCGCTTGGGTTCATAAGACGCAGCCCGATGCACCTGCTCAATGACCACGGGTGTTGGCGTTTTGTAGCCACAATAAACTAACCGCAAATTAGGTGCGCCCTGCCATGCTTCAGTAGAAATATTAACCTTATGAGCACTCACTGGTTTGGCTTGAAACTTAACAATACCACCTAATGCACTAGCGGCAACATCGGCGCCAGAACCCCTACCCTGTACTTTACGAATAGATTCGATACCTAAGCACATCACCGCCTGAACATCTAACCGACCTTTAATGAGCAATTCAATGGCCCCAAAGGTGGCTACAGTAACTGCGGCTGACGACCCTAGCCCCAGAGTATGTTCAAAGTCTGATTCAATCGTTAACTGCACACCCTCTGCCAAGTCACACAGGGCAAGTGCCTGTAATACAAAGGTAAATGGTGTACTTTCACGCAGCTGCATGTGCAAATCGGCCAGAGGACATTGAAAATGACCCAAACCAGACGCAATCACTATCTGCCCATCTGAACGCTTATTAGCCCTAACATAGATGCGCTGAGTTAGAGCACAAACAAGTGCACTATGGCCAAACAACACGGCATGTTCACCCATAAGCATGGTATTTGCTGGAGCCGATGCTATGGCGCTGAACCTAGTCAAAGTAAACCACTCCTTCAAGGTCTGGACGCATAGCTTGAACACCGTAACCATGGTTTAAACAGAGCTGTTGGATGAGCGCTTGCTCTAACCCGATCACAAACACTAAACCTCCATTGTCACCCGCTACGCTGCCTGCACCACATATTTTTGCGGCACCACCATGGGCTTCTATACCGGCGATAAATTCACAAACTAGGGTAGGCACAACACCTATCTGGTGTAATAACTGGTGATTAGCCTTAATGGCATCGAGCACTTTAATGCCTTGGTTAAGCCCCATAGCTGTTCGCAGATTTTCTTGCACAGTGCTGAATTTTTGCCACAGGGTTTGCGGAAAACTTTGTTGTTTAACCGCATCGACACACTCCCCGGTAGAACTTTCTGGCTGTCCCGTGGTGACCAAAAAATACTGCGCTAGATCGTTGAGTACTTGGCGCTCACCATAACCCTTTTGGTATTGTTGTAAACCGCCCATGACACATACGTACGGGTCTAAGCCACTAGAGCGGCCATGCTGCCAATGCTCGCTTTGGATCGTTTTTAACACCAATTCAGTAGCGCTTAAAGGCTGACCCAAGTGTTTAAAGGACGCCGCCAACATGGCGGCAACTAAAGCCGCCGATGAACCCATGCCACCACCAGCCACTAGATCCATGGAGAGCTCGATAACTAGGCCGTGTTGGCTTGATAATAGATTAACCATACCACTGGCGCCTAAGGCGGCTGCCAAAAATTCAGCTGGAGTTAAAACCACACTGGGTAGAAGGCCTGAGGCACTGAGATATTGTTGATGCCGAGACTGGGTCTGCTGCGCTAGCTGGGAAAGCTGCAACAGACTGAATTGTTGATCAATGCCAAATTCAGGCACCTTAAGATAAACTCCTAAGGTATCGCTAGTAGTGGCTTTAGCAAAGGCATATTTTTGAATAGCACAGGCTAGTGCAGGAGCGCCATAAATAACGGCATGTTCACCACTGAGAATAACTTTTCCCGGCACTCTCACACGGGTGCAGGGTTCGCAAGAACTAGGTGGCCAAGCTTTAGGGGCCGTCAAGTCAGATGCGGTCATCGCACCTGATAAAGGCGTTTGTGTTGGCTGATGCCCGTTAAACGGAACTTGCCGTTAGTTTGGTGTTCAAACTCATGATCACCACCATCTGTAGGCACTTCAAAGGCATACATTTTTTGGTAGTCGGCATAATTTAGCGGCTGACGTGATTCAAGCATGGTCTGGTGGCCCTGCTTATGTAGCATGTCTTGATAACCTTCTACCAGCGTACCTGTGAAGAATTCACCTACACTGCCAGAGCCATAGCTAAAGAAGCCGATACGTTTGCCAGTCAAATTAGCATCGGTGTTGTCTAGTAAAGAAATGAAGCCAATATACATAGCAGCCGTATAGCTGTTGCCAGTGATACGGTTATAAATAAGGCTAGAGGAGATTTGATCTTCTAAGGTTTGGGCACTGAGCTCATGAGCATTGCCATTAGCCAGGTGATTGTGGGCTTTTTGAGCCATTCGACTAAACGGTAAGTGATAACAGAAATAATCAAAGTCGCCGAATTTTAGACTACTTTCCTGCTGGAAATCTTTCCATGCCGAGCGCACACAACGTAAATAAACCTTGGTAGAATATTTACCATCTACTAAGGCCGTAGAGCGATAGTTAGGACGCCAGAAATCCATCACGTCTTCTGTGTGAATCCCCGTTTCAGGATCAAGTACTATAAGTCGTGGGTTAGCGCTTACTATCATAGCCACCGCACCACAACCTTGGGTTGCTTCACCGGGTGTTTGACGGTCATAGCGAGCGATATCAGAAGCCACTACTAATACTTTCTCTTTAGGCTTACGGGCAACCCAAGCGGTTGCTAGTTGCAATGCCGCAGTAGCGCTATAACAGGCTTGTTTGAGTTCAACTACACGGCAGCGCGGACTAAGCTTTAACAGCGAATGTAAATACACGCCAGCAGCCTTAGATTGGTCGATGCCCGTTTCTGTAGCAAACAGAATAGTGCTAATAGCCCCTGGGTCTTCGCCTCGCTGCTCCATGCCTTCTAATAAAGGCACACAAGCATTAGCCGCCATAGTCACTACGTCTTCGTCAGCGCCAGGCACACTCATGCGCTCCTGGCCTATACCAACAGTGTATTTGGCGGCATCGGAGCCGTTGTTGGCCGCTAACTCTTGCAAATCTAAGCTAAAGTTAGTGGTGTAAAAACTTATATCATCAATACCAACGGGCATATAACTTCTCGATCTTCCCTGCTACAAACTTAATAAAGTATAAATGTCTCAGACTAACCTTCACTAAGCACTAACGCATCGTTTAAATGCAAATCATCTACATTGCTTGCAGATAACAAAAACATGGCGGTTACAAACTCTTTTTTCAAGGACTCAATGGCCTCCACTACAGCAGAGGTTGATTCCATGGCAGGTGCCAAAAGAGGTTTAGCGATACCACCTAAACAGCCGCCCATTATAACACTCTTTACCAGGTCTAGCCCATTGCGCAAGCCACCACTAGCAATGAAATTTGCTTGCTGCATATATGGACGTGCATTTTTCATAGCTAAAGGCGTAGGAATACCCCAATCTTGCAAAGTAAACCCTAGAGTATGCGCATCTTCACGGCGCTGTTGTTCAATACGCGCCCATGAAGTGCCGCCGCGTCCGGCTACGTCGAACCATTTGATACCGTGGCGTATGCCTAACTCAATATCTAACACACTTAGGCCTGCTCCCACTTCCTTGAGCACTACCGGTACGTTAAGTTGAGCTTGCGCGTGACCAATAGCTTGGGCCAAATTAGCAAAGTTAGTGTCACCCTCAGGCTGCACTGCCTCCTGCAAGGGATTTAAGTGCAGGAAAATAGCATCTGCAGCTAACACATCTATGGCTTGTTGCAGTTGAGCTGACGCCATACCATTATTAAGCTGAATCGCTCCCATGTTAGCAAATAACAGTGCATCTGGTGCATAGCGACGCAAATCAAAACTGTCCCTAGCCTTAGTGTCTTCTAACATTACTCGCTGTGAACCAACACCCATGGCCACACCCGTAATTTGTGCTGCTTCAGCCAAATGTTGATTAACCTTAGCCACCAAAACATCATCGCCACCGGTCATGGATGAAATTAACAAAGGAAAGCTCAATCGCTTGCCCATAATCTCTACACTGGGATCTACATCGGTCAAATTGATTTCTGGCATGGCCCGATGCTGCAATTGTATCGCATCAAAAAAACGACCATTGCGCTCTACGCCCTCGTCCCGACCAATAACTTCGATGTGCTGCCGTTTACGGCGATTGGTTTGATCGTTCATTTATCGCTCTAACTTTAAATGGGCTTGCATGAGCTCGCCCGGATTAGTTTGCGCTGCAAGCAAAGACAGCTCGCCACATAAAACTGTGGCCGCACAAATCTGAGCTAAGCGCCTAGCGTTCGCCCCTGCTTCAACGTCTTCAGAACAGCCCAGCTTAGCCAAATTTTCTGTAACAAAATCCAAGCCCTTGCCATTACCAACAGTGCCCACAATAATATTAGGCAAGGTGCAAGAGAAGTACAAATCTCCTTCTCTTACTTCCGCATGCACCATGCCTTGTGAACCTTCAATGATATTAGCTGCATCCTGACCAGTGGCCAAGTAAAAACCTAACAACATATTAGCAAAGTGAGCATTAGCGCTGCGCAAGCCACCGGCCATTAAGGTGCCTAGTAGATTTTTCTTAATGTTGAGGTCTACCACTTTTTCCGGTGTGGTAAGCAGTTTTCGCTCGCATAAATCCCGCGGCACCGTTAGCTCTGCCACAACGTATTTGCCTCGGCCTAAGATGCCATTCACCGCAGTGGCTTTTTTATCACTGCAATAGTTACCAGAGATAGAACTGTAGCTCAGCTGGGGGTATTCATCCAATACCCATTGCATAAGACTATCAGCGGCCTTGGTGACCATATTGTGGCCAGAAGCATCTCCTGTCCTAAATTCTAAGCGCAAATACAACAAATTTGCCACGATTTGCATATTCATATCAATCAACTTAGCAAAACGACTGGTTTGGCTAACGATGTCTTGCATTTCTTCTTGTCGCATCTGAATGGATCGCCACGCACTTAGAACTTGGCTTGCATCATCGGCTTCTAGCAAGATAGAGCGAGTCATGCGCTCATCCACTAACGTGGTTTTAATGCCTTCGTCACATAAAATGGACAAACGCGCGCCCCGACCTACTGAATGCCACAAGGGAATTTCGTAGGTGGCTAGTGGCACAGAGACCTTATCTTGCCACGCGGCGTCTAAGCTGGCTTGAGCACTGATTCTCATGGGTCCAACAAAACGCATAGGAACAGGTGCTTGAGTCACTTTAGGGCTCATTTTAGCTGGAATAGGGGCCATGCAAGGTGCCTTATAAATAATACATACTACGGTAATAAGTAGGGAGTAATTTTAACTAGCCCCATACTGTTATGCAATAACGATTAGTAGGGTTATTGAATACTGTGCATCATGTATACAAAAAAGCCCCGATAACTCAAGGCTAACGGGGCTTTTTGTATAAAACAGAGCTTATAGCTTGTCTGCGTTCTCAGCTAGGTAAGAAGCAACACCTGCTGGTGAACCCTTCATGCCTGAATCGCCTTTGGTCCAACCCGCTGGGCATACTTCGCCATGCTCTTCATGGAATTGCAGAGCATCAACCAAACGTAGCAGCTCATCCATGTTACGACCTAGAGGCAGATCATTAACAATTTGTGAACGCACTTGGCCTTCACGGTCAATGATGAATGCTCCACGGTAAGCCTTGCTGCCGTCTGCTAGCTCAACGTCATAAGCACGACAAATATCGTGCGCCATGTCGGCAGCTAAGGTGTATTTAACTGGGCCGATGCCGCCGTCATTGATAGCTGTGTTACGCCATGCATTGTGAGTGAAGTGAGAATCGATAGACACACCAATCACTTCTACACCACGAGCTTTGAAATCATCCATGCGGTGATCTAAGGCAATTAGCTCAGAAGGACACACAAAGGTAAAGTCTAATGGGTAGAAAAAGACTAAACCGTACTTGCCTTTAATGGCTTCAAAAAGGTTAAAATCATCAACGATAGTGCCATCGCCTAATACCGCTGGTACTGTAAAATCTGGGGCTTGCTTGCCGACTAATACGCTCATAGGTGTTCCTCTATAATAGTTAGTTTGTGTTGTTTAAATTATTCTGGGTCTGTTTCCGCAGGTGCCGCAGCGCTTATCATTTCAGCCAACTCACCTGATTCTGATAAATCTGTGATGATATCGCAACCACCAACAAGCTCGCCTTTGATCCACAACTGTGGGAACGTTGGCCAGTTGGCATACTTAGGCAACTCAGCACGAATGTCTGGATGCTCTAAAATATTAACGAATGCAAAGCGCTCGCCACAGTTCATGAGGTTTTGCACAGTTTGTGAAGAAAACCCACACTGTGGAAATTTAGGCGTGCCTTTCATGTACAGTAAAATGGCATTACTTTCGATTTGTTCTTTAATGGTGGTTAAGGTGTCCATAATTATCATCTCGCTCATTTATGGTTGCATAATTCAATTGCGTAATTATAAACATATCCTACCAATTTAGTCAGTTATTATTTGGCGAAAAAAACACCATAATTTACATTATTTATAACGTTTATTAGCTTAGCGATTTGCAAGCAAGGGCTATTACCCCTATCATTCTCGCTTTACGCGGCCATTTTCCATGCCCAACTCGTCTCCACGTCACTTTTTAACCCTGCTTGACCTAGCGCCTAATGAACTCAACTGGGTCATTCAGCGCGCCATCGAACTCAAAGAAATTCGCAACTCGAGCACCCCTTACGAGCCTTTCCGTAATAAGGTGTTGGGGATGATTTTTGAAAAGTCATCAACACGCACCCGTGTGTCGTTTGAATCAGGCATGGCACAACAGGGTGGACATGCTATATTTCTATCTTCACGTGATACCCAACTAGGCCGCGGAGAGCCTATCGAAGATAGTGCCCAAGTCATCTCCAGCATGGTGGACATCGTTATGATCCGCACCTTTTCCCACGACCAAGTGGAAGAATTTGCAGCTCACTCCAAAGTTCCCGTTATTAACGCGCTAACCGATGAGTATCACCCATGCCAATTATTAGCTGATGTACAAACCTTTGTTGAACACCGAGGCAGCATTAAAGGCAAAACAGTGACTTGGGTTGGTGATGGCAACAATATGTGCCATTCTTTTATTAACGCAGCTAAACAATTTGATTTTAAACTTAACGTAGCTTGTCCAGACGGCTATTTACCAAATGCACAGCTGATGGCAGACAATGCCGACCGCGTGCACCTGGTACAAGATCCTAAACAAGCGGTCATTGGTAGCCATTTGGTAGTGACTGACACTTGGGCTTCCATGGGCCAAGAAGACGAAAAGAAAGCCCGAGAAGCCGCCTTTGCAAACTATCAAGTTAACCCCGCACTAATGGACTTGGCAGAGCCAAGCGCCCTATTCATGCATTGCCTGCCAGCGTACCGCGGTTTAGAAATTAGCCAAAACATGTTCAGCGACCCACGCAGTGTGGTGTACGATGAGGCTGAGAACCGCTTACACGCTCAAAAAGCATTAATGGAATTTTTATTATTACAACCACAGATATAAGTAGAACATATGATTGAGTTACGACACCTGCGCACTCTATCCGCCCTTAGAGAAACGGGAAGTCTGGTGGAAGCAGCCGAAAAAGTATTTCTTACTCAGTCGGCTTTATCCCATCAAATTAAAGACCTTGAACACAAACTTGGCTTAGAGCTGTTCATACGAAAAACCAAGCCTGTAGAATTTACTACTGCGGGTCAGCGATTACTGCTTCTTGCAGATGATTTGCTGCCACAGATTCGTAATACAGAACGAGAAATCATCCGCTTAGCTGCAGGAGCCGTAGGTCGACTTAACATTGCCATAGAGTGCCACAGTTGTTTTCAATGGTTAATGCCCAGTTTAGATCGCTACCGTGCTGATTGGCCAGAAGTAGAACTTGATCTAGCCAGCGGCTTCAATTTTGCGCCACTGCCTGCTCTACGAAGTGGTGAGTTAGACCTTGTGATCACCGCAAATCCTAAAGATTTACCAGGTATAAGCTATGTGCCCCTATTTAGCTACGAATCTGTACTTGCGGTAAGCAACCATCATCCGCTTGCCAAAAAAGCATTTATAGAAGCAGAAGATATCGCCGACCAAACACTCATTTGCTATCCTGTTGATCGCGACATGTTAGACGTATTTGTGCAATTCTTAGATCCCGCAGGAGTTGAACCTACGGCCATAAGACACGCCGAGCTCACAGTAATGATGATGCAGCTGGTAGCCAGTGGGCGGGGCGTGTGTGCTTTGCCAAACTGGGCATTAGACGAATACAGTAGTCGTGGTTATGTTACCGCAGTACCTATGTCTGAAGCCGGCATTTGGTGCACTCTTTATGCCGCAGTACGCAGCGACCAAGCAGACAGCAAATACATGATGGATTTCTTGGTTACCGCGCGAGAAACGTCTGCAGCCACTTTAGTGGGTGTTAAACAAAAAAACCAACAAGGCCAACCTTTGAGACCGCCTGAAGACTGCCTGTAAATTGCCTTTAGGTTAATGTGCACCCAATGCACCTTGGGCTCTGCTGGCAACAAATACCACAAAGTCAGATTGAACCTAACAGGTAGGCGTGATATAAAATGGGCCACACTTCGTGCATTGCCAAGAGCATTGCTCAACCTACCCTTTTTTGGCCCTACTAATGAAACCATGGTCTCCAACCAGTTGGCGTGAATTTCCAATATTACAACAACCAAACTACCCCGATTCAGACGCGGTAACTCTCGCTGAGCAGCAGCTCGCTCAGGTACCGCCTTTAGTATTTGCAGGCGAAGCTAGAGCATTGAAAAAGCAATTAGCCCAAGTCACGGACGGCCAGGCCTTTTTATTACAAGGTGGTGACTGCGCAGAAAGCTTCGCTGAATTTAACGCCTCAAATATTCGTGACACCTTTAAAGTCATGTTGCAAATGGCTGTGGTATTAACCTTTGCCGGCAGTTGCCCTGTTGTTAAGGTAGGCCGCATGGCGGGTCAATTTGCTAAGCCAAGGTCTGCTGATACTGAAACCTTTGATGGTATAGAGCTACCCAGTTACCGGGGAGACATTATCAACAGTACCGAGTTCACGCCTGCTGCTCGTGTACCTAACCCAGAACGGCTAGTGCAAGCCTATAACCAGTCGGCTGCTACTCTAAACTTGCTACGGGCTTTTGCTGAAGGCGGCTTTGCAGACTTAAACAAAGTCCATCAATGGAATCAAGACTTCGTACGCACCAGCCCTCTTGGAACTCGGTATGAAGATTTGGCAGACCAGATTGACCGCTCTTTAAGCTTCATGAATGCCTGTGGTCTAAACGCTGAAAATGCCCCACAACTTCATAAAACCAGCCTTTATACTTCTCACGAAGCGCTGCTCCTGAACTATGAACAAGCCTTAACCCGTGAAGATAGCCTAACTAATGAGTGGTACGATTGCTCTGCTCATATGCTTTGGATTGGAGACCGGACCCGCCAAGTCGACGGCGCCCATGTAGAGTTTTTAAGAGGCGTCAAAAACCCATTAGGCTTTAAAGCCGGGCCCACTATGAAAGCCGACGATATGTTGCGTTTGCTGGATATTCTGAACCCAGATAACGAAGCGGGTCGCATTAACATTATTGCTCGCATGGGCGCGAATAATGTAGAAACCTATCTACCTGGATTAATTAGAGCTGTAGAAAAGGAAGGGCGCAAGGTGCTTTGGAGCAGTGATCCGATGCACGGCAATACCATTAAAACCCATACTGGCTACAAAACACGCCAAGTAAAAGATGTATTACGGGAAGTGAAGAGCTTTTTTGATGTGCATGCTGCAGAAGGTACTTATGCTGGCGGCGTACACTTTGAAATGACCGGGCAGAATGTGACTGAGTGCATGGGTGGTGCTCATGACATCACTGCGGAAGGATTAGCTGACCGTTACCATACAGCATGTGATCCAAGGCTTAATGCAGACCAAGCACTAGAGTTGGCGTTCTTAATTGCCGACACTCTTAAGCAGGCGCGAATCAACCGATAGTGCCCGCTCTTGTTGCTAGATGGTCAAACTAATTGAACCATCTGGCACACAACAACACACTAAAATCTCATCTGCTTCCAGGGACACTAAACTGTCCTGTACCCAGTTGACCTTACCCGAGGTCAATTGTACTTTGCAGCTTCCACAGTAACCCCCACGGCAGTTATAAGTCACCGGGATTTGGTGTTCTTCCATGCTATCCAGCAAAGAAAACTCTTCACCATAGGAAAAAACCTGCATGTCATTGATAGTGACTGTGGAACTCATAGATTGTGGCACCAGCATTTACAAGACCTCAACCATTAAAGGTCAAAGTCATCAAAGTCTGCGTCGTCCATGTTGCTATCGATAGCTCCTACTAGGTATGAGCTAATCTCAGCTTCTTGAGGAGCAACCTGCACGTTATCGCTCACCAACCACGCATTCATCCACGGCAACGGATTGCTACGGATATCAAATATTTCGTCAAACCCCAAACCACGTAAACGCACGTTAGTTATATAATCGACGTAATCACTGAGAATTTCAGCATTTAAACCAATCATTGAGCCGTCTTTAAACAGATACTTAGCCCATTCGCGCTCTTGCTCCGCCGCTTCACGGAAGATCTCTATCACTTCATCTTTACATGATTCAGCAATAGCCACCATATCCGGATCATCTTGACCATTAGCCATTAAGTTGAGCATGTGTTGAGTGCCTGCCAAGTGTAAGGCTTCATCACGGGCGATCAGTTTAATAACCTTGGCGTTACCCTCCATAATGGCGCGTTCAGCAAAGGCAAAACTACAGGCAAAGCTCACATAAAAACGTACTGCCTCAAGTACATTCACAGAAGCGATAGTGAGGTACAGTTGACGTTTTAGGGCACTTAAGCTAACAACAACTTCTTCGCCATTAACCTGGTGAGTACCCTCTCCAAGTAAACTGTATTGACTACACATATGAATAAACAAATCATAATAACGCGTCACTGATTCTGCACGCTTTACAATTTCTTGATTTTCAACAATGTCGTCAAATATGATACTTGGATCATCCACTACGTTACGAATGATATGGGTGTAGCTGCGGCTATGAACAGTTTCACTAAACGACCAAGTTTCAAGCCAGGTTTCAAGTTCTGGTAAAGACACCACGGGCAAAAACGCAACGTTAGGAGATCGTCCCTGAACACTGTCGAGCAATGTTTGGTATTTCAGATTACTTAAAAATATATGCCGTTCGTGCTCTGCCATGGCCATAAAATCTTTACGGTCACTAGACAAATCCACTTCTTCTGGGCGCCAAAAAAAAGACAATTGCTTTTCAATTAACTTTTCAAATATGGCATGGCGCTGCTGGTCATAACGGGCAACATTAACATTTTGACCAAAGAACATAGGTTCTTTTAACGCGTCGTTTTTAACCTTATTGAAGGTAGAATAAGCCATGTGTATCTCGTAGGTGTACAGTTATATCTAAAGGGTTTCTAGGGCGCTACTCACTAGAGCTTGCAAGCGCCACTTTCACAACCATCATCTTGATCATCATTAGCACCGTCACGGGTGTTATGGTAATACAAGGTCTTAACGCCATATTTATAGGCGGTAAGTAGATCCTTTAACAACAGCTTCATAGGCACTTTTTCATTTTCAAAACGTGCTGGGTCGTAATTGGTATTAGCAGAAATAGACTGATCTACAAACTTCTGCATAATACCAACAAGCTGCAAATAACCTTCGTTACTTGGAATGCTCCAAAGTAACTCGTAAGAGTTGCGTAGGCGTTTAAATTCAGGCACTACTTGCTTCAGAATTCCATCCTTACTGGCCTTTACGCTCACATAACCCCGTGGCGGTTCAATACCATTAGTACTGTTGGTAATTTGGCTAGACGTCTCGCAAGGCATCAGAGCAGTTAACGTACTATTACGCAAGCCGTGGTCTTTAATCTGTTGGCGCAAAGCATCCCAATCTAGCAACAGTTCTTGATCACAGAATTTATCCACATCTTTTTTGTAGCTATCGATAGGCATTACGCCCTGGGCGTAGAAAGTATCGTCGTAGGCAGGACATGCTCCCTGCTCTTGCGCTAAGCGGCTAGAGGCTTGCAACAGATAATACTGTACCGCTTCAAACGTACGATGAGTGAGGGCATTACCAGAACCATCAGAGTACTTAGCACCATTTTTAGCGAGGTAATACGCAAAGTTGGTTACACCAACGCCTAATGTGCGGCGCTTCATACTGGCTTCATAAGCCGCTGGAACGGGGTATTCTTGGTAATCAAGCAGGCTATCTAAGGCACGAACAATAAGGTCTGACAAATTTTCTAATTCGCTCAAATTGTCTAAAGCGCCTAAGTTAAATGCCGATAAAGTACATAAGGCTATTTCACCACTTGTATCACCAATACTATCCAAAGGTGCCGTTGGCAAAGTAATTTCCAAACACAAGTTACTCATACGTACCGGCGCTTTCTTAGGATCAAAAGCACTACGGGTATTACAGTGGTCTACGTTTTGCAGGTAGATTCGCCCTGTCTGCGCTCGCTCTTGGGCAAACTTACTAAACAAATCTACCGCTTTAACTGTGCGTTTACGGATAGTTTTATCGGCCTCATAGATGTCGTACAGTCGTTCAAACTCATCTTGATCAGCAAAGAAGGCGTCGTATAGGCCTGGCACATCAGAAGGGCTGAATAAGGTGATATTGCCGCCCTTAATCAAGCGCGTATACATCAATCGGTTGAATTGAACACCGTAATCCATGTGGCGGGCGCGGTTTTCTTCTACACCACGATTATTCTTTAACACCAACAAAGACTCTACTTCTAAGTGCCAGATAGGGTAAAACAAAGTGGCTGCCCCGCCACGAACACCACCTTGTGAACAACTCTTTACCGCTGTTTGAAAGTGTTTGATGAATGGAATCATTCCCGTATGGAATGCTTCGCCTCCACGAATAGGGCTTCCCAAGGCGCGCAGACGGCCGGCGTTAATGCCAATGCCTGCACGTTGGCTAACATACTTAATAATGGCAGAAGACGTCGCATTGATTGAGTCTAACGAATCCCCACATTCTATAAGTACGCAGGAGCTAAACTGGCGCGTAGGAGTACGGACACCCGCCATAATGGGCGTAGGCAAAGAGATTTTGAACAAAGATACCGCATCATAAAAACGCTGCACATAGTCTAAACGTGTTGCTTTAGGATAGTTAGAGAATAAGCAGGCGCCCACTAATATGTACAAAATTTGAGCACTTTCATGGATTTGGCCCGTCACTCGGTTTTGTACCAAGTACTTGCCTTCCAGTTGCTTAACTGCAGCGTAGCTAAAGTTCATGTCACGAGAGTGGTCTAAATACCCATTCATCTGATCAAACTCAGCATCTGTATAATCTTTCAACAAGGCACTGTCGTAGCGATTAAGGGCCACCATTTTATTAACGTGCTCGCCTAAGTGCGGTGGTTCAAAACTACCAAAGGCACGCTTACGTAAATGGAATATGGCTAATCTGGCCGCCATATATTGGTAATCTGGGGCCTCTTCGGAGATTAAATCAGCAGCAGACTTAATGATGGTTTCGTGAATATCTGCAGTGCGGATACCATCAAAGAACTGGATTTGTGCTTTAAGCTCTACCTGAGACACCGAGACATTTTCTAAACCTTCTGCGGCCCAATCTATGACACGGTGAATCTTTTCTAGGTCGATTTTTTCATCTCGCCCGTTACGCTTTTTGACCATCAAACCTTGCATTGATTTGCCTATATTTTTTGTTGATTTTTGCTCTTTTTTCAGCATTAAAGCTGAAGGCCTTTGGGGTATTTAGCAGTTTCAGTAGAAAGTGACGTAAATACCCTCAATCACTAGATATTGTGCCTAAAAACAGAATACAACACCAAATATAGACATTTGCCTAGATAAAATCAAGCTAAAAAATCCCAAAAAATTAAACTATCTTTCTTGACAAAGTGTCAGGCCAGACAACCCGTGAGTCTCCAACCAAGTGTGTATTTATTGAGAAAATATGGGATTGCGGGTAAGCGACTGATACAATAGAAACTTCTGAATAAATGGCAGTTAAAGGATTTTTAGCCCATG
>Ga0308019_10000602_pt1 | contig 22213 bp, 23 predicted proteins | sample Neamet284_FD_203135 | JGI IMG/M metagenome (GOLD analysis project Ga0308019, IMG submission 203135) | Marine microbial communities from water near the shore, Antarctic Ocean - #284 | ecosystem: Environmental > Aquatic > Marine > Unclassified | place: Southern Ocean | collected 2014-10-01 | reverse complement strand
AAGGAGAGGGAATGGTTACGCAAAACTTGCTTTACCATTCAAAATCTCAGTTTCATAATTCGAACTTATCACATTCATAAATGAATCGATGAGTACTTACTTATGATATTTAATAATCCAATATCAATTAGCAAGTGCCCACACGCATTGCTTGATTATATTTTTAAAGAACATTCGCTTCGATGAGCGGGACGCGTATTCTATAGATCGCAACCCCTTTGTCAACAGCTGAAAGTGAAATACTACACTTTATTTTCACTCTCTTTTCTTGACACTTTATTTACGTCTCAACATTGCTGTTGGGAGCGCGCATTCTAGCGCCAAGACTTAACTTGTCAACAGTAAAATTCAAATAAATATTAAGCCTTTGAATCTTTACTTATTGCCGCTGAACCTCAAGCGACTCACCCTGTTGGGAGCGCGCATTCTACAGCTAGGCGGTTGACTGTCAACAAGTATTTAGGTTTATTTACGGGTGACCGAGAAACTGATTAAAAAAGGGGTTAAATAAGCTCAAATAGATGGTATTTTTTCTTACCAAGCCGAACGAGGAAAAACCTCCCGTAAAGCGCGTGCTCAACGGCAAAGCTATGAGAGGCGCCCATATTATCTTGCGAGCCCTTGGCAACGCCGTTAATAAAGACTGACGTGCGCGCAAGAGCGTCTTTCACTTCACGCCCTGCCTTGGCTATTCCAGCATCAGTGAGCAGGCTAGTGAGCGGCTTATCAACTAAGTCGTCATTTGATAGCTGTGAAGACGGTAGCCCATCTTGACTAAGCTGCTCAAAATCAGATTCTGATAAATCAGCGGGATTACCACTAAACATCGCTTCAGTAATGCGCAGCGCAGCATTCAGCCCTCTATCACCATGGACCAGAGACGTCGCTTCGCGAGCTAAAATAGATTGCGCCTGGGGCCTCCCGTCAGTCAAAGCATCTGCAGATTTAATGGCTTGGATTTGGTCCAGCGGTAAAAAGGTAAAATAGCTAAGGAATTTATACACATCAGCATCGGCGACATTAAGCCAAAACTGATAAAAACTGTAGGGCGATGTTTTTGAAGGGTCGAGCCACACTGCTCCCGCCTCGGTCTTACCAAATTTTGTACCGTCGGCCTTGGTAATAAGCGGCACTGTAAGGCCAAAACAATGAGCGCGATTTTGCCGTCGACTTAGATCAATGCCTCCTACAATATTGCCCCACTGATCACTCCCTCCGACCTGCAGAGTGCAGTTATGTAGCCGATTGAGTTCTGCGAAGTCTAACCCCTGTAGTAAGGAGTAAGAAAATTCGGTAAAAGACATCCCAGAACCATCCCGGTCAATGCGCTGTTTAACCGATTCTTTTGAAATCATATTGTTAACAGAAAAGTGCTTGCCTACGTCGCGCAAAAAATCCAAGGCGCTCATACCAACCGTCCAATCAAGATTGTTAACCACTAATGCCGAACTCTCACCACAATCAAAATCAATAAACTGACTAACTTGGTGTTTAATCTTATCTGCCCAGCTGGCAATAATCTCTGGCGTATTCAGTTTTCGCTCATCTTCCTTAAAACTAGGATCACCAATCATGCCGGTGGCACCGCCAACTAGGGCTATAGGGGTATGCCCGGCCTGCTGAAAACGCTTCAATACCAGCAAGGGAACTAGATGGCCGAGATGCAAACTGTCGGCAGTGGGATCAAAGCCACAATACAAAACGCGAGGTTGGTCAAGATGAGCGTGCAACTCTTGGTCGCCCGAGTACTGAGCTATAAGCCCTCGCTGGGTTAATTGTTCGATTAACTGATGTCCACTGAGGTTCATTGTCACTCTTCTTTGCCACTAAACTTAGATGAGCGCCAACTCTACAGATTGACGCAATAAATACAAGATATTAACGCTAACAGCCCACTTTGGGCTACCCCTCTATTGCGGAGTGCCACAGTAAGCTCGGATTAACTGCCACCCAAGGATGACATTGTATCTTTTTAATCAATCAAGCTAAAATCACCGTTTGACATTAGAACTGGTAAATTAACGTGATGAGAAAAGTGCAAGAAATCGGTCATTTTTTGCTCCTTTTGGCGCGAGAATTTCCTCACCGCGACCTATTGCTGGGCTCCCTGATTATTGCACTACTTGTAACATTTTACCTCTCTCAAGCCGATGACAACACGCCGCCAGTATTAATTGCTGAGCCCATTACTATATCACTCGAGAGCGCACCGAAACTTAAGGAATATGATCATCATCAACTCACATGGCAAGAACATCTGGTCGGTAGAGGTGATAATTTATCTACTCTTTTTCAGCGCGCCAAATTTTCAGCAAAAGACGTCTATGAGGTTTCTTCGTCACCCAAAGGTAAATCGCTTCGAAATCTCTACCCCGGAGAAAAATTGCGCTTTGGAGCAAGTGATGTTGGGCAGCTCCGTGAGCTTCACTATATAAAAAACCCTCTTGAGAGTCAGGTGTTCACTCGGGAAAAAGGTAGCTTCGTAGCTGAAGAGCGTGTCCGTGAACCCGAAGTGATACTGAGTTATAGAGAAGGTGTTATTAAAGATTCCCTCTACTTGTCCGGTAAGCAGTCGAATTTACCAGACAAACTCATCATGGAAATGGCTAATATCTTTGGCTGGGATATAGACTTTGTTTTTGATATCCGTCCAGGCGATTCCTTCGCTCTCTTATTTGAGGATAGATTTATTGACGGGGAAAAACTGTCAACTGGAAATATTGTTGCCGCTTCATTTACTAACCGTAATAAAAATTATCAAGCGGTTCGATATACCAATAAGAAGGGTCAAAGCAATTACTATACGGCTGAAGGGCTAAGCATGCGTAAGACCTTCTTGCGCACACCGCTTGATATATTCCGGATTAGCTCAGGATTCAATATGCGCCGCAAACATCCGATCCATAAGATGATTAAAGCCCATCGCGGAGTAGATTATGCTGCGCCGCGAGGCACTCCAGTTTATGCTGCTGGAGATGGAAAAGTCACCGAGACCGGATACAGCAAGGCGAATGGGAACTACATATTTATTCAGCACGGCCAAACCTATGTGACAAAGTACCTACATCTGAACAACAAAAAAGTCCGCAAAGGAGCATCAGTCCGTCAAAAACAGCCCATAGGTACTGTCGGATCAACGGGTTATGCTACAGGGCCGCATCTACATTATGAGTTTCTGGTTAACGGCGTTCATCGTAATCCACGGACCGTCACACTGCCTCAAGCACAACCTATCCCAAAAGCTGATAGACTCGAATTTAACCGAGTGGTCACCCCTATGCTGGCGCAACTAGCCGAATACAAAGCGACTAGTCAGCTAGCCAGAATTCAGAGCAATACAATCAGTGCCAACTAATATATTACTATGAAAAATGCCGTCACCTTTATAGGCTTAATGTCTGGCACTAGTATGGACAGCATCGATACAGTAGCGGTCACTTTTTCTAATAAAAGCTTGGATCTATTGGGGAGCTATACCCACTCTATCCCGGCTAAAGTAAAGGCTGATATCCTTACTTTGTGTGCGCCAGGGCTGGATAACGTGCAGTTACTTGCAGAGACAGATCATCGTCTCGGGGAATTATTTGCAGAGGCGAGCCTAGCCCTCATGGCCCAGCTCAGCCTCAGCAGTAAGGATATTGTTGCCATTGGTTCTCACGGCCAAACTATTCGCCATCAACCTCCCGGACACAAGCCTGGCTTCAGTTTGCAAATCGGCAACCCTAATCAAATTGCGGCACTGACAGGATGCTCCGTCATCGCTGACTTTCGACGAAAAGATATGGCTTACGGGGGCCAGGGAGCGCCTCTGGTGCCAGCGTTTCATCGAGAAATATTTCCTCATCCTAGTAAAACGCGAGTTATTGTTAATATCGGCGGCATCAGCAATATCACAATTTTGGAGGCGAGCGGTGGCTGCTATGGTTTTGATACAGGACCCGGCAATATCCTCCTCGATGTATGGTGCCAAAAGCACACCAACAAAAACTATGACCATGAAGGTCGATGGGGCGCTACGGGGAAGTGCAGCGACGCTTTACTCTCTCAACTTAAAACCCACAACTTCTTCGCTCGTAAAGGGCCCAAAAGCACGGGCAGGGAAGATTTCAATTTGGAATGGCTAGAAGAGCAAACTCGCCTATTTGAAATTGCGCCTGCAGATATTCAGGCTACTCTAGCGCTCTACACTGCCGAAACTATCGCGCAATCAATTGCCGATTTAGCACAGCCAACAGACGAAATTTTTGTTTGTGGTGGAGGCATACTTAACTTGGAACTGATTCGAAACCTAAATGAAAGCTTACTAAACAGGATGTTGCCTGCAATTCAATCCACCGGAAATATAGGCCTAGACCCAAACTGGGTAGAAGCCTGCGCCTTTGCTTGGCTAGCCAAGCAACGTATTGACATGCAGCCAGGGAATCTACCAGCAGTCACAGGAGCGTCTCAGCAAACCGTTTTAGGCTGCATCTATTTACCCTAGAACGTGGCAGCTGCCAACTAAATCGAAAATGAAGCGCCGCAGCCACAAGTAGTAGAAGCATTAGGGTTGGTAATCAAAAATCTGGATCCCATCAAACCAACCTCATAATCAACTGTAGAGCCCGCTAAATATTGAAAGCTCAGAGAATCAACCAACACTGTCACTCCGTCCCGACTAACCAGTGTGTCATCTTCAGCCATAGTATCCTCAAAGGAGAAACCATACTGGAAGCCCGAACACCCGCCTCCAGTGACGTATACTCTCAGCTTGAGGTCATCATTCTCTTCCTCAGTCTTGAGACTCTGGACTTTTTCCACAGCGCGATCAGTAACCTCTAGCGCGGTTGGAATGTATGTTTGTATTCCTGACATTATTACTCCGTGACTGAGAACTTACTATAAAGTCCAGCCTACTTTTGGTTCTTTTGAACTATTTTTCAACTTTAGGTTTGTGAGCACTAGTTGCCTCAACTGTCTCTCCCGCTTTCTGAAAAGCAGTGACGTTGGTTGCAGGAATCTCATGCACTAGCTTGCCGCCAATATCGGCGCCTCGCTCAATCTCAATCGAGCTATAGTAGATGGTTCCTTTGACTTTTGCTTTAGCCGCCAGCTGAATATGTTTAGATGCGTATATATCACCTTTAATAAGGCCATTTACAATGACGCTAGGAACCCAGATTTCACCTAAAACTGACCCTCCGTTTAAAATCCGGATTTGAGCAGTCTCATCATCGGCTACAATTTTACCAATAATTGACCCCTGAACCTCCAAGCTACCAGAAAAATTTAAGTCGCCTTTAATCTCTGTGCCTGCCGCTACCAAAGTAGTAGATTCTGACGAAGGCGCCGGGTTCTCATTAGTACTTTTATTTGTAAACATATCTTATTCCTCAACTTTCCAATCAAACGTTTGCTTATAGGCAAGTTTATCACTCCACGAATAACGCAAACTAATCTGAACTGTATCAGGGTTAAATCCATCAGGTAAACGTAAAATACCTTGATTAATAGAAAAATATTTAAACTTAATGGTAAGAGGCATTTTTTTAACCTCAGTATCTAATTCAGATAACGACAAACTAACAGGTTTATCGCCCCGACTTCCCATTACCCGTATATCAGCCAAAATAGTATTAACCTGCATCTTAGCTGTTTTTTGTCTAGCAACCCAACGATAAGCGATATTTTTTGAATCAACCAATGTCAGCTGAAATCTACTAACCGACAATCCCCCAGGGGGATCGGTATCCTCAAGGAGTTCCCGGTATAACTGCAATTGCTCTTGATCTTGATATGTCTGAGCCTGCAGCTCCATCATTTCTTGTCTTGCATTTTCCAAAGCAGCGGAATCAACGTCACTGTTAACCCTGATCATTTCTAACTCTGTGGTTTTTGACTTCACCAAACTCTGTAGCGCCGCTACTTTATCAAAAAGTTGGTTTTTTTCAGCCAATACCTCTGATCCTTTTTGCCTCTCCCATAATATGCCAGCCATTAGCGAGACTAGTGATATCAACACTATTAGGCCATACAACCAATACCTAAAGCCTTCGCGATAGGTAACAACGATCGATCTTCGCTCAGACATTAAGGCAATAACCCTGGCATTATTAACCCCGAGATTTCTGGTAAATCAAACATCAAATTCATGCACTGGATAGCTTGGCCAGAAGCCCCCTTCGTTAAATTATCCTCTACCACCAAGACAATTACCTTGCGCCCGTTATTAGGCCTATGTACTGCAATTCGACAATAATTTGAACCTCTCACTGTGCGTGTTTCAGGATGGCTACCTGCGGGCAGCACATCAACGAAAGGTTCATTCTTAAAATGCTGCTCATACAAGCTCTGAATGTCGACTGTTAGATCAACTAAATTAGCGTAAATAGTAGTATGGATACCACGATTTATCGGCAGTAAATGCGGAACAAAGGTCAGCCCCACTGGATGTCCAGCTATATCTTCAAGTCCCTGCTCGATCTCAGGCTGGTGACGATGCCCAGATGCCCCATAAGCTTTAAAGCTATCACTGGCTTCAGACAGTAAGTTGGCTATATTAGCCTGCCGGCCAGCGCCACTTGCTCCAGAGGCTGAATTAGCAATAATGTCACTGCTATCCACGCACCCTTGCGTCAATAAAGGAAGTAGCCCCAGCTGAATGCTTGTTGGATAACAGCCCGCACAAGCGACTAAATCAGCGTCGATAATATCTTTACGGTTGACCTCTGGAAGGCCGTAGACTGCGCAATCCAATAATTCTGACGCCTGATGTGGCTGGTCATACCATTTTTCCCACACAGCCTGATCACGGAGGCGAAAATCAGCTGACAAATCAATCACCTTTATGCCAGCTCGCAAAAATTCAGGCGCCGAACTCTGGGCTACACCATGAGGCGTAGCAAAAAATACCACATCGCAACTACTTAAATTATCTAGATCAGGCGCAACAAAAGGCACGTCGACCACACTACGCAGATTTGGATAAATCTCAGAGACTAGCTCCCCCTGATTGCTGCGAGAGGTAACTGCAGCGATCTCAGCATCAGGATGACCTGCCAACAGACGAAGGAGTTCCGCTCCGGTATAACCTGTCCCACCAATAATACCTACTTTAATCACCTAAGCCTCGCTTTTAAATATCCAGAACGTCTTTAGCCGCCTATAATACCGTAAAGTCACTCAACCAACTATGCCAATACTTGCGGCATTAGTAGAACTAATAGATTAACGGAGCGTTCAATGTATAAGTGGGTGTTAGCCTTTCATATTATCGCCGTGATTTGCTGGTTTGCAGCTCTGTTCTATCTGCCGCGTTTATTTGTTTATCACGCTATGTCGGACGATGACATTAGCATTGAGCGATTTAAGCTTATGCAACGTAAGCTTTACCGTGGGATTGCCAATCCAGCAATGATTGCGACTATTATATTAGGCCTTTGGCTTGTATCTATGGCGCCAGAGGCTTACTTAAATCAGACATGGTTTCAATTAAAGGCCGTGCTTGTGCTGCTGCTCGTTGGCTACCACTATATGTGCCTAAGTCATATGAAAAGACTCGCAGAGGATCGCAGCAATAGAAGCCACGTCTACTTCCGGTTATTTAATGAAGTCCCCGTATTCTTTTTAATCGCCATTGTAATTTTAGTTATTGTCCAGCCCTTTTAGGCTAATCGAATAGCTTCTAACCTTTTAATTAAGGATAATACCAACCATTAACTAAGCAGCATCGTTTACTCGTCAGGAAAATTTAATGTCGGACATAATCAAAGTATCAAACTCACGTTCAAGAGAGCTTTTTAAAGCTGCTCAGTTGCACATCCCGGGCGGTGTAAATTCACCCGTTAGAGCTTTTCGGGCTGTAGGCGGCACCCCTATATTTTTCGATCGGGCCAAAGGCGCTTATATGTTTGACGCCGACGGAAATCGTTATATTGATTACGTTTTATCTTGGGGTCCAATGCTTTTAGGCCACGGGCACGAGGATGTTTTACAGGCCATTCGCAAGCAACTGGACAAGGCAATGACCTTTGGCACCCCTACTGAGTTAGAGATTCAGTTAGCCGACAAGATTTGCTCTATCGTCCCAGGTATGGAAATGATCCGTATGGTTAATTCAGGTACCGAAGCAACTATGAGTGCGATTAGGCTGGCTCGTGGCTATACCGGTCGCGACAAAATTGTTAAATTTGAAGGATGCTATCACGGGCACTCCGATTCTTTGTTAATTAAGGCTGGTTCTGGGGCCCTAACCCTTGGCGTGCCAAGCTCCCCTGGAGTTCCGAGCTGTCTGGCGGACCACACAGTAACCCTTTCCTACAATGATATTGACCAGGTCAAGCAGGTTTTTGCTGACATTGGCGATGAAATCGCCTGCATAATCGTTGAGCCAGTGGTCGGCAATATGAACTGTGTTCCGCCAATCCCAGGATTTTTGGAGGCGTTGCGCGAGTGCTGTACAGCCAGTGGGGCTCTACTTATTATCGATGAAGTCATGACCGGTTTTCGAATTAGCCAGCAGGGCGCTATCGGTCACTATGGTATCGACGCCGACCTCATATGCTTGGGCAAAGTTATTGGTGGCGGCATGCCCGTTGGAGCCTTTGGCGGTAAGCGCGAAATTATGCAGCATATTGCCCCCCTAGGTCCGGTCTATCAGGCGGGTACTCTTTCAGGCAATCCGGTGGCAATGGCGTCCGGTCTGGCGACATTAGAATTAATTTCCAAACCTGGCTTTTTAGAGCCTGTCATTAATCGGACTACCCGATTAGTGGAAGGCCTGGTCGATCGAGCAAAGCAAGCGGGCATACCCCTGACAAGCAATCACGTGGGCACTATGTGGGGAATCTTTTTCTCTGAAGAAGAAAAGATCATTAATTACAGTCAAGTAATCAAATGTGATACCGATCGTTTCGGTAAATTTTTCCATGGTATGTTGGAGGAAGGCATTTATTTAGCGCCAGCCTCCTACGAAGCCGGATTTATGTCTGCAGCCCATACAGACCAAGATATTGATGACACGTTAAATGCCGCCTCTCGAGTTTTCGCCCGTATTTAAAAGGCGCTTTAATGATTATGAGGTAAGCAATAATCATGTGGTAAATCGCTTTTTTGCGTATTATACAAAACTTAAACAAATGACTGATTAAAAAATGCTGTTCTCCTGGAGACTCTATGAGTTTTAAAAGTAATCGCGGGCCTTACCCCTACACACGTATGCGACGTAATCGCGCAACGGCTTTTTCACGTCGTTTAGTCAGGGAAACTAGGCTGTCTGTGGATGATTTAATTCTTCCTTTATTTATTATTGAAGGGTCAAACCAGTCTGAGCCTGTGGTATCTATGCCTGGCGTTAATAGGCTGTCTATTGACCTGCTAGTTAAAGAGGCTCAGCAGGTTGCAGCATTAGGTATTCCTGCTATAGCGCTTTTTCCTGTGCTAAATAAAAAAAGGAAAACGTTGCTAGCCGAAGAGGCCTACAACCCAGAGGGCTTAGTGCAACGAGCAGTCCGAGCCATAAAAAAAGCAGTACCTATGTTAGGTATTATCACCGACGTTGCTCTCGACCCTTTCACCTCTCATGGCCAAGACGGCATTATTGATGAAGAAACTGGCTATGTGCTTAATGACATCACCAATGAAGTCTTAGTTCGACAAGCAATATCTCATGCGGAAGCCGGTGCAGATATTGTAGCGCCTTCAGATATGATGGATGGTCGAATTTGCGCTATTCGTGAAGAGTTCGAAGAGAATGGTTTTGAAAACACTCAAATTTTAGCTTACTCCGCCAAATATGCCTCTGCCTACTATGGTCCATTTCGAGACGCCGTGGGCTCTTCAAGAAATATCCAAGGCGGCGACAAAAAAACTTACCAGATGGATCCCGCTAATGCTGACGAGGCCTTGCATGAATGCGCACTGGACCTCGATGAAGGCGCAGACATGATTATGATTAAGCCCGGCATGCCCTATCTTGACATTCTTCGTCGCGTTAAAGATGAGCTAAAAGCACCCACACTTGTTTATCAAGTTAGCGGCGAATATGCCATGCATTGTGCCGCTTTTGACAAGGGGTGGTTGAACCGAGAACAGATTATTATGGAATCTTTGCTGGCGTTTAAACGAGCGGGCGCCGACGGCATTTTGACCTATTTCGCTAAAGAGGTCGCTCAAATTCTTGCTGATGGTAGACAATCTTGAGACTTGATAAATATATCAGCAATTCAACTGACCTTTCCCGCGCGGAAGTAAAGCGTATGATTAAATCTGGTGTGGTATGTTTAGATGATGATCCATGTACTAATCCAGCGAGAAAAATTACTTCTGATCAATTAGTTAGTCTTGACGGGGCAATTATCAGCGCCGCAAAAGATCGGTATTTTATGCTCAATAAACCCGCTGGTGTGGTCTCTGTCACCAAGGACCACCACAACCCAACAGCACTTAGTCTTATTTTCGAACATCGTAGCGAAGACCTGCAGATCGCAGGCCGTCTCGACATAGACACGACAGGTCTTTTATTGGTCACTGACGATGGTAAATGGAATCATAGATTAACGTCGCCACGCTCCGACTGCAGTAAAATTTACCAAGTCACCTTAGCTAACCCTATTGGCACAGACTACCCAGAAAAACTAGCTGCGGGTGTTTTACTTGATAGTGAAAAGCATCGCTGCCTACCCGCTATAATGGAGCAAGTTGATAATCACTGTCTTACCCTAGAGATCGCCGAAGGTAAGTATCATCAAGTTAAAAGAATGTTTGCTGCCCTCGGGAACCACGTAGTGAAATTACATAGGTCTCAAGTGGGCGAAATCGTCCTCGATGCGACCTTGGCAGAAGGCGAATATAGGCCTTTAACTAAATCTGAGGTTGCCTGCATCTGATGAATAATGCATTTGATTTACCGCGCTCCTTTACAGACCCTAATGTCTCTCGGCTATCTCTATATCTCCATGGTAACCAGGGTAAATGCTTGGTTGTTACCGACGAGAATTGGTCTCAGTTTAACTGGGCTTCTATAGGAGATCGTCAAAACCAATCATTGGAAATATTTAGTAATCGTTATGATATTGCTCAAAAAGCCATCAAAGCTGGGTTAGCCGCCGAATTTAATGATTTTGATTTTTCCGCATTAGAGCCTCATAGTTATGATGCAGTTTTATATCGAGTATCAAAAGAGAGAGCCTGCAGCCACCACGTTATTAATCAAGCCTCAAAGTTACTCAAAATGGAGGGCGAGTTAATATTAAGCGGTGAAAAAAATGACGGTATAAAGACTTATGTTAAGCAGGCTTGCATTTTATTTGGCGATCGCACGGCAGCAGAGAAACAGGGTAAGAGCTATTTAGCGACAATTACCTTGCACCAGCTCGATCAAGCCTTTTTGGATGATAAAAACTACCCTTCAACGAGAGACAGTAAAACACTGCCGGCATTCTCTAAAATCACTAAACCGGGGATTTTCGGTTGGGATAAAATTGATCGCGGCAGCGCGTTTCTCTCAGAACATATACCGACGTTTTTAACCCGATTTGCTGAGCCGCCAAAAACCCTTCTCGATCTTGGCTGCGGCTACGGCTATTTAGCCTGTCAAGCAAGCGAGTATAGTTTTAGCCACGTAACGGCCACCGATAATAACGCGGCAGCATTACTCGCAGTAACAGAAAATTTAAAAGCTACTGATGCTGAATATCAGGTTATTGCAGCTGATGCTGGAGATAATATTACTCAGCGCTTTGACGCTGTCTGGTGTAATCCTCCCTTTCACCAAGGCTTTGCTGTTGATGGCGATATGTCCGATAAATTCCTTGAGGCCACAAAAAGACTGCTGACTTCATCCGGGCGCGCACTATTTGTGGTCAATACATTTATCCCTTTGGAACGCAGTGCAAAAAAATACTTCAGATCGATTGAGGTGTTAGCCAACAACGGTTCATTTAAACTAATTTCCTTAGCTAGATAAACATAAAAAACTATTATGAGTGATCAGCGCGTGAAGTACGGTAAATGAAAACACCAAAACGATTACTACCACTGATTGAGGACGGCTTGATCGATGAGGTCATTGGTCAGTTAATGAGCGGCAAAGAGGCCACTGTTTATACAGTACGGTGCGGTGCGGAATTACGCTGCGCTAAAGTCTATAAAGAAGCGATGAAACGCAGCTTTAAAAAAGCCACACAATATGTAGAAGGACGAAAAGTTCGCAACAGCCGTCGCGCGCGCGCCATGGAAAAGGGTTCGAAGTATGGACGCAAACAGCAAGAAGAAACCTGGCAAAATGCCGAAGTGGATGCTCTCTATCTGCTAGCAAATGCGGGTGTTCGAGTACCTAAACCCTACGGCTGTTTTGATGGCGTCTTACTAATGGAACTCGTCACCGATGAAACAGGTGCCGTGGCTCCGCGATTGAGTGATGTGTCAATGAGTGCGGAACAAGCTCTCGAAGACCACGCCTTAGTTATGCACTACGTAGTTTTAATGTTATGCGCGGGTATTGTGCACGGCGACCTATCTGAATTTAATGTCTTAGTCGATGATTACGGCCCCGTGATTATCGACCTTCCGCAGGCTGTGGACGCATCAGCAAATAATCATGCCGAGTCTATGCTAGAGCGAGATGTGAATAACATGACTCAATACTACGGCCAGTTTGCACCAGAATTGTTGGGCTCCCAGTACGCTAAAGAAATTTGGGCTCTTTACGAAGAGGGGGAGCTAAAACCAGGCGTTGAATTAAATGGCAATTTCGCAGAAGCTACCGGGCTTTCAGATGTGGATGGAGTGCTCGAAGAAATTAAAGCCGTACTTTTCGAAGAGCAAAAACGCCAAGAACGTGAAGCAGAAGATCAAGAATCACCATAAACTTATAGTCCCATCGCTAACTTAATTAGTTCGTTTTTCACGACATTGAACTTGTTTAGCCTAGACATGCCCAGACTACGTAAAAATCTGAGTGGTAATTGGTCTGCAATAAATAGTTTATTAAAAGCTTCCATGAGTGCCATCGCCGCCAGATTGTCGGGTTTTCGCCGACGTTGGTAACGAGCCAAAATAAGCTTATCTCCAATATCGTTACCTCGACTTAGTGCCCTAACAAGCTCTTCCACTAAAACCTCTACATCTGAAAATCCCATATTAACGCCCTGGCCCGCTAGGGGATGTATGGAGTGCGCCGCATCGCCTACCAGCGCAATCCTCGGCATCACATAATCAATGGCATGACGTTGTATAAGAGGAAAACTAAATCGCTTATCTATCGCTAAAATATTACCTAAACAATACTCACTAGATTTAGAAAGCTCAGCACAAAATTGCTCATCACTAAGCGTCATAAGCGACTTGGCAATCGCTGACTCTTGAGACCACACAATAGAACTCCGGTGCAAGTCACCATTATTATTTAAAGGCAACAAGGCTAGGGGGCCCTTTTGCGTGAAGCATTGCCAAGCTGTTTGTTGATTAGAGTTTTGAGTTTCAATAGTCGTGACTATCGCCTCTTGATGATAACTCCACTCTTTGGTCTCAACTTTAAAATGCTGCCGAACTTTTGAATTGGCACCATCGGCAGCTATCAATAATGCTGCGGTCAACCATCGATCATCATCAAGCTGAACACTAATGCTTTGGTCATTATTTTGGTAATCATAGATGGTTGCTGGGCAAATAAGGTCAACATTATCCAATGTCTTGATCTGGGTAAGAAGCGTTTGAACAATTACTGAATTTTCAACGATGTGCCCAAGATTCGGCTGGTGTATCGCGTGACAATCGAAGTCTATTCTACCTGTGCTCTCAGCATCCCATACCTGCATTGCCAAATACGGACTAGCGCGCAGCTGCTCTATATTGTGCCAAACTCCGCATGATTCCAGTATCTGACGAGATCTCTCAGTTACCGCAGCAACCCGAGGATCAAACACTTTGTTATCAAACGGTTTGCCAACGGTAGATTCTATCAAGGCAATTTTTAGAGGCCTATTTTGACTAGCGCATTGCACCTGGGCCAACAGGCAGGCCGCACTGGCACCGACCATGCCGGCACCAACAATTATAACGTCATAATCTTCTCCAACTAAGTCAGTCATGTTTAGCCTCAGTATTTAGCATACCCATCCCGAATCTAGCGAAGCGCTGACGCAGCCCTGGTATTAGGTCCAAAGTGAGTAACCCAGAGTTTCGTCCTAGAGTGGTAAGCAACGATGAATGACCAAAGGATTTAGTTAAGCTATCGCTAAACATTAGAGTATTGCGTTGGTCACCCAACTGCTGCTGATAATATTCCTCTAACACCTCTAAAGATCCAATAGATCGGCCGTTAATTCGCGCTCGCTGAACTGTAGACGCTAGAGTAGCAGCGTCGCGGAGAGATAGATTAAACCCCTGACCAGCAACCGGATGTAGGCTGTGGGCCGAATTTCCCATCAGTACGACGTTTTGTCGTACCTGTTCGCTCGCCAATCCTAACGACAAAGGATAGGAAACGCGCTCCCCTCCAATCTTCAATCGGCCAAGTCGATAACCGAAATTTTTCTGTAAGCTCTGGAGGAAATCAGCATTACTTGAAGCCATCAGCTGCTCAGCATTTTCAGTAGGCCGCGCCCAAACTAGAGCACTTCGATGCTGACCCTCATAGTCAGAAAGCGGCAACATCGCCATAGGTCCCTGATCGGTAAATCGCTCATAAGCGATGCCATTATGCGCATTTTCAAGCCCGATATTGGCAATGATAGCAGTTTGATTGTAGGAAGTAGTGTCACTAAATATACCCAGTTTTTGGGCCGTCTGTGAGTCTGCTCCATCAGCAATTACCACTAACCCCGCCTTCACTAAGTGATTTTCTGATTCGCCATTAGACGTAGCGCCACGATGCAAGTCTAACTGCATGCCGGAAGATAGTGGTTTGAGTTTCGCGACCGCTGAATCCATCTGAACCTCAACACCAGAAAGGCTGAGCTGCTCAATGAGTACTGAACCCAACCAGCGGTTTTCAACTACATAACCAAGAGCCTCAACATTGGCGTCTTCCGCGGTCATGCGCGTCAAACCGCTGTGGCCTCGATCGCTAACATGAATTTGCTTTATTTCGGACAGGTGTAACCGAAGCCTATCCCACAAGCCAACTGATTGATAAATTTTACGACTAGCCCAAGACAGCGCCGTAGATCTTGCATCAAAACTGGAGCTGTAACTAGATTGAGTTCCTGAATGTAAGTTCATGGTCAGAGATTCAATCAGTAAAATCTTCAGTCCCGGCTGCTCAGCTAATAACAATGCCAAGCTAATACCTACCATTCCTCCGCCGACGATAGCCACATCGAAACTGGCACATGGCCGTTCTAGTTGTTCGGTATTTTCCTGTGCCATCAGCTACTCATTAAGTGGCCATTAAGGCTTCAATTTGGTCTCGGGCTTTTGGTACCCCAGCACTCATGATCTCATTACCTTCTTTAGTGACTACCACATCATCCTCGATACGCACGGCGATCCCGCGCCATTTTTTATCGACGTTAGTGTTATCCGGAGAGATATAAATTCCCGGCTCAATAGTTACTACCATGCCCGGTTCATAGACGCGCCACTTATTTTCAATCTTATAATCCCCAACATCATGAACATCCATACCCAACCAATGTCCTGCTCCATGCATATAAAATTCGCGATGAGCTTCCTCCGCAATTAATTCATCAACATCGCCTTGCAAAATACCAAGCTCTACCAGACCTTGAGTAATCGCTCGTATCGTAGCTTCATTAGCTTTATTGTACTCAATGCCTGGGCCAATCACTTTAATGGCATCTTCCTGCGCGCGTAACACAACGTCATAAATTGCCGCTTGCGCATCGCTAAACTTGCCGTTAACTGGGAACGTACGGGTGATGTCAGCTGCATAGTCTTGATACTCACATCCGGCATCAATGAGCACCAGATCTCCGTCTTTAAGCTTATCTATGTTTTCAATATAGTGCAGTATGCAACCATTTTTACCTCCACCAACAATGCTGGTATAGGCTGGGGCTGGAGCGCCAGAAATCATAAATTCATGCTCTATTTCCGCCTGCAAATGATATTCATATAACCCTGGGCGACTTAATTTCATTGCACGGCAATGGGCACGGGCAGATATTTCCCCGGCCTTGCGCATAACTTTAATTTCTGGGGCGCTCTTAATTAATCTCATCTCATCAACAAAATGGTCAAGATCGACAAACTCACTAGGTGGCAGTGCACCGCTGCCCCTTTGGCTGCGAACATCATTGACCCAAGCCATGAGGTGAGCATCAAAATCAGGATCCTTGCCAATTGCATAATAAAGACGGTCTTTACCTTCCAGTAGACCCGGCAGGATGTCATCAATGTCGCTAATAGGGAAAGCATCGTTAGCACCAAAGTTAGCCACGGCTCCGCTTGGGCCCTCTCGATAACCATCCCAAGTTTCTCGCAGCGGGTCTTTGTCTCGACAGAATAAGATCACCTCTCCTTGAGGTCGGCCCGGTATTAGCGCCATAACCGACTCTGGTTCAGGAAACCCAGAAAGGTAGGAAAGGGTTACGTTCTGTTTATATGGGTAGTGCGTATCTCTCGAGCGAACTTTCTCAGGCGCCGACGCTATAATCGCAATGCTATTACTCTGCATTAGCGACATTAAGTCTTTTCTCCGAGCTGCATATTCTTTATTAGTAATCGTCATATAGGCTACCTGCGCTGTTTTTTATATTGCTAAGTTAATGGATAGTAGGCTCAAGGTCAGCCTTCAGTTCAGGATGCAAGTCGGTGAAAATGACCTGAACAGCTATACGTATATATTCAACTAATTCGGTGTAATCGCGCTCACCTTCATCCTCAGCTTCAAAATCCACCGAAATTTGTCCAATGGCAGCAAGATCATCTAAGGCTTCTTTACCTTCATCTGTAATTTCAAAGTTACTTTCCATGCCTTCAGCCAATCCAGAAATATAATTACTAGCCCATTCCCCAACAGCACTCAAACGCTCGCCCAGAGGTAATTCATCTTCAGGCAGCAAAGGCTGAAAGAGAAATGAGACATCTTCTAAATTACTTAAAGATGATTCAAAAAAATCTCGCAGTGCTGGCTCTGCTGCTTCACACTGCTCATCAGAAAGGGTAAGCCAGTCGGACGACGTCTCAATTAAATTTTCAATATCCACCGCCCCACAGGTCAAGCGCCCGCAGAGAAAGCCATGAAAGGCAGAAGGACTCGCTGTTATTTTAACGGCATAAAACAAGTCTTCAAGCTGATCAAACGTCACATCAATACCCCTTTAGTTTAGCCTTGCATTCTAACATTCTTAGTATAAGGGTGCATCTGCGTTTCGTATAATCTTATCATCTTGTAATTGACCATCCCCCTGACAATGCCTATAGTTATACGGTTTTAGTCCCCTTTCTTTGCCGCGGTAAGTTTTCAGCCATGACCGATAATGATAATTTTGAACAAAATCTAGACCGTTTGATCGAGCTCTGCCAGCAACTCAAGCGAGACAACCAAGCGTTGCGCAATCGCGAAGTTGGTTTACTTGGGGAGCGCAGCCAACTTATGAAAAAAAATGAGATGGCGAAGCAAAAAGTTGAGACTATGATTAATCGCTTACAAGCCTTAAGTGCAGAGCAATGATGGCAAATATTTCATTAAAAATTCGTATTCTTGACAAAGAATATCAAGTTAATTGTGCTCCCGAAGAGCGCGAAGGGCTTGAGTACTCCGCCAGAATGTTAAATGAAAAAATGGAAGAGATTCGACAAGGTTCCCAAATTATTGGCTTAGAGCGTATCGCCGTTATGGCTGCACTTAACCTGGCTCATGACTTAATTCGAACCGAGAACGCCGCGCAGAAAAATACAGAGGCATCTGGAGTCTTAAACTCGATGAACTCCAAATTAAACTCTGTCCTCTCCGATTTGACTAATTGATCGAACAACACCGCTAATGCAACCACCTGCGTAGTAAAAAAAGTTATTAATCTCTATTGTTGCCGCTATTTTTAACGGATGCTCTGTTATAATGGTGGTGCCTGAGGTGTTTGCCAGCCAAGAAGTCCCTGAGCCGATAATTATTATCCGGCTTCTTTCTGTCAACATTGTTGTGCAATTCCGTGCGTCGGAAAGCCTGATATGTTGCGAAAGTCGCCAACTTGAACTCTTCGGTTCAAGGCCACGTTGGCAGCGGCACCCTGGGGTTTTATTATAGGTAGAAAGAAAATGGATAGTGGCGAAATTCGAAGCCAGTTACGTTCCAAGCGACGGTCGCTGACAGACCAACAGCAGCAGTTTGCCGCACAGCATATGTCATCCCTAATGCAAAGAGAGTCACCTTTTACCTCTGGCACACGTATTGGCGTATACCTTGCTAATGATGGCGAAATAGATCCTTCACTGCTTGTGTCCAAGGTCAGATCGGCAGGTTGCTACTGTTTTTTACCCGTTATAGATCCCCGCGGCACTAATTGCCTCTACTTTGCGCGGTACGATTCCGATACTGAATTAGCGACTAATCGTTATGGTATTTTGGAGCCGGTAGCGAAGCAATCAACTATGCTTTCGGCCAAAGATCTTGATATCTTATTGATGCCTCTAGTGGCCTTTGATCGAGAAGGTACGAGGATGGGTATGGGGGGTGGGTTTTACGATCGCTCACTGTCATTTATGGCGGAATCAGTCCATACAAAACCCATATTGATTGGCTTAGCTCATAGTTGTCAAGAAACGCCCCATCTTGTGCGCCAGCATTGGGATATTCCACTACATCTGATAGCCACTGAAAAAGAGATAGTATGCGTAAAACAAAAATAATTTGCACGATTGGGCCGGTCACTGAATCCATAGAAATGTTGGAGAAACTGGCCTCAGCAGGAATGAATATAGCACGGCTAAACATGTCTCATGGTGATCATGAGTCTCACGCTAAAATCATACGATCTATCCAGACGCTCAACAAGAAATTAGATCATCCAGTGGCTATTTTACTTGATACTCAGGGGCCTGAAATTCGTACAGGAGACATGGCTGACGATTTACATCTTAATGAAGGTGACACCATCTCTATCGTTGCTCGTGGCGCAGAGAACGTGGAAGAATCTTCTATCCACATAAATTATGATGATCTTATTAATGATGTAGATATTGGTGACACCATCACTGTAGATAACGGTCTTATCAACCTTGAAGTTCTGGCAAAGCAAGATCGCGTGATGCAGGTTAAAGTGATTGATGGCGGTCTGTTAAAAAGTAAGCGTCACGTTAACTTACCGGGGATCAGAGTTAATTTGCCCGCCATCACTGAAAAAGACCGCCGTGATATCGAATTTGGCACAGAGCAAGGCGTCGATTTTATCGCCCTTTCCTTTGTACGAGAGGCCGCTGATATTCACCAATTGCGAGAATTACTAGGCGAGAGATCTGAGAAAATTAAGATTATCGCTAAGTTAGAAGATCAAGAAGCAATTACCAATATGGTCGAGATTATTGAGGCTGCTGACGGCATTATGGTGGCTCGGGGTGACTTGGGTGTTGAGATTCCGTTAGAGGTTTTGCCACGCGTTCAACGGCGTATCATTCGTACCTGCGCAGAGATGGGAAAACGAGTTATCGTGGCAACCCATATGCTGGAGTCGATGATTCAAAATCCCATACCAACTCGTGCCGAAGTAACTGATGTAGCTAATGCTGTCTATGAAGAAGCCGATGCAATTATGCTGTCAGGCGAAACCACTGTTGGAAAGTATCCAGTTAAGTGCGTTGAGATTCTCGATCGAATTGCCAGATCCACTGAAAGCAGCCGTGGACTGCTGTTTACAGACAATTTGATTATCGACAACGATAAGCAGCAGATCGCCAAAGCGGCTGTTACTTTGGCTGAATCTATCTCTGCCAAGGCCATTATTGTGCCCACTCGCCGAGGCCGAATGGCGAATCGGGTGACAAACTGCCACCCCCAGAAATCTATAATTTGTGCATTTACTGACAATAGCCTAACAATGCGCCAACTGATGTTGAATCGAAATGTCTTGAGCTATCAGATTACATTTAGTGAGGATCCTGAAAAAACTCTCGCAGCGGCGGCGGCAATAATGCTTCAGCGAAATGATTTTTCTGCAGATGATCCTGTCGTGGTTATTTCAGATGCATTGGCTGGATCAGGCTTTGAGGCAATTCAGATACGTAAAATTTCTGACCTACTTTGACCTAGATTAAGTTCGATGATAGCCGCTAACTGCTAAGAAAAATCTGGTACGCCTCGTTATGTGTCTCGTCTTCGTAACGGTACCCTAGCTCATCCAAAAAACGCTTGACCTCGAGTCCGTCTTGCTCAGATGCCTGAAATCCAACGAGCACTTTACCAAATGCCGATCCATGGTTACGGTAATGGAACATTGAAATATTTAGCCCACTACCCAACTCAATTAGAAAATTAGCTAAAGCACTGGGACGCTCCGGGAACTCAAATCGAAATACCTGTTCTTCGCCTACCTGTGGTGAGCGGCCGCCAACCATATGTCGTATATGAGATTTAGCTATTTCGCTATCAGTTAGATCAGAAACTGGATAGCCTTTTCCCACCAGTTCATTAACCAGATCAAATCGATCGCCATCGTCGGACACCTTTACGCCAACATAAATTTGCGCCTGCTGAGAATCACTATATCGATAATTGAACTCAGATATAGTGCGTCGTCCAATCGCTTTGCAAAAGTTTCTAAAACTACCCGGTTTCTCGTCTAAGGTAACCGCCAAAATAGCTTCGCGTTTCTCACCAATTTCTGTACGTTCAGAAATATAGCGCAAGCGATCAAAATCAATATTTGCTCCACACTGAACTGCCACTAAAGTCTGACCTTGGACACCACTTTGCTCTACATATTTTTTCAGCCCAGCAGCGCCCATCGCACCAGAGGGTTCACAGATAGCCCGAGTATCGTTATAGACATCTTTGATTGCTGCGCAAATTTCATCAGTGGTAACCGTAATCACTTCATCAACCAGATCCTTGAGAATTCGGAATGTTTCTGTGCCCACCTGTGCAACCGCAGTGCCGTCAGCAAAGATACCGACTTCTTTTAACTTTACCGGTCGCCCCGCTTTCATAGCGGCATCTAAACAGGCCGCATCATCAGATTCTACGGCGATCACCTTCACACCTGGACGAACATATTTCACATAGGCCGCGATTCCAGCACATAGACCACCACCGCCAACTGCAACAAAAATAACATCCAAATCTCCAGGTAACTGACGCAAAATCTCCATGCCGACTGTGCCCTGTCCTGCAATAATGTCGGGATCATCAAACGGATGGATATAAGTCAGCCCCTGCTCGGCAACAAGTTGATTAGCATGGTCTGCTGCCGCATTATAATTGTCACCGAACAAAATAACCTTTGCCCCCCAACCACGCACCGCATCAACCTTAATAAGCGGCGTTGTTTTGGGCATAACAATAGTCGCATTGATACCCATCTTCTGTGCTGCTAGGGCTAGCCCCTGAGCGTGATTTCCTGCCGAAGCGGCGATCACCCCCTTTGCCAGTTCCACTTTAGATAATTGTCGTAACTTGTTGTAAGCGCCACGAAGCTTGAAAGAAAAAACTGGCTGTAAGTCTTCGCGCTTCAATAGAATAGTATTATTTAGCCGCTTTGAAAGCAGCGGGGCAGCATCTACGGGCGTTTCTATCGCCAAATCGTAGATACGGGCATCGAGAATCTTTTTAACGTACTTCTGCGGCATGACTAACCCAAATTATTAATCAAAGGCGCAATGGTAAGTTGATATGGGTCTTTACGCCAGCGCCTTATTTTTATGCTAGCGTAAAGACCCCCAATGTCAGCGACGATTCTGATTTATAAAATAAATCACCGTATACTTATCGTAGGCTTTTCGGCACCCTAATTTTGTGGAGTATTAAATGAATCAAGATCAACTTAAAGAGGCGGTAGCTCAGGCTGCTGTCGATTATGTCGTTGCAAAAATTGAATCGGATAGTATCGTCGGTATAGGCACTGGCTCTACGGCAAATTGTTTCATTGATCTGATAGCTCAACACAAGCATAAATTTCTGGCCACCGTGGCTAGCTCAGAGGGTTCTGCCGCGCGTTTGCGTAATCACGGTATTCAGGTTTTTGAGTTAAATTCCGTCTCTGAAGTCACTATATATGTCGATGGCGCAGACGAAGCTAATCCGCGCCTAGAGCTAATAAAAGGCGGTGGCGCTGCCCTA
>Ga0308019_10000599_pt1 | contig 22271 bp, 13 predicted proteins | sample Neamet284_FD_203135 | JGI IMG/M metagenome (GOLD analysis project Ga0308019, IMG submission 203135) | Marine microbial communities from water near the shore, Antarctic Ocean - #284 | ecosystem: Environmental > Aquatic > Marine > Unclassified | place: Southern Ocean | collected 2014-10-01 | reverse complement strand
TGCTGCGATTGGTGCCGGTGCTGGCATAGGCATAGGCATAGGTTGCACTATTGGGAGGGATGGCAATGCTTTGGGAGGCAATCCAGCAGGTAGCAATGCACCAGGAAGGGGCATTGGTAGACCTTGAGGCATTGCTCCTGGTGGGAGTCCTAAAGGAACTGCAGCCGGGACAACTGGTGATGGAATCTGTAAGGATTGAGCAAGTGCTGCTGCGATTTCATCAGAGGATACTTCTCCGCTGGCAATTTCATCAATTGCATGTCCAATATCCAAGGCATCATCTCTTCGTGTACCAAGATGGTCAGGATTGACAAATGCATCCGGAGCCACGAGTTCTTCACCCGAGTTCGTCAGTTGTCCACTCTTTTTCATACGAAGAGCAGAAACAATCGCACCAATGATGACAAGACCCATCAGTGGTACGGACAGATACAAAGGCATGAAACTAAACAATCCCTTTGCTCCTGTCGCTGATTCAACCGATGATTCGATACCGAGCGTTCCTAGAACAGTGTCACCAGAATTCAAGGTGATGGTCGTTATCACTTTCCCTTTCTGAGCGTTTTCAGTTGGTGTAAGGTCAATACGAAGGACAATTTCTTCTCCAATGGGGAGCGAATCAAGGGTGCTCGGAGAGCACGAAACAGTCCAAACAGATGTGACATTGCCGTCACCGTCGAGAACATCACTCAGGACTTCACCACTCAAAGGAACATTTCCATCGTTACGAATCACAATATTTTGACTGACTGTATCACCACGTGAAACCAGAATAAATGGAGTGATACTGGCATCTTGGACACTAATATTGGCAAAAGAGGAGGCAAGAACAGATACTTCGGTTGTGAGAGCATTTTGAATCATTCGCCCGTTATTAAATCCTGATACCGTAATCACCAACTCAAATGCTTTGTCGGTTGCTGGAGTATTTGCTGGAGGAATGATTCCGAGACGAACTGTTCGTTCTTCTCTTGGTTCAATGTAAGTGCTTGGGTTTGCAAAACCAACAGTCCATCCATCTGGAGCGAGTCCATGACTCCAATTGAGCGTCAATGCTGCATTACCCGTATTCGTAACTTGGAATTCGCCAAACGAAAAGACAGAGGAAATTACAGTCTCGATTACGCCTGTTGAAGGGCCGGTAAGTTCCATAGAAAGATCATCACTTACTTTCAAAACAGTGGTGTTTGAAACAAATGCTTGAGCATTGAGTTCGGTACGAATCTCAAAAACATTCGCATCCCCTTCTTCGGCAACGGGAGGAACTCCTAAGACAAAATTGACCGTAGTACTTTCACCACCTTGCAAAGACAAGGAGATTTGGCGACTGTCAAGTTGATCTTGGTACGTAACCTGAATAGGCCACAGAGGGTTTGATGGTTGTATTTTCACATCTAAATCAATTGCTGAGTTCCCAGTGTTTTCAATCGTCAAATTGAGACTTACTTGTTCACCCGTATCAACCAAGACATTCCGATTGATGGCCGTAGGGCCGATTGGTCCGTCGTCATCATACAAATCACTGGTAAAGGATTCCTGTGAAAGAACCAACACATCAACTGACTGAGTGAAATTCATCTCTGCATCGTTGAGTGAATTCACCCAGCATGTGACCGTATCAGTTGAGCCTGCAACAGGGACTCCGTTCGAAACAGGTGGAACAAAGATTCGAATATACATTGGAAGAGATTGTTTGATGTTCAAAGGTTCAAATTCCAAGGTAGAGGAATTGGATGCGCCCAACATAACTTGCCAACGGTTTTCGGATATACATGATACGACGTATTTGCCAGGAGTGTTACCAATATTCATGACTGATATGACGAATCCTGTCGAGTCGCCAGGTACGGCTGATAGACCGGTAATTCCTGCGGCACCAATGTTAACTGCATTTACTTCAGGAACTTCAATCGTAATACGTTGCGTGTGAGAGACAGTTGGTTGTCCTTGGTAACGTGCGGTAATATCCACCACAAAGATTCCTGCACGGGCATAACGAGGTTCTGAAGAATCAGTTAGATCTGCATATTCATTCTCTATATGGACATTGAGCAACTTGAAATCACCACTTTCACCTTGGCCTTCAACCACATAAGGGCCAATCTCAGAAACTGACTTGGTCCAGTAATCTTCAGGTGCAAGTAAAAAGTCTGGACGGCCAGGTTGTGGCATTTGCACATTGGTGACTGAAAGAGTGACCGATTGTTGCCCTGTACCTTCATGAAGAATATGAATTGGAATATCAATGCCCGTTTCGTTGAGAACATCAAAGACCTTCATCGCCGAAGTTGCCCTGTCTTCTGGAGATGTAGGTGCTGAACCCGCTGCATCCAAAGCGACAACTCGAACGCCCAGAGCAGTGACTTCAATTTCTTGGGTCCAAATATTATTGTCGACGCCAGTAACCCCGTCATTCATCTCAGCAACTTGATTCAAAGTATCGATGCTAAGACGAATCGTATGTATACCGGTGGTCGTAAATTGATGTTGAAGTAAGAACGAATCAATAGCACCAGCCCCAAGACCAGGCCGGTCTGCATCAAATAAGGTCGCATTCATAGTAACATCTTCAAGAGTTACGTGGAATGAGTTCGAGGCTAATGTGCCTTGATTAATCCAACCCAACTGAAGTGTAATGATATCATTGTTCAAAGGCTCTTGAGAAGAAGGTACGATGCTACCGTTATAGGTAGCCAAATCCGATTGAGGGGTCGAGGTTCCGTTGGCTACAATTACCAATCCAAAGGATTGAGTCACACCACCTCGATGAACGACCTTTACCTGCCATTGTCCAGATGTAGTCAGTACACCGGGAGCTACTTTGATTCGTTCGACATTGTTGACTGAATCTGCAGTTCCACCTGTGGTCGAAAATCCAGATGAGAAATCATTTCCAAGCCATTCATTCCCTGATGGGTCGATAAGGATTAAATCAAGGTCATTTACCAAGCGAGAACTTGACTGAGCTGCGTTTGCACTTCCTTCCTCGTCTGACCAAACAAGTGTCATATCAATGCCATGGCTTGGATCAAGCGTGAATGAATAGAGCAATCCAAACCCTGCATTCAGTTGCTTATTTTGGTCGAAAAAGGTATTGAGTGGTGTTGTTCCATCCATTGGCAAGACCGTTCGTTCAAGGTCAATTTGTCCCCAGCCCTCTTGGGCATTTGGAATATCGGGAGTGCCTAAATCGGTTGCTCCATTGATGATGGTCGCTTTGATTAACGCAGCTGAAGGTGAACTCAGCCCCATCTCTTCGCGCAAGAATTCTCGAATTAATGCCGTAGTACCGCCTGCGATTGCTGTGGCATGAGATGAGCCAGAGAGTGAAATGTAGAGACTACTTCCATCTGCATGTGTGCCTGTTGCACATCCGAAACCTGCTGGTGATTTTGCCTCTTCAGCCAATCCAGAGCAGATGTCCATTCCAGGCGCGACAATATCTGGCTTTATACGACCGTCAAGACTTGGGCCTTGACTCGAGATGTTTGCCACACTGCCGGCTAAGGAGCCTGTTTGAGAAGTCCCAACAGCAAGGACATTTTTGGCAGTAGCAGGAGCAGAGACTTGAGATGCACCAGAGCTACCTCGGTCACCAACTGAAAACAAAGGCAGCACCGTATTTTTATCACTTACAAGAAGGTCAACAGACCGGGAGTCAGCAGTATATTGCCCGTAGTTCCCATTTGAACCCCATGCATTGATGGCAATACGTGCAGTTTTTTGTTCTGCATCGTTAAGTAAATCATAGATTGATCCAAGCCGTCCAAATACACCAGTTGGATCGTGTTCAAGAGCATACATGACGAGATTTGCATTTGGTGCAATCCCTTGTGCAGAAGCATCGCCTGTGCCGTCGCCGAGTGCAGAAAGTACCACGTGTGTTCCGTGACCAGTATTGGAATCAGAAGGTGAAGGGTCAAGACCAAAGTTCGTGTAAACTCCAGCAACACGACCGATGATGTCGGGATGGTCTTGATCGATTCCAGTATCGGAGATTGCAATGGTCTCGCCAGAGCCATCAAGGGTAAATGATGCATTGGCCGCAACATCATTCAAACCAATAATGGCACCAGCAACAGCGTTGTGTAAAACAAGTCCAGTTGTCGGTTCAGTCCAGATAATACGACCGTCATTGATGATGTTGTTGAGGAGAATATACTGTAGATCTGCATCGTAGTGAACTTCACACAAACCGATGCCACACCATGCTTCTTCCGCCCCCATCTTGACCAAATCGAGACTGAGCGAATCCAAGCCACCGACCGCAAGGTCAGATGAAGGAACAAGTGCAAGGTGGGTGGTTGATGATGGCTCAAGGAGTGAGGAATGCATTCTCCATCCAGGGTGTTGAACACCAGCCCAACGAACGCGTTCATCGCTCTGTAATGCTTCAAGGGATGAGAGAGGAGGAGATGGAAGACGAATCAACCAACCTTCATCAGCAATAAAATCCAAAGGGGTAAAAGAATAATCCTTCATCAACTGTTCAAGTATGTTACCATCATGCTCATGCAACTGAAGAAAGGCAAAAGCCGTTTGAACCGGATCGTTGAAGTCAACGAAATGGGCATCCAAGGCTGGGCCATCTGAGAGTAAGGGGTCAAATTCACCGGCTTGAATACGAATTATTCCGGACGATGGGCGCAATTCAATCTCGGTTAACGGAATTGGTTCAATGGACCCCCAAAGCGTTGTGGCAAGTTCAAGACGCTCGGATTGTGAAGGCAGTATGCCTTCGTCAAGAGGTGTTTGTAGTTGCGGGGATGTTTCGGATTGAAGCACTGGGCCAAGAGAAGTTAAGACGAGCAAGAAGAGCATGAGAACCGGTCGCCGAATGTCTTGCATGAGCATTCGTAACCAAGTACCCTTTTCAAAACGCCCCTTGTCTGTGCCCCTTAGGGGCACACAAATCAAAGATTATTGTACTTTGAAATTGCAGCATCTGTTTTAGCAACAGAGACAAGCCAATCGCCTTCGACGCCCATCAATGCACGAATGGCATCAACGTTTTCTGGAATGACGTCCGATTCTTGATGAATCGCTTGGAAATAATACAGCGTATTGCCTTCGAGTTTGACACCATCTTCCCAGATGAAGATTTCATGCAAATCGCCCCACTTTCGACCGATGTCTCGAGCGAATTCCATCACTTCAGCAGTCGTGGTAATTCCAGTTTCAGCACCATTCATGATAACCAAACGAGGACTCCTCGACCACATTTCCAAAATGGAAGCAGTCGTCAAACCATGGCCTTCAGGCAAAGTAGCAGTGACGACATGAACATGCATAATGGTGGTCGGAACTGCAACAGCCATCGAATTAATTTTGATTTCGGGTTTGACAGTCATGACGTCTGGTCCGTGGTGCGATGGCACTTTCAGCACAGGTTTGATAGCGTTAATTGGACCTTTATTTGATTCACCAGGGTCTGCTGCTCTTCGAATCATGGTGCATTCAACACTCAATTCACCACAGTGATCATACAAGGGTACTAATGTTCGTGAAAGTCCAGTTGTGTTACATGATACAACACGAGTGCCTTGAACATTCATATTTTCCATGTGATTGGCTGATGAAGTATAGGACATACCAGTCATTTCATGCGCTTCTCCACCTTGGAAAATCCATTTGACACCGGCTTGTTCGTAGGTTGCTTTGTTCGAAGCACCAACTTTCCCAGGAGAACAGTCGATAACAACATCGGCAAGTGCAAGTAAATCAGAGAGTCCGCCATGACAGATATAGCCTGCATCCGCAAAGGATGCAATACGTTCGGCATCATCAAAAGTGCAGTAAAGCGGGTATCCTTTCCGAACTGCTAAATCGCAGCCAAATGCTGGGCGTGTCTTCGTCACACCTACAATTTCCATATCATCTTGGGCGTCGACTGCATCTGCAACCCGCTTTCCGATTGTACCGTATCCATTGATGGCCACCTTAATTGTCATGGTTCTCATTATACCTGCCTTCGGAGACCCTCTATTAACACATCGTTGAAACGGTGAATATATTTCGATGGTAAATTGAACACTTATGTGAAACATGAAGAATTATACTTTTGACACAGGAGAGTATTAGGATATGGAGCAACAGCAAAACATCATGGCCGAACCACGAGAGGTTGTTGAACGCTCTTTCAATATCAACAAGAAACTCGGCCCGAGGTTGATTGAGGCTGCCAAACAAGAGGCGATTCTTCGCATAGGCTGGACAAGTGCAGGCGACCCTGTGCCTAAAAGCGGCGAACTTGGCCTCTGCCCGAACCTACCAAGTGGCTCGAAAATGCGTGCATTAGGTGTTCTTGGCTCATGGATTGCTGCTTTTGGTAGCGGTGGAAATTTCACAATTCAAGGAGATGCTGGCGCATTTCTTGGCGCTGGAAATCGTGGAAATACGATTGTCTGTGAGCAAATGGCTGGCAACTTTCCAGGCTATGCAATGCGCAGCGGAAAAATCAGCGTCATGGATGGCGTTGGTGACGATGCCGGTGCTTTGATGGAAGGTGGACTTTTGATGATTCGTGGTGCAGCCGGCGCTCGTATTGGTGGCGGAATGAAAGATGGCCTCATCGTCATCCACGGAGATGTAGGTACAGACCCAGGCGCTGGCATGACCGGCGGTAAAATCGTCATAAATGGTCGATATCCGAGCCGACTCCCCTCTGGTGTAGCCCAAAGGCTGCTTACTGCTGCTGAAGTTAAATCCATTAATGCTGAACTCGATAATGCTGGAATGGACATTCCAAAGGACGCCGCTTGTTTGGTGGCTTCCGAAAGACTTCATGTTGAAGCACCCGAAGCTCCAGTTTCAACAGCAGATTTGTCAAGTATTGGTCTCGTTGCTGGAGATTTACATCACACTGCTGCCTACCAAACCAGCGATACTGTGGTTTTGGTTGCTGATGGCCAAGGAGAAAAATCTCCGGTAGCCCTCCCTTTGCCACTCCTCCCTGTGATCTCGAGTGGCAAGTTCCTCCAAATGCCGGATGAAAGTGACCCTCTGGCAGCCCAAATCTTGGCGAAGCAACCGTTCATTACCCGAGAGCAACCTCGACCAATTGATTTTGTATTCATTGATGCATCGAATTTAGCAGATGCCCCGGAACTCTTGGAACACAGCAGTGGAATGGTCGTTGACCTCGACGATCTACCGGCAATGAATTCTGAAGAAATTGACGGATTTGTCGTAGCAACTCGCACATTACTGGGCATGGATAAGCCGGTATCATTCCTCAATGCCATTTCACGTGTCGAATCATTGCATGTTCGCTCCGCTCACCACGGCATCGATTTGGCAATTAGCCGGATTGAGGACGGTTCGGGTATGGCTGAGGCTGCAGCACTTCCAATGATTGGCCGTTCTACAAAATCACACTTATCCGACATGCCAATACAAACTGGAATGTTACTTGGCCTCTCGGCAAGTGGGCAAGATTTAGCCATCCTCTGCGCTTCTGGAATCAGTGTCGTTTGCTGCGAAGTACCAATGCAAGACCCACATGACTTAGCGCACTGGTTGCAAAGCATATCGACTGAACTCTCAGGTATCCTCAAACGACTTGGATTGGATTCTATTGAACATCTCCAACGCCAGCATTTACGAGCACTTGATTATGAAACTGCTGCCATCAGCGGACTGCGACTCGTCGGCTATGACCGACCGCTGCCACATTGGTTTGCACGCTGAGGTGAAAATATGCCAACAATTTCAATCGAACAAAAACTGCTGAGCCGACTCTTGGCTCAACATGGATTGCAGCATGATGTTGAGCTGATGGCGAATCAATTGCCTCTACTGGGCACTGATATTGACACATGTGACGAGAATACGCTCGATATCGAAATATTTCCCGACCGTCCCGACCTTTTGTCGGGAGAAACTCTTGCGAAAGCGATTCGTCCATTTTTACATGGTGCCAAAAGTGAACCGAGTCTTGATGTCGATACTGGCTCAATTAAGATGACAGTCGACCCTGAACTGGAACATATACGACCGGTCATTTTGGGAGCAGTCGTACGAAATGTAGAGACTGGAAACACTGAAGAAGAAAAAGAGGAATTCATCAAGGCGCTCATGGAGCACCAAGAGAAGTTACATTTCGCTTTGGGCAGAGGTCGACGAAGAGCATCGATTGGAGTTCATGACCTTGCGAAAGTCGCTCCTCCATTTCGTGTTCAAGCAGTTCCAAGTTCAACGGCTTTTTGCCCCTTGGCAATGACTGAGGAAATGACGCTTGATGAGATTTTAACAGCACACCCAAAGGGTGTGGAATATGCTCATTTACTCGAAGGTATGACCGCTTATCCTCTCATTTTTGACTCGAACAATGAAGTTCTTTCATTCCCGCCAATTATCAATGGAAGTCATACAACGGTAAGCCACACAACCAATGACTTCTTCATCGACGTCACCGGTTGGGACCGTCGTGCTTGTGAATCAAGTTTGATGCTTATTGCACTGCAACTGGTAGAACGTGGAGGTCGAATTGAATCTGTTGAAGTGACAGGATATGATGGAACTGTTGAACACCTGCCTCACCCAGAACCAATTGAACATCAAGTGACTCAGCGGCTTCTCGATGGATTGCTTGGCCGTAGCCTTACCGATGAAGAAATCTCTTCCGCAATCAACAGAATGGGAGGAGAATATTTGGGTCGGAAACCAGCCACTGAATTCACATCGCTCAAAGTAACAAAAATGTCCGATGTGATCGAAGGCGACTCGATTCTTACCATTGCAATGCCTCGTTGGAGATTTGATATCCTTCATCCAATCGATTTAGTCGAAGATGTTGCGATTGGGCATGGCTATGAGGACTTAGGAAGTGATGTTCCAAAGGCACCACTTACCGCAATACCTCGACCGGATAGCCAAATACGCCGTCGTCTGAGAGAATCTCTCCAAGGCCTCGGATTGATGCAAATTCAATCTCTTACTTTGTCAAATGACTTTGACCAATTTGAAGCAATGCGATGGCCTCCTATGGGAGAGGTCACTCGTATTACCAACCCAATTACCATCGACCACACGTTACTACGACAATACCTCCTCCCAGGTCTGTTCCGCCTCATGGCATCAAACCGTCATCATGACTTGCCCCAAGCGGTCTATGAGTTGGGGACTGTGATACGAGACCACAAGAACAGCGAGCGATTTGCCTTCTTAGTCGCTGAACAAGGTGGTGGTTTTGCTGCCATCCGAGGAAGAATTCAAGCACTCTTGAGAGACCTTGGTGCAAAAGAATACACGATCAAACCATTGAAAGGTACAATGGGACCCTGGCTTACCGGACGATGTGCAAAAGTAATCATCGACAATGTTCACGTCGGTTGCTTTGGTGAAATGGACCCTGCTGTGAGCGCACAATACGAATTGCGTGTACCTTTGAATGGAGCAGAGTTTGATATTGGAGCACTACAGTCAGTTCTTCCAGACCCAGTTTAAGACTGGTAAGGTGCATATGAGCCGTCTGTACTTTTTTGATGAGGAACTGAATCAAAGACGCCGCTGGTAAACTGTTTGTAATGATAACCATCAGTGTGATGGATCCATTTGAATTCTTCAGTTGCCACAGGTAATGAAGATGAATCGACAATGCCTTCATAGAATTGTGATTGCTCTTCTGCGCGTTTGACGGTCGTATCACCGTTACCGAAAAGAGATACTGCGGCTTTATAATCAACCGATTCTCGATGAGAGTTATCAGCCAAAACTTCTTGTGTTACTTCAGAATTCTTTCGATACACAATCGGTTGAGGTTCCGGTTCATCGAGCATTTGAGGTTGCTTCTTTTTCCCAAAGGGCCAAAGTGGTGCCATAGCATGCCGAGATACATCTGCTTCATGAAGACTACGAATCTTTGTGAGACATGATTTGAGTGATGTTGAAGTGCTCGACCACATGGACAGGCCATGCGCAGAGTGTTCATTGTGATGCTCATCGTGTTGCATTCAATGGTTCCTTTCGCAGTTGTTGGAGCCGACGCTACACCAACGCATGCACGTAGTGGTGAACTTGACGTCATTGGGCTCAACAAATTGACTCTTCATCAAGATGAATTGGTCGAGGTCTTGTTTACACTCCATAATACCGGTGAAATTGATGATACCTATTCGTTTCAACTCGAATCTGATGTCAGTGGCTTTGAATCAACCGGTTTACCACACTCTAAATTTGTCGAAAGTGGCTACCTGCGACAAGTTCGATTCAATCTTAGTGCCGATGCAGATACCCCTTTTGGGTTGTATAACTTCACATTGAACTTTACATCAGAAAATGATCCGGCATGGTCTCAAATTGAACTCTTCCAAGCTCAAGTTTCGCCGTATTCAAATCTGAACTTTGGTGTAACGGGAATTTCCACCTTCATTGTCACGCCTGGAACCAGAACTGCTGTTGCTATGAACATCACAAACAGTGCCACTTTGGCTGATGATATCACGTTTAACTTGTATACACAGACAGGATGGAATTGGGGATGGACAATGGATTCAACTCAAGGAGTAAATGCTTATGAAACGCTTCAACCAGACTCATTGACCTATGTATTTCTCTGGATGGATGTGCCACCAATTATTGATGGCGCACCGCTTCTTAATACCGGACCTCGCTTCCAACTAAAGGCTGTATCAGGCATTGATGGTGCGATTTCTCAATGGTCTTTTGATTTGTTAATGAATGGTTTTAACAATGTCACCATCGATGGTACAGGCGATGATTTACTGCTTAAACCGGGAGGAACTGACCGAATTCCAATTGTAGTCCGAAACAATGGAAATGCACAGAACCGCATTAACATTGAACTTCAAGCCATTTCTCAAAGCGGTGAGCCAATTGCAGGTATTTCTATCGATGACCGAATCGCAGTCGATGATTGGACAATGGCCCTTTTCGGCGGATTAGAAGGGAGTATTCTCCAACCCAATGAATCACGAACCATTGAAATTGGATTTCAAGCACCACTTGAATACACGGGTGAAATCGATATTCGAGTGCGTGTATTTGCCAATGGTGCTCAGGAACGAATGCAGACCATCGATGTCGGTGCCTCGATCGATTGGCAACGGAGTGGTTCGGTTCAATTGCTTACCGACTCATGCCAAGATCTCCTTCCAAACACATCCTGTGGCGCACGTATCTCACTTGAGAATACGGGGAATGCGGTCGATAGTTTCGAATTTGTAATGACTCAAGTCCCTGATTTTGTCGATGCCGAACTCCTTGCAGTGACCTCAGAAATTGAACCATATGGTATGATGGAGATTGATCTTCTGAACATAACAGCAAACTCATCTGCATTTGCATTTGAATTGGGTGATGTCGTGGTAGAGATTCGGTTACTCAACACGGATACACTTGTTGGAATTACACGCATCCCCGTGAAAATAGCTCCAGTTATCAAATGGGTATTCTCGGACATCAATGAAGAGGTTGACAGTAAAGGAAGACTTTCCATTGCAATGACGCTACGGAATGAAGGAAACACGCCAGACGGGTTATTGGTTCAATTACAATCATCACACTCAACTGATATGTCCTTCATCCCTCCGTTCATCGCCATCTATGAAGAAGACATCGAATATCCACGTTCCTTTGAGGTGAGTGGCATACCAATTGGCTACAACTTTACTGTTCGTGCCTGGGTTGATTTGCCGGCAGACCAACAAAGTAACGGCACGGTGTGGATCAATACGACCGTTCGTTCTCAATTTGAACCGAGTACCATCTTTGTCCATACCAGTAAAGGTGACTACAAAGGAATCCCTTGGCAAGAAATTGAGACTGAGGATTCCTTTGATTTCGGTGCGGCATTCAGTACTGGTTGGGAAATCTTCAAAGCTTGGTTTTTGATGATTTGTGCAATCATTTTTTCGGGTGTTATTATTTTCAAATCAATAGTGTCTCGGAATCAAAGAACTCTTGAACAAAAGCTGCAAGAAGAAATGTATAAGCCAAAAGATCCTGAACATGTTGAAGACTGGATGGCCAAATTCAATGAAACCAAAAAGGAAGTTGCTGAAGACTCAGCATTGAAAGTAAACTCGCAACATTTCCAGGATGCCTTTCAAACACGTGCAGGCTCGTACAAGGTTGCCAGTGAGCCGGTAAACCCTGCATTAACCCAAGCAGCGAATACGGTCTTAGAGTTCCACAGTTCGAATGATTTGCGCTCTTCTGCCGATTCATTGCTTCATGACATTCAAGCAGGAAAAGTTTCGTCTCCACATGCAGGAAACACAATTCTCAATCCAGTCATGACTGAATCTGTTGAATCCAATACGACTCCTGCACAATCTGTACCTTTACCCACAGATGAGAACAATGATTTCGATATTTAGGTGAAGTCATGTGGCATGTTGGAATCGATGAGGCGGGAAGAGGTCCAGTTCTCGGTCCATTGGTTGTAGGTGCTGTTGCAATACCGACTGTAGACCTCCAGATGCTAACTGAATATGGAGTGAAAGATTCGAAAGACCTTACGCACAAGAAACGTGTTCAAATTGCCGAATGGTTCCATCTTCAGGCACAAGAACGGGGATGGAAGTTTTCATTGGTCATCTGCGACCCTGAACGTGTGGACCATGGCGTTCAAACAACCGGATTAAATATCTTGGAAGTGGAACTCTTTTCCGAAGCACTAATCGAAATCCGCCAACAAGCATCGGAACCACTCACTGTTTTGAACGATGCCTGTGATGTGAATGAACAAAGATTTACCGACAGAATCGCAGCGCGAATGCCTCAATGGCCTTGGGCTGATTCAACCATTCATTCTGAGCACAAAGCGGATTCTACCTATCCAATTGTTGGTATGGCAAGTATTCTAGCCAAGGTTCAGCGAGACCGCATCATCGAACAACTGACCGAGGAAATTGGACGGCCATTAGGTTCTGGATATCCAAGCGACCCAAAAACCAAAGCAGCATTACCCGATTTACTTCGTGAAGAAAAACCACATCCAGCCCTCCGATGGTCATGGAAAACTGTATCCCGGGCCTGGATGGAAATGTATGGAGTCGAACCTCCAAAACGCCCTCATAACGATGATAAGCAAAAGACATTATTTTGACAGAAACTCACATCCTCAAGCGAGTAGTTGATGAAGCAAGGGCGACAGGAAAGGTTGAGCCCCATGACTTGGACACCCGATGAAGAAACGCTCGCCTCATTCAGACATCTTGCTTTGCAAAATGCAATCGAATACGAGGGTAAAGCAGCTCCAGGTTCTGTCATCGGTCGTCTCATGGGAAGTCGCAGTGATCTGCGAGAACATGGTAAAATCATCTCACCTTTGATTGCCAAGGCGGTAGCTGAGGCAAACAAGATGGCTACAGAGCAAGGAGTTGCTGCTCTCCAGGCTCTTCTGGAAACAGAAGCACCGCATCTTCTCGAGAAAAGAGAAAAGAAAGAACGTCGTGAAGGCCTCCCTGAACTGAAAAATGCTGTCAAGGGCAAAGTTGTGCTTCGTTTCGCCCCAAACCCCAACGGTCCACTCTCCTTTGGTCACGCTCGCGGAATTGTCATCAATGGCAATTACGCCAAAGAATGGGATGGGGAATTGATACTCCGATTCGACGATACAGACACCGTAGTCAAACCACCTCTGCCAGAAGCATACCTCCAAATCCCAGAAGAAGCAGAATGGTTACTTGGATTCAAACCTCATCGAATCGTGATTGCAAGTGAGCAAATGCCCCATTATTACGAACATGCTACAATGATGTTGGAAAGAGGGTTCGGCTATGTCTGTCAATGCAGTGGAGAAACATTCAAGGAATTTAGAGTGAGCAAAACAGAATGCCCTTGTCGAGACAATGATGCCAAATTGAACCTTGAACTCTGGACGAAAATGACTGATGGCACCTTCGTTCCTGGTGATGCTGTTGTTCGTGTGAAAACCGCTATGGATTTGAAAAATCCTGCGCTCCGCGATTGGCCAGCATTGAGAATTCAAAATACCGCAGAACATCCTCATCCACGAACGTCCATTGGCTCAAAGTACCGTGTTTGGCCGCTTCTTGATTTCCAGAGTGCTGTCGAAGACCAGATCCAAGGAGTCACACATATCATTCGAGGAAAAGACTTGATGGATTCGACTCGAAAGCAAATTTTGCTCTATGAACACTTCGGCTGGACTTATCCCGAGACCATGTATTGGGGTCGAGTAAAGGTTCACGAGTGGGGTGGATTCTCAACCTCACAGATGCGAAGAGACATCGAGGCTGGATTGTTCACTGGCTGGGATGACCCCCGACTTCCGACGCTTGCCGCTTTACGCAACAGAGGAATTACTTCGAAAGCATTGCGTGATTTTTGGGTTGAATTAGGTGTGACTCAAAAAGATATTTCGGTTCCGCTTTCTACATTGTTTTCTCATAATACCAAGACAATCGATGATGGTGCACCTCGTTTAGCATTCATTCGCCAGCCTGAGAAAATTGTGATTGAAGGTGAACATCCTGATGAGGTGAAAGTGGAAGTTCATCCGAACCATGCCAGTCGAGGTATGCGTGAGTTCGATGTATCGAGTAAAATGATTTGGATTGAACAAGAAGACCTGATGAAATCTGAAGTTCGATTGAAGGGATTTGCAAACATCGACATCTCAGAAAAGACTGCTCAGATCGGTTCGATGGAACGAAATGACCGCCGACCAATTATCCATTGGCTTCCCGAACCCGGTACATCGAATGCTACGCTTCTCGTAGCCGAAGATGGTGAAGTGAAGCACATTGAAGGGAAACTTGAATCGCATTCATATCCAGAAGGTACAATGGTTCAACTCGAAAGAATTGGCTATGCTCGAGTCATTGATAGTTCAACACTGATTTTCACACATTCTTGAATTTTAGTTCAAGGGAAGAATCATAGGTCGAAACTCAAACCGCAGAACAGTGGCGACCATGTCAAAGACAGTAGCAGATTTGAACCTTGATGATGAACATATGACCATTGGCATCGATGATACGATGTCTGAGGGTTCACGAAGACTCCTGACCATTTCGGGTGGAATACTCGTGGTCCTCGATGAGGATTCAAAGACCAAAGGCGTCCTTGGACACCGGCAATTCCTCAAGGCATTTGCAGACAATGTCGATTCAAATGAAACAAAGTGTTCGGAATGGATGGAAATGGATTTTCTTGAAGTTGAACTCACTACATCCCTCAAAGCGGTTCTTAAAGACATTCAAAAGAGAGAACCACAGGCTGTTGTAGCCGTAAACTCTGAGGGAGTATTTGCAGGATACTTCTCCCCGGCCGATTATCAGCAAGCCAATTCACTGGTGAGTTCCCTCAAAGGACTCAAGCTCTAATCAGGCAACGATTTTGATGACACGCTGGCACCCTACGCAAGCAAACCGCAGAGGCCGTTCTTGGCTGACGACTGGGTTCGGAGTGGCGCAAGCAGGACAAGGAATGATCGGTGTTGTGAGCGTTATTGCTTCTTGAACGAGGTTTTCTCGCGAACGTGGACTGGTGGCGGCAGTCACCCACCAGATGAGAACAGTCATTCCAACAGCCCCACCAACAAAGAGAGGGGGGTAAGCAAAGAAATGTATCAATCCAACAAAAGGAATCAAAATCATCTCCACATACAACACCTTTCTTTTACGAGTTTTTGCCAAGCGTAGCGCAAGCATGAAACCGATTCCAAGACCGAAGAGAACGAGAAGGAGGAGGGGTAAAGGGCTGTTAATAGGAGAATTCGTTGGAGTCACCTTGACTCGGAATTGCTCGTCTTGGTCGATGTTCTCGCCTTCCAGGGTGAGTGATTCCCCCCAAGGGAAGCGGGAATGACTGAGAGAAACAGATTCAGATGAATCAACAGTTGCACCTGCAAAGGAAGTCATTGCGGTTGTGGAACCGCTGAGGGAGAGGGAATATTCACTCCACAATGGAGATGGTTGAGCCGTTATAAAACTGCCAATGAGTGGGATACGTTCACCATTGACCACAATCTTCGATGTCGAAAGTACCAACGTCACCGGGTGGTTGACAACATTGGGTTCACCATTGAGATCGACCTTAATCGATAAGGTGTCGAAATCCTTGGTTTGGAATCCGAGTAATTCTTCAACGTCTAGTCCAAGTCCAACACTGAGGTAATAGGAAGCCAGTCCGGAGCCGGTTGTGCTCAGCATTTGACGCTGGAATTCAATCACTTCAATTTGCTCAATTGAACGACTCACACGCTCATCATCGCCCACACTTCCAGCATCAAAACTTTTCAAGACTGGAGAAAGCGTTGTAACTTCATCACCAAGGTGATCCATGCCCCATCGCATCCAAAAAGCCATTTCTCCGCCGACTTCAATACGAGTTTCACGCTCAAGATTGACTTCGCCATTTGATGATTCAAGAGAGAAGGTGCCAGTAACTGACAGAGGGCTTCCATCTCCGTTCGTCTTCAGAGGTTCATCGGGAGGGTAGTAGGTACCTGTCCCACCTGTTGAATCAAAAGTTTCGATTTCAAAAGTAGTCGAGCCAGAGAGCGATGCATCACCACTCTCAATGGTCAGTCGAGTCTCGACAGTCACCGTTTCAATGCCGCCTTTGGCTCCTTCCCAAGTCCAAGTGACCCGAACTCCATCACCGAGTGTCGTTTCAATTGGGTCGCCAGTGAGGGCAGTTCCCCCAACAAACATTTCAAGAGAATCTGATTTTGAAAGCATATCCATCCCCCAATTCGAATCAATGAGTACAGAAAAGTAGACTTCTGAGCCTTCGACTTCAGGTTCCAGCAGGGTAAGGTCGAGGAGTGGTATTTCTGCCTCGACTGTTGAATCACTGTCTTCGGATCCCCACAAGAACTCCAATTTGGCATCGCCTGTCGGTAGTGTAAACACAACCGAGCGTGCAGAGAGTGTCAGTTCAATCGCACCATTATCTGAAATTGAGGTCGCATCGACATCGATCTCAAAGGTAAGAGTACCTGTTCCTTGAGCTAAAAATGAACTCCCAGGTTCTGTAGCATCACTGAAAGTTTGACTTCCGATTTTCAAAGTAGCCGTTGCATTGACTTGAGCACTTGCAGCATCAGTCACTTCATATTTTATCGCAACAGTCCAAGTATTGGAAGGAATCGTACCCGGCCAAACATTCGGCAAAACCCATTTCCCAACAGTTTCTTCGGAAGTAATTGCATTTGCGATGGTGGCTGTTGTCACTGTATCGGACAAATCTTGCGAGAAAGGAGACATTGTGCCAGCCGATGCTGAACCAAGTAAATGCAGTTCAACACTAGCTGAATCACAGCATACAACTGTATCCTCAGCCATTGCGTTACCAACAAATGAGTCAACCAGTGGTGACATCATCGAGGCGATAAAAATCAGCACAAACAGGAACGGACGTGCAGCCATGAGTTCACCTTACAATGAACGCAGCGCGCATGGCACATAATAGAAGCGCCTTATCGATTACCAAGAGGCTCAAAGTGCCTTCTCAAGAAGAGCGCCCAGTTCCTTCTCGAAAAGAGAAACAACTGCTTCACCAACTTCACCCTGTAAATCATCAGGTAAGAGGCGCAGACCAAGACGAGTCGCAGCACGAGTTGCTTTGAGTTCAGCGTAAATCGTCCGTGCCTTGGTATGGAAATAGTAGGCAACAGCCTCTTTGATTTCTGCTTTCAATTCAGGATCTTCATCGACTTTACTACGAATGTGTGATTTGAGTTCATCTTTGACCAAATCTCGAAATGCTTCGATGACTAAATCTTCGGTCGACATCAAATCTTGAACTTGGTCTCGAATACTACCGGTAAGCAAACGTTCAATGGCCATGGATGTCCCTGTGGGTTATGAGGTTTCAACCCGTCGATTGTTCATCTCATTGGAGATGACCAGTTTTGAGGAATGTATCGGCCAGTTTCGAGGCATGTATTTTGGCTTGAACAGCATCATCTGGCCATGCTTTCTCAGCTAAGAATACTTGACTCATCACATCAACATCCGAAGTACCAATGAGAAGGCGATGCCAAACCAGTTCTTCGAGGCGTGGGGTCGAAAGAGTAGGATTGGCAAGCGTCGGTAAAACCAACTCACTTAACGCAGAGGAACGAGCGTTCGCATCCATCTTTGCCCAGCCTTTCTGCAGTCGAGACAACATTCGCTCAGAAAGACCTGGAATCATTCCAGTTGCAGGTGTAGGAACCTCTGGAAGAGGAACCATTCGAAAAGACCCCTCGGCATGCAAATGGTCTCGTATAGAGGTGTGAATTGGGTCAAAGGTCGTATCTAAGGCATTACGAAGCCAAAGTCCGCTACCAGCAAAAGGACGCAAGAGTCGAACCTTTTGCCCGTTAGGTACCAGTTCAGCTGCTATTGCTGCGCATTGGGCTACAACATCAAGGGCACCACGACGTTCGGATTGAGTTGAACCCAAGCGAACCGTGACAGAAAGAGGAGTGATGTGAATGTATTCGGTTTCAGGTAATTCCTCGAGAGTCCATGTATCCTCAAAGGGATCAATAAAAATCAACAAACCATCAGTTGAGAGTTCTGGTTGAACACGTTCATCACGCGGAATGGATTGGTATGAAGGTAGAAAGCGACGGCGATACTTCACACCTGTATCAAGAAAAGCAGACTCTAACATCGATAACGCCAGCAAGCCAGATAAATCTGCAGGGGCATGGATGTGAACCATAGCAGCGTCTTCAATCTGTTTAGAGAATCCTTGAATTCGACTTTTCACATCAGTAAAAGATGCTGTAAGAAGTAAGTCATTCATGGCCCCACCTCTTGAATCGAAAGGGTGACCATTCATGAAGTCACCACATGATGTGGCGGGAACAAAAGTGAACTCACTCAACCATCAGGCGGAGTTCGTCACGCTTGTAGCGCCATTCAGATGGTAGGCGACCTTCTGCCTTGTAATAATTAGCAAGACGTCGAATCTTTGCCTCTGTGATTTCAAGAGAGCGTCGGTTGTGGAGGTCCTTGTGATTGCCACTTCCAAGATGGTTAATGATGCCAACAGCTTGTTGCATGAGGTTCATCATATCTTCAGGGTATGTTCCACCAATGTTGTTTTCCAACAAGACTGTAACAATGCGCTTGCCGAGGACAAGACGGACATTAGGAACTGCATGTTGGTCACGAAGAATAGTTCCGATCATAGCAGAGGAATGTCCTGCCTTTCCGAGGTCAAGTATGAGTTCTTTTACCGCTTTAGCATCGGTGTTTGACCACTCTGGTGCTTCATCGACATAGGGCTTACTTGACCCGCTCTTTCCTTTGCGTGACTTATACATACGTGCCATAAGGATAACTCCAAGGAAAATGGCGACTTGTCCCCCCTTCTTAACCGCTCCGCTTCATCGAAGCCCTTTTCGATTCATATCATCGGTGTATAGCAAGCCACTTGCCTCTAAAAATCACAAGCGTTGGTGTGACTTTGCGAGTCGGCCGGGAGTCGTTGGCCATTCCCAGCCAGGTGCGTGCGCTCGAGCAAGTCCGATGACTAAACCGCCTTGATAGACGAGTAAATCTGAACCTGCGCGAAGAGTTGGGTCGAACGATTCAACGAGAGTTCCAAACACATCTCCTTTCCAAACTATATCGGGGTGAAGGTGAACTTCAGGCAGAGCCTTGAGTTCGGCTAATGCTGGAATCACAGCTTTGGGAAGTGAAAATCCGCTGCGTTCAATTGACCAAAGTGCCATCTGTGTTTGATCACTTTCCAATCGATAACGTGGTGGCTTTCCTCGCACTCTCAAGTCGGTTATCCACGCATCGCTCTTCATCTGCTTACGGGCAATGCTTGCAAAATTATCAAGAAGAATCTTCTCGGTTTTTCTGCCACGTGCACTCAAGACATCAACGGCGGCTCGGACTGCCTCAGTGAGACGTTCAAGCGCTTCATGAGACCCCGCGGAATCACCTTGACGTGTATCGGTAATTTCAATCGATTCATGTTTGAAGTCCATTCCGGAATGATTGATAATCCTCTGGTAATTATGACGCTCTACCAATGTTTTGAACATTCTTTGAATGCGGGCTAATTCATCACCAGTCCAATCACCAGTCACAGGAACATCGTAATGTGCTGCAGGCCAAGCTTCCTCCAAGTCACGTGGAACCAAGCCGAGAGGTGAAGTGATCATGACTTCGTGACATGCACTTGTGCCAATGGCTCGGATGAAACGTCCATGCGATTTTGAAAGGCGGTAGGGTTTGCGAGCAGAGCATGGGAGGAGCACGAGAATATTGTCCAAGCCAGTTGGTGCTTTGTACTCTGTTGAAATGAACGATTCCCAATCAGCAATAATCGGGTCGGATTGAATAGAAACAGAGTGGCAAGGGAACTTAAAGTCGGAAGCAACATGTGAAGAGAGGAGACCAGGGACCTGTTGACACAAGAGGTCGTGGCGTCGTAGATGCTCGACCAATCGAGGACTGGTGAGTGATTGCCGGTCTACCAATGAGCGCATTTGGTCGGATGCCATAGCTGCACGAACCGAGGCAATGGCACTTTTCCAATGCGTGAGTTGTTGTTCCATATCTGCAGTTTCATCCATCGATTCAACCGTATGGCGAGGACCTTGTTCTGTTAGAAGAACGCCCACAGCTGAGGCTTGACGGGAGCGAGCCATATCAAAGAGGTCGACGCCAAACCATGTCAATACTGCAAGGTTGTCCGGTCCACCAAGTCCTGGAGTCCACAGAAGTGCACCAGGGAATCGGCGTTTTAGGATGGTAATTGCTTCAACAAGCCTTCCGGGTTGGGCAGCAAGTTGAACTGCATCAACAAGAACTACGATATCGGGATTGAGAGTTTTATCGGTCAGGCTAGCATCGTGATTCAAGCGTTGCCAAGAGACTGGCAATACCTGAGCGGTTCCAGCAGGTTCACCTGCATCTGCTTCGTCGAGAGACGGCGGAAGAACATGCCCGATAGAAACACTCCATTTTGGTGAAGGTTCAAGAAAATCGGGTGGTGAAAGGGGCAGACGGGATTCAAAGGTGAGTGTCGCAGGGATTTTGTCATTCGTTGACGAACGGAAAGGAGCAAGATGTGCGTCAATATCCTTGTCACCATCAATCAAAACCAGTGCAGGGGTTGATGCTACTGGGTTTTTTCGGTCGCCAAGTGCCCATTGTCGAGCAAAGCGATATCGTGCCGTCACAGTTCGACCAAGTCCTGCCTCCATGGACAGGCCAAATGCCATTGCTTCTTCAAGCATTGGACACCATACAAGGCCTAAGTTCAAAGCAAATACTTGGCAGGCAACGTTATGGACGGAGACAAGGGTTGCACCACCTCCTTCGTTAGCATTGGCATGGCGTTGCTTTTCGGAGTAGTCTTGTTCAGCCCACTTGCACTTACATCTGCAGAGGATTCCACAACTTCACCTACGCTTATCGATGGACGAGTTACTGGCTTCCAAGCAGAGCCTTCCCAACAATACCTTCGCGAATGGCTCATGGAAGAAGGTGAATGGTTCAGCCTCATACTGGATTGCAACCAATGTGAAGCTCAGATGACCCTTGATGGCAACATCTCGACAACCACTTCGGAATTATCACTCCAAGCAGTCCACAACGGTACAGCTGAACTTTCCATTACTTCAGCAATTGAAGAGTATGTATCCTATTCACTGGTTGAAGTCATTGATGAACAGTTCAGTCACCTTCGACCTTCTCCTTCCGAAGACATCCAACTTGCGGCGATTGGCTACTGTGCTGAGGTGATCTCCTGTATCAATCCGGCTCTCGGCCATCTCAATGGCATCCCAAATGGAGAATATAACGAAAGTGAATTCATTCGTGGAATTCTTGAACAATCAACACCTGAATTCATTCCAGTCAAAATCAATGCGGGCGACACCCTTGAACTTCAGTTCATGCATGCAACCGATGAACTCAGTATGTCAGTCTATTTTCAAGATGAAACTTCAGAAGTCCTCCTCAATCAGACCATTGACCAACCATTAGCACTTGTTGCCAATTCACCTGGTGAGGCGAAGATGTGGCACTTTGACGATGATGGACGCGTTCTCATCAAAGTTGAAAGCAATGCAGTAAATACTGCATGGGTCCTCAAACGAATGTTGTACCAGCAAAGCAACTCGAGTATTTTTATTCAAGACCATGAAGACCTCAAAATAGTGGGTCACTCTTCAACTTCAGTCACCATCGAAATGAACGATACACAGAAATTTACGCTTCAAGCACTGCACACATCTCCAACACTTCGGATCGACCAATTAGTCGATGGCACATGGATCCCAGGTATGATTCAGAACCTAAGCATGACTCACCCCA